>Ga0302319_10002835_pt1 | contig 36862 bp, 37 predicted proteins | sample Bog_T0_2_FD_203319 | JGI IMG/M metagenome (GOLD analysis project Ga0302319, IMG submission 203319) | Peat permafrost microbial communities from Stordalen Mire near Abisko, Sweden - Bog_T0_2 | ecosystem: Environmental > Terrestrial > Soil > Wetlands > Peat | place: Sweden: Abisko, Stordalen Mire...
GAGGGCGTGTGCCGCTTGAGCTGCGCTTTGGATGTTGGTGACGTGATGAGCGTGAAGCGTCGCCGCGGTCGCCGCGATGACGGAGAACATCACGATGTTAGAAAATGCCATGCCAGAAAAGACGTCAAGACGGCTGGTGCGCTCCTTTAGTCGCGCACCAAGCTTGCTTCGCATGGCGAGCGGCATCGGCTCGTCCCCTCCTTCACGCTCGTTGCGCATGTCCTCTAGTCGGTTCGCGCTCTGCCAAAAGAACAAGTAGGGAGAGATCGTGGTGCCGAGAACGGCAACGAGCAAGGCAACGTAGTTTCTGTTGAATTGAATTCGTGGAACGACTGTGTCATCGAGGACTTGAGCCCAATGGTGAGTGACCATGATAGCGACGACGATGTACACCAAGAGTGCACCGGCGAGCACTCGAAAAATTGCGTTGATACGCGCATAGGTTCCTTTAATTAAGAGAAGGCTGATTACCACCCCGGCTACGAGCGCCCACAACCACGTGGCTCCTGCGTGCAGAAGATTCATTCCCGAACCAATGGCGACGAGATCGGCGGCAATGTTGAGAGCGTTCGCCACGATCAGAACGACGAGTAGCGCTCCGACAATGAACCGACCGGTACGACCGAATCGTTTCGCCGCCAACTCTCCAAGTCCCAATCCGGACGCGAGTGCCGTGCGATCGCAGATTTCTTGGACCCCAATCATCAGGGGCAAGGTCAACAGGGATGTCCAAAGAAGCGACGAACCATACTTCGCGCCGACCTGGGAATAAGTGGCGATTCCCGATGGGTCGTCGTCGGACGCTCCGGTAATCAGCCCCGGACCAATTGCTCGGACGTACGGAAAGCGCACACGATCGCCACCAACGTCACCCGATGACGTGATGTTCTTAGGCTCGCTCTCTGATGCGGACTCGTTCACGTCGCAGGTCTACCCCATCGTGGTCATTGTTTGACGAAGTCTAAATCCGCTGAAAATCTATGGACTAACCAAGTCGAGTTAACTCGAAGGAGCAATTTAATCCTTTAATGCATCCTTCACGTGCTCACCAGCCTGCTTCATATGGCCCGATGCCTGATCGTCGCGACCTTCGCTCTCAAGTCCAGGATTGCCAACTGCACTGCCAGCCGTTTCCTTGACTTTCCCTTTTGCGATGAGCGCGAGATTCTTTGCCTTATTTTTCTTACTCATGATGATTCTCTTTCTCTTGGTTGGTTGGAACATCGAACGTATGGCACACCGAGTCCTTGACCCGCAAGAGGCAAGGATCGTCTAACGGCACTCGAAGCGATACTTCGTTAGCGGACAATCAAAAACACGATGACGACGACAAGAATGACAATGACGGTTCCTGCTCGGATAAACATGACGAACTACTTTCGACATTTAGCGTTCGCGGACCCGAATCGCGACGAGGTCTTTGATAGTCGACGACGGAATTGATGTGAGGGAGAAGTTGTTCAACATGACGTCCGAACTTCGTTCGAGGCGACATCACTTCGACGCCGCACTATTGAAGAAGATGAAATTCGTCTCGATCGTGGAGTTGTCACTGACGCCAGCGTTTGCGCCTTGCGCACGACTGAGATTTGCTGTGAATATGCGACTCATGACGACCCTTCTTCGAGTGCACATACGTGCAACTCATTAATGAAGGAGGCATGGTCCAGACGTCCTGGCTTTTATCCTACAGATGCCACAAAACTGTCGAGCGCAGGTGCCAGCGCGCAGAGAATGGCGATCGTCGTGCGTAAGAGAATGATTCTTTCCTCCGTTGTCAAGTAATCGCGAGATGGCGAAATGGTATTGGCCGAACTTTCAATGGAACGTTGACTCAATCAACGGCTCAAGCGTGGGTGACCGGTGCGTCGTCACCGAACCGTAATGAAGGGACCAACGTAGGATACGAGCCGCAACCCGAAGAGGGCATTAGCTCCTATAGCTGCAAAGCGAAGCGCAGCGGCACCAATGTCATCGAGGTTGGCGCTGGGAAAACGTCAGTGAGATCGATTCGACGCATCTCTAACGTCGATGGGAACGTGAGGAGCGGCGCGCTTAGTATCGAGGTACTCGTCGACTGATTGCGATCATCCTTTTGAGAAACCACCGAATTTTTTACCCTGCTGAGGTTCTCGCGGGTCCATCTCGCGTGTCTGTATGAAGAGGATTTCGTTCCTGTTCGACGTACTTGTGGTCGTGATCTTCGTGGCCATAGGGCGGTCGGCGCATCATCACGGAATCTCCTTCGACGGAATGCTGTCAACTTTCTGGCCCTTCGCCACCGGCTTGTGTATCGGATGGCTCTTCGCGCTGTCGCGCCACCGTGATGTGCAATCGTGGTCGTGTGGCGTGGTGATCTCCCTCGTAACAGTCGCGATGGGCATGATCCTTCGAGTGGTATCGGGACAGGGAACTGCGTTTGCTTTTATTCTCGTCGCTCTTGCTTTTCTCGGTCTCGTGATGCTTGGTTGGCGAATTGCGTTTCGACTTTTCTCGCGTCGGCGTATCCATGCGCGCGCCACGATCAATCAGCCGGTCGATTACTAATTTCTTCCTGTACCTTTTTTTCACTGGTACGTACGGTCTCATTGGTAGCGTGACAATCATCGTTCGCGAAGAGGAACCACGGTGTCGCTGAGTCCAATACGACCGAGGCGCTGGTTTCGTCGACTGACGTGGATACTCGCCATCGTCGTCGTTGTTGCCTTAACGGGACCGTTCGTGTTCATTCACTACATTGAAGGCTCGGCGCCAGCAGAATTGAACCTGCCCACAAGTGGGTCCTCGCCTTCAGTGACGAGTACGACATCGGCGTCATCGGGCACGGCAGGGGCGTCGAGTATGCCGTTTGCTGGGACGTGGAACATTGGCGCGAACTCGATTGTGGGTTACCGTGTCAACGAGGTACTGATTGGTCAAAGCACGACCGCCGTGGGTAGATCAGAAAAAGTGTGGGGCTCTCTCCGCATCACTGGAACGACCGTTGACGAAGGCGAGTTCACGGTCGATATGGCGACCGTCAAGAGCGACCAGTCCGAACGCAATGCTCAGTTCGATGGACCCATCATGGACGTGAGCCAATATCCAACCGCTTCGCTCAGGTTAACGTCACCAATCGACGTCGGATCGGTCCCCGCGCTGGGCCGTATTGCAACCTATAGCGCCACCGGCGAATTATTCATGCATGGCGTCACGAAATCGGTGACGTTTCGCGTGTCGGTCGAGCGCACTACGAGCAACCTTGACGTCTTGGCCGATATACCCATCAGTTTTTCGAAGTGGAATATCGCGAATCCGAGCGTAGGTGGATTCGTCACGACCGCCAATAATGGAACGCTCGAGGCGTTGCCCTACCTAACCAAGGGTGCTGGCAATCCAGTCTCCACGCAAGGCGTTTCATCGTCGGGCTCGGTTGGCACGCCCGTCACCGTGCCGCCGACGACCGTGCCCCCGCTCAAGATCAAGTGACGCGCTCGCCAACGCGCTTACGATCACTCGCGCTTACGAGAAGCGAGCGGATGGCTCCGTTCGTTTTCGTGTGGTCGTTGGGTGGGCGGATGCGTGCGAACGTCGCCCGGCGTTCTCGAAGCATTACAAGTCGAATCAGACTTGCAGCACAGAGGACTGTGGAGCAAACTGCGCGCCTCTCCAAGCATTCCCGATTCCAGATGATGGATGATTCAATTGATCTGGCACGCTTCAGAGTGGGTGATTGTCGTGCGTAGAGACAGTGGCATCCTTGGGATGGTGCTCAACGAAATGGGACGTCACTACGATTGTCTCGCCTCACGGAATCATGGGGCGTGTCACGCTAGGCATTGGGAGTCGATGTGCCGTACTGCACGAATTGCGGAACTCAACAACAGACCGGACAGAGGTTCTGCACGGTCTGCGGTGCTGTCTTTGGCGGTACGAACAACCTTCCGGTACCGACGTTCGCGCCAATGCCCCCCGTGGCGATCGAGGAGCGCGTTGGCGACGCGCGGGTGGCAGTGGGCCTCTCCATGCAACCATCTCGCCAGCGGCGATGGTCAGTCGCTTTTCGATTCCTGCTCGCAATTCCCTTATTGATTGTCTTGGAATTGGTCCTTGTCGCCGCAACGTTCGCAACCATTGGTTCTTGGTTTTGCGCCCTCTTCACGAAGCGCGTTCCAGACGGATTGCAGTCCTTTGTAACGAGCGCCCTTCGACTCATGGCCAACGTCTATGCGTACACGTGGCTCTTGATTCCTCGATGGCCTGGCTTCGCTTTTGACGAAGCGCCAAAAAATCATGTCTCGCTTCGAATTGATCACGTGCGACTCAATCGGGGCGCCGTATTTTTCCGCTGCTTTCTCGCTGTGCCGGCGCTCATCGTGAATGAACTACTCAATTATGGCGTGCTACCTCTCGCCGCCGTCATGTGGCTGTGGGCTTTGATTACCGGCAAAGAGCCGCGTGCGCTGCACCAAGCCGCAGCCCTCGCGCTTCGATTCCAAATTCGTGCCCAGGCGTACTACTTTCTCTTGACGCCCACGCAGCCGTTTGCGGGTTTCGCCGGTGACGCAACGACAACGAGTCCGCTGGATGAGGATGATGCGGACCCGATTAGTGCATTGACGCGTTGGCACGTGAGCCGCGGCGCGAGAGCGATACTCGTGTTGATGCTCGTCGTGCCGGTGGCGGCCTACGGCATCCAGGCTGCGCTGGGCAATCCAATCGGTACCCGCCTCGAGGCCGTGATTGGTCGCGCAGTCGTGTCAACGACGAATAAGGCGGTCGTTGCGGACGTGAGCACTTTTGAACAGTCGAGGCGCAACTGCACGTCTCTTGACGAACGATCATGTGTCGCACGAGCGGCGACGGTTGCGTTCTCGTCGATTAGTACTGAGCAGAATTTGATTCAACAAAATATTTTTCTCCCAGCGACGGCGAGAGTCGCCAAGCAGAACTACGAGAATCAACTCGGGTCGATGGAGAGCATCTTGTACGCAATCGAGGACGCAAATTCGTTGTCGGAGCAAACTACCTTCGTAGAAGAGTTCGAATCGGCGTATTCAAAGTTCGAAAGTGATTATCGTCTCGTGCTCTCGCGGTTGGGCGGATGACGAAGGAGAGCGAATCTGCGGCGCCGTGGTGGCGAGAGGCGGTCATTTACCAGATCTATCCTCGGTCGTTCTGCGACACCAACGGTGACGGGATTGGTGATCTCAACGGTATTCGTCAACGCCTCGGTTACCTTGAGTGGCTCGGCGTCGACGCGCTATGGGTTTCGCCGATCTTCCCTTCGCCGATGCGTGACTTCGGTTACGACGTGTCGAATTACGTCGGCATCGATCCAATTTTCGGGTCGCTTGAGGATTTCGCTCGTTTGATCAGCGAGTCACACGAGCTTGGAATTCGGGTAGTTCTTGACTGGGTGCCCAATCACACCTCAAGTGATCACCCGTGGTTTCTCGACGCACGATCGTCGGCCACGAGCAGCCATCGTGACTGGTACATCTGGCGCGACGCCGAGCCCGACGGATCGCTTCCCAATAATTGGATTCGCGCGTGGAGTGACGAATCGGTGTGGACCTTTGATGAGCTGACGTCGCAGCATTACCTGCACATGTTTTTGCCGAGCCAGCCCGACCTCAATTGGGCGAACCCAGCGGTGCGTGACGCAATGGCGGCGACACTGCGGTTTTGGCTCGACATGGGCGTCGATGGTTTTCGAATGGACGTCGTACACGCGCTCGGCAAGGACGTCACCCGTGACGATCCCGAGGAACTTCGAATGCTCGGACATACGCCGCTCAACGACGTTGCGGTCACCCACGAGTACTTGCGAGAGATTCGTCGCGTCCTCGAGGAATATTCCGGTGACCGCGTCGCCGTGGGCGAGGTCTACCTCCTTGATCCTTCACGTGTTGCGACCTACTTCGGTCGTGGTGACGAACTGCATCTTTCATTCAACTTCCAATCAATCTTTACGCCGTGGCGTGCGAGTGCGTGGCTCGAGACGATTCGCAACGCCGAAAATGCCCTCAACCCCGCGGGTGCGTGGCCCACGTGGGTAATGAGCAATCACGACAATCCGAGAGTGGCGAGCCGATTAGGTGGACAGGATCGGGTCCGTGCGGCGCTGGTGTTGCTCTTGACCCTGCGTGGCACAGCCTTTATCTACGCCGGCGAGGAGTTGGGTCTTGAGGACGCCCACGTGGCGCCGGATCGAGCTGTCGATCCAGGAGGACGCGATGGTTGTCGGGCACCAATCCCTTGGTCAATGGGTGATCATCACGGCTGGGAAGAAAATGCGTGGTTGCCCTTTGGCGATCGTGCGAGCGAATTCAGCGTCGAGGCACAGGAGCGCGACGCGACGTCAACGCTCCACGTCGCGCGTCGACTCTTGGCGTTGCGACGAGTGTCAGCGCCGCTGCGGCTCGGAGCATTGTCCAATCTTCACGTCGAAGGTGACGTTCTCATCTTCGATCGAGTGTGGGAGGATGATGTCGTGCGGGTGATGGTGAACTTCGCCAAATCCCCGTCACCGATCGACGTTTCCTCAGGCACGCCGTTGTTCACGACCGAGGAGTTGACGGACCGCACGCAGCTCGGCGCGAACGCGGCGCTCATTGTCGAGTTGTGATGAAGTCCTAGGAAAGGACGCGGCGTCGAAAGTTTCGCAATCCTAAGGACAAGAAGCCCACGCAGAAACCAATCAGCACCGGATAGATGATGTAGAGGTGCATGTGCGGCACATTGGTGAAGGCTGCCCGCATTCCCTCGTTGACGTAAATCAAGGGATTGATCAGCACGATCGTCTGTAGCCAGTGGAATCCGCCGATTCTCACTGAGGCTAAGCGCGTCCACTGGTAATAGGTTCCGCCGAGGAACGTGATGGGCAAGATGACGAAACCGAACATGAGCCCGATGTTGCGAGGTTCGAAGCTCGTGCCGAGGACGAGACCGAGCGAGCCCATGGCGATACACGCGAGCGGCACGATGGTGATCAAGATGAGCCAGTGTACGGAGATCTGTGCGCTGACACCTTTCGCATGCACGACCGATGCGATTGGCAAGACGATGCAAGCCGAAATGATGCCCTGAATCGCACCCGACAAGACCTTTTCGCCCGCCACGAGCCAAATGGGACACGGCGCTTGAACGCGATCCTCAATCTCACGGGTAAAGCCAAATTCCTGCGCCATCTGTAGGGCGACGGACTGCACGCCTTGAAACATGATCGAGATGCCCACGACGCCCGCGACTAGGACCGTCGCAAATCCCGATGCCTCGCCGCCGCCAATGGATTGGCCGATCTTTGGAAATACGAAGAGGAAGACGAAACACAAGAGGAACGGTTGAATGATCGTTCGCAGCACGAAGATCGCCCAATCTTTGCGCACGACAACGACGTCGCGCAGCAACAGCGCACCGAGCGCGAGTCGACTCGCGCTCAGACTCGAACGACGTTGTCCCGCAGTGATGTGTTCGTGAATCGCGATTTCGTTAGTACTCATCAGTCGCGAAGCTCCTTGCCCGTCAAATTGATGAACACCGTCTCCAAGGAAGGTTCGGCGACGGAGAGGTCGCCGACTTCGAATCCTCCCGCCTCGGCGGCCGCTACGACCTTCGCGAGTATGCGATCGCCGCTCTTCACGTGTAATTCCACACCCTTGTCGATTAATCGGGTGTGCGTCACTCCGAGCACACCGTTCTCGAGGGCCTTGGCCAACCTTTCTAGGTCGCCGGAAGCCTTGATCGTGACGATCGTGTCGGCGGCGATGCTTTTCTTGAGGGCGTCGGGAGTATCGAGGGCAAGGATCTTGCCGTGATCCATAATCGCCACGCGGTTACATAGTTGGTCCGCCTCTTCCATGTAATGCGTGGTGAGCAAGATTGTCTGGCCGTCGGCGTTCAGCTGCTGAAGGATTTCCCATAGGGCGAGTCGACTCTGGGGATCGAGCCCCGCCGTCGGTTCGTCCATGAATAACACCGCTGGTCGATGAAAGATCGAACGCGCAACCATGAGGCGTTGCGCCATGCCGCCCGAAAGTGCGTAGACCGAGGCCTTGGCCCATTTGGCGAGTTGAAACTGTTCCAGCAGGCGGTCGGCGGTGAGACGTGATTCGTGCGCGTTGATCCCGAAGAGTCGTCCGTGGAAATATAGGTTCTCCCAAACGGTGAGTTGGCGGTCGAGTGTGTTGGTCTGAGAGACGACACCGATGAACTGCTTCGCAATGGCAGGATGTTGGACCACGTTGACTCCGGCAACCGTCGCGGTACCCGACGTTGGTATTACTCGCGTCGTGAGCATGCCAGCGGTGGTGGTCTTTCCCGCTCCGTTGGGCCCGAGGAGGCCGAAGATCTCTCCGGAGACTACGGAGAGGTTCAGATCGTCAACGGCGAGGAAGTCGGCACCGCCGTAGACCTTGGTGAGATTTTCGGTGACGATGACCGGGTCCTCGACGCTCGAAACACTCACCTTCCAATCATAGGGAGCGCCTTGCGATCTCGATGCCTACGACGAGTGCGCGTCACGAATCGTTTTGAGCGCTGGTGCCACGTCAGCGATTTCCTTCAGGATTGCCTTCGCTCCGGCGTTCAAGACGTCATTGCCCGAGAACACGCCGTCGACGACGGGCACGGTCGGCAGCGGGATCGTCACTTCGCCGCAGTAGAAAAGTCGCAGCGCCATGAAGATCGGCTTGAGGGCTTGGATGGCGCGTACACCCATTGCCACTCCTCCGTAACTCACGAGACCTAACGATTTGTATCGCCATTCGTGATTTAGGTAATCAATAGCGTTCTTAGTTGCCGCGTTGTAACTGTGGTTGTACTCGGGGATCACGAAGACAATGGCATCGGCACGTGCGATGGTCTGGGACCATTTCTTCGTGTGCTCATGTTCGTACGAACGCAACAATGGGTGTTTTGGTTCGTCGAAGAGCGGGAGGTTTACTTTGGCGAGGTCGACGAGTTCGACCTCGAACGAACCGTCGGCAACTGCGAGGTCATAGAACCACGTGGCGATGGACGGGCCAACGCGACCGGGTCGTGTGCTTCCGATGATGATTTGCAGGACAGGCTTCGACACGGTGATCCTTCAATGGGGGTCCGCCCATTTTAATCGAGTACCCGTTGCGCTTCGAGCGCAGTGTCGCGTTGCGCAATGCCGGTCTTGGGTAAGAACAACGCTGGTATGACCGCGATGGCGCAGGTCCCAAATGACCACCAGAACGAATGATCGAACGCGGAGGCGAGTTTGGCCAGATCGTTCGCGCTCGCTCGACGAAGTCCCGCTTCGAGTGCGGTGCCCGACGGACCGAGTCGCGCGGTGATTTGGGTTTGCAGCACAACTGCGAAGATAGCGACGCCAAGAGAACCCCCAACTTGGCGAATAATGTTGGTCGCCGACGTCGCCTTGGGGACGTTGGCGTGCGTGAGGTTTCGATACGAAGCGGCGAACACGGGCATCATGCCAAAACCGAGACCCACGCCTCGTATGAAGAGCGCCGCACCGAGAATCCAGTAGCTCGACGAATCAGAGACGCCGGTGTAAAAGAACGTGCCGATGGCGAGGACGCCCATTCCGAAGGCGGCGACGTAGCGAGGACCGCGCTTATCGGAGAGAGAACCAGCGAGGCGCATGACGAGAGCGGCGCCGATACCTTGCGGCGCCATCATTAAACCGGCTTTCCACGCCGCATCACCACGATCGATCTGGTAGTACAGCGGCAGAAGAAACATCGTGCCAAAGAGCGTTGCACCAGTAAGGAAGATACCGATGCTCGACACCGAAAAGGTTCGATCACGAAACAGGTGCATGTCGATGAGGGGTTCGAGAGCTTTGGTGGAACGCACGACGAAGAGGGCAACGAGGACGATGCCGCCAATCAGACTGTCCCACACCGCGGCGCCATGGAATCCACCGACGGTACCCACTTCAGAGAGTCCGTAGACCACCAGCGCCAAACCCGGTGAGAGCAACAAAAATCCAAGGAGGTCGAAACGGTGCCCCGCGTCGGGCTCTGACGCTTGAAGGTACGTTCGCGATAGCCAAAGTGCGACGATGCCAATGGGCACGTTGACGAAGAAAATCCACCGCCACGACGTGTTGGAGACAATTATTCCGCCAATGACCGGGCCCAGGATCGGACCGAGGAGCTGCGGGACCCCGATGATGCCCATGACGCGGCCCATACGTCGAGGTCCGGCGGCGCGAGCCATGATGGATTGGCCGACGGGCAAGATCATGCCGCCTCCGAGTCCTTGAATCACTCGAAAGAAGATCAAGCTGCTCGCTGACCATGCGCAGCCGCAGAGGATCGAACCGATCACGAAGAGGCTGAGCGACACCATATAGACCCGCTTTGCGCCAATGCGGTGAATCGCCCAACCAGATACTGGTATGACAACGGCCAGTGACAAGAGATACCCGGTCGTCACCCACTGGATTGTCGACACGTTGACGTGGAAATCGCCACTCAACGTATGAAGCGCCACTGCCACGATCGTGGTGTCGAGTATCGACATGATGGCTCCCAACACCACCACAATGCCGGCTTTGATTAACGCAGGTTCGAGGCGGTCCTGGTCGCTCAAGGCGTTCCTTTCAACGATATGTGCCAGATTTCGCTCGACCTTAACGTGATCAATGTGCTGCTGAAGCACGATGAATCCAATGAATTTCTAAATCTAATTGCCACAATTTCCATAGGGAAAACGGCCCGGCATCGTTAAACTCGCCTGAGTGGCAAAGCAAAGTCGATCTTTACCCGTCATGCAAGCCGTACTTGACGAAGTGTGCGAGCAATTGATGACGACCGACGAGTCGCTCATTCGAATTCCTGACGTGTGCAAGGCAACCGGTGTCAACTACGGCTCGGTCTACCACCATTTTGGATCGCGCGAAGGTGTCATCGACGCTGCGTACAACATGTTGTTCTCCAAGCTCGCCGAGGGGGACATTCAGGTTCTGCGCGACATAAACGACACCGCTACGACACTTCCTGATTACATCGCGGCGCTCGCGCCGCTCGTGGAGCGATTTTCATCGGGCCCTGATCGTCAGCTGCGCCGTTCCATTCGTGTTCGCATCGTCGCTGCGTCTATTACGCGTCCAGAACTCAAGATGCTAATTGGACTCACCCAGACGCGACTCACCGATGAATTCATCCGGCTCGTGCAGTTCGGACAAGATAGAGGTTGGCTTCGCAACGACCTTTCGGCCCGATCGATTGCCGTTGCCCTGCAGGTGCTCATATTTGGACGGATACTCGACGACATCTCGCTCAACCCCATTGACTCAAAGGACTGGGAGTTTTCGATGGGCGCTTTCTTCATGAGTCTCTTCGCTCAGTCGTAGGGCTCGAGCGTTGTGCTCAACTAGATCTGTGAGAGCACTACGAATTTTTTCGTCCTTCGTTGTCGTCGCCGCGTTGGTGATCGGCGTGCAACTCGTACGCGAAACCACCACGCCAATTGAGCCAACCACCATTTGCGCCCCAACGCCGCTGAGCAGTCCATTTCACGGGGCCGAACGCGTGACCGGCGTCGCGAGTTACGGATGCGAAGGGGGATGGGCCTACCTGTGGGCGACCATTGGTTCGGGCCCCGAAGCTGTTGGTGTCACCGAGGTACTGCGCGCGAATGCGTCAATGACGCGCTGGGTTATCGCATCGCGACTCAAAGTGTGCAAGCCCGGTGTGATGCCGAATTACATCTATCGCCAGGGTTGTTTCTCGAACTAGACCTTGCTTGACTTCTTGGGCGGGAGAGGGAAGAACGAACTCGTGGTTGCGAGATACTCCTGATAGCCAGCGCGGGTCTTGGACAGTTTCTTCTCGAGCATGGGCTTGCCGGACAGCGACGTAAGTAACCACCACATGGTGAGCGGAGACAAGACGGTGAGAAATCCCCACGGTGTCGACAACGCAACGACGTAGAACCCGAACCACACCGTCGCGTCACCGAAGTAATTGGGATGGCGCGTGTAATGCCACAATCCACGATTCATCGTCGTGCCCGCGTTGGCAGGGTTGGCAATGAAACGTCGCAACTGCTCGTCACCGGTTGCTTCGAAGAACACGCCGATGAACGCAATCACGATTCCGGGCACGACGAGCCAGTTGAAATGTGCACTGAAGGCGGACCACTGCAGCGGGATTGAGACGAACCAAAGGAGTAGTCCTTGTAATCCGTAGATCATCTTGAGTGCGTACCACGTCTCGTGTCGACCCTTGGCGCCCTTCATGATGTCCACGTAACGCGAGTCCTCCTTCGCTCCTCGTTGACGTAGTGCGAGGTGCACGGAAAGGCGCAAACTCCAAAGAGCGACGGCACCCAAAAGAACCCAGCGAGCGACGTCGGATTCGTGCAGCCACCACACGTGCCGAGCACCCTGATTCATCGCTGAAGAGACCAATAAACTCTCGACGTAGACCACAAGGAAACCTGCTCCCCAAAAGACGTCGATGGTCGCGTGTCGGTGGACTCGGCGACCCACGAGGAACGCAAGAAATCCCCACGCGAGGCCGGTGAGAAGGGCGAACGGTAAATTTACAAAAAATGACGTTACGTGCACGCAGATGGTTTAGCAGTCACTCGCGGTCTCGTGACGATGAGAGTCTCGCGCGTCCCCTACGCTTCAACTGTGCGTCGTCGTGGATTTGCGTCCCTTGCCCGAGCCGCGACTCAGGATCTTTTCGACCAGAAGACGGCGTTCGGTCGTTTGGCCTTGGTACACGTCATCATGATGGCGGGCGACACGATGGTGACGGTCTCGCTCGCCGGGTCACTCTTCTTCTCCGTCTCACCTGATGAAGCGAAGAGCAAAGTGCTGTTGTATTTGTTGTTGACGATTGCCCCTTTCGCCGTCGTTTCTCCGCTGCTCGGTCCACTCATTGATCGTTCAGCGAATGGTCGTCGCATACTCGTCGCTCTCTCGGCAGGATTTCGAGTGGTGTTGTGTTGGTTGATGAGTGAGCATCTGAACTCTCTTTGGTTGTTCCCCCTAGCGTTTCTCGTGCTGGTTTCTTCAAAGTTGTACGTCGTCACGCGCGGTGCCCTCGTGCCCGAGATGGCCCGGACTGATCAATTCAGAGAGCGCGCCTCACGGGTGGGCGATGCGGGTTGGCCCCAAGTTGACTTGCCCGAAGAAAGAGGTTTTGCGGGCTTCAACGCGCAACTCACGCTGCTCGGTACGTTGTCGGGCCTCGTGGCGGGATCAATCGGCGCGGGACTCCTCAAGGGTATCGGTGCACCGAGCGTGCTCATCGCCGCGTCGTTTGTTTTTGTTGGAGCAACCGTCGCGAGCGTGCGTCTTCAACGCCCCGTCAAAGTGGTTCGTGAACAAGTGACCTCGATCAGCCAGCTCGAACGTGATCGACAAACACTCAATCCCTGGGGAGACGTCGAGGTTTCTTGGGGACTCAGTGCGTCAGCGATCATGCGTTTTTCGGTGGGCTTCGCGACGTTCTTATTGGCTTTTGGGCTGCGTCGCGAACAGGCGGGACTCAAGTGGTTCGCGTTCGCGCTCACCATGAGCGCCGTGGGTTCATTGATTGGGCTCGGCGTCGTGACGCGCGTGCGCAACAAGATCCGCGAATCGGCGCTGCTGACCTTGGCGCTTTTGGCGACCGGCGCTGGATCGGGGCTCGTGGCGTTTCATCCAACCTTGGTGGCGCAGGTTGCTCTCGCGGGTTGGCTCGGGGCCTGCGCCGCGGTGGCGCAACCAAGCTTTGATGCGATCACCCAGCGCCTCGTTCCCGCGGGGGCCCAAGGTCGGACGTTCGCCCGTTTTGCCGTGCGCCAACAGTTGCTCTGGGTTGTCGGCGCCCTCATCCCGGTCGGCATCAGCCTGCGTTTTTCCACGGGCGATTTCCTGCTCGCAGTGTTGACCCTGGTCGCAGGGTTTATCTACGGAATCGGGCGGCGATTCGCCCATCAATGATATGAATAAAACGGGCATCAACTATGCTTGACATAGATATGGCGATGTCCCCCAATCCGGCTGCCACGTTCCCTGATTTCTCCCACTTGCCCCATGTCGTGATCATTGGAGGCGGCTTTGGGGGCATCGCCGTCGCCAAAGGGCTGGCCAATAAAGAGGTGCGCGTCACCATTATTGACAAGCACAATTTTCACACGTTCCTCCCGCTCCTCTACCAAGTCGCCACCGCCATGCTCGAGCCAGCAGAAGTGGCCTACCCGATTCGTACCATCTTCGGGAAGGCGAAGAACGTCGGGTTTCGTCACGCGACGGTACGAGAGGTCGATCACGTCCGAAACGTCGTAATGCTTGAGGGCGGCGCCGAGATTACCTTCGACCATTTAGTCGTCGCTACTGGCGCAACGGCGTCATACTTCGGGATTCCGGGGGCTTCGAAGTTTGCGATGCCTCTCTACTCACTCGCGGACGCTCGAAAACTCCGTAACCGACTGTTGAGCTCGCTCGAGGAAGCTGACGCGTTAGCGGACACGGCACCGACCTCGCTCAACTTTGTCGTCGTGGGTGGAGGACCGACGGGCGTCGAGACGTCGGGCGCGTTATCAGAACTGATTCGCACCGTTATCCACCGAGACGGACTACGTATCGATCCCTCTCGCGTGCGCGTGTTGCTGGTGGACATGGCCCCACGGCTCTTGACACCGTTTCCAGAAAAGGCGAGCGCGTACGCCGCGAAGGAACTCGAAAGCATGGGCGTCGAGATTGAATTCGGCCGTTCGGTCGTCGAGGTCGAAGAACGTGCGATTCGATTCGCCGATGGTGAACGTCTGCGTGTCGCGGCGGTGATCTGGGCCGCTGGCGTGACGGCGAGCGGCACACTCGCCCACGAAGTGCAAGCGAGCCCGGGACCTGGTGGACGCGTGCGCGTCATGACTGATCTTCGCTTGGTCGAGAGTGAGAACGTCTGGGCCGTCGGCGACGCTGCGGCGGTGCCACTCGACGATACGACGTTCTGTCCACAGTTGGCGCCTGTCGCGATGCAGTCGGGTCGACACTGCGCCGCCAATGTCTTGTTGAGCCTGAAGGGCGAGCCCACCAAGCCCTTTAAGTACCGCAATAAGGGCATCATGGCGACCATCGGACGTCACGCCGCAGTCGCCAAACTCCCTGGTGGAACGATCATAAAGGGCACGTCAGGTTGGCTCGCGTGGCTGAGTTTGCACCTGTTTTACCTCGTTGGATTTCGAAACCGATTGCGCGTGATGATCAACTGGACGTGGCGCTACTTCGACTGGCCTTCGGGTCCGCGACTCATCGTCGCCGACGCGGAAACGGCTGAGTAAATCCCTAGGGCTTCAGACGTTCTTCGAGTTGGTCGATCTCGGTCGCGAGCTCGACAGGGAGTCGATCCCCGAATTGGGCGAAGTGCTTTCGAATGAGCGGCACCTCAGCGCGCCATTCGTCGGCGTGCACCGTGAGAAGTTCCTTCATGTCGCCGGGCGTCACGTCGACCCCACGGATGTCGATTGACGAGGACGTCGGGACGAAACCAATTGGTGTCGTGTCAGCGTCGGCGCGCCCGGCAACGCGATCGAACACCCACTCAAGTACCCGACTGTTCTCGCCGTATCCGGGCCAAAGCCAGCGTCCGTCGTCGCCCTTTCGAAACCAGTTGACGTAGAAGATCTTGGGCAGGTTCTTCTCGTCGTACTTCTTGGAGAAGCTGAGCCAGTGTCCGAAGTAGTCGGCCATGTTGTAACCACAAAAGGGCAACATCGCGAACGGATCGCGTCGGAGATTGCCCACGGTGCCGACCGCGGCGGCGGTGGTTTCTGAAGAGACAATCGAGCCCAAGAACACGCCGTGATCCCAGTCACGACTCTGAAATATAAGCGGCACGGTCGTGGCGCGACGTCCGCCAAAGAGGATCGCGTCGATGGGCACCCCCGCCGGGTCCTCCCATTCGGCCGCGATGGCGGGATCTTGGTTGGCGGGTGCGGTGAAACGAGCGTTCGGATGGGCGGCAGGGGTGCCGAGTTCCTTGCTCCACTTCTGGCCCTTCCAATCGGTGAGACCTTCGGGGGGTTCGCCCATTCCCTCCCACCACACGTCACCATCACTCGTGAGCGCGACGTTGGTGAAGATGGTGTTCTTGGTGATCGAGTACATCGCGTTGGGATTGGTCTCGAAATTGGTGCCCGGGGCCACCCCGAAGAACCCCGCCTCGGGATTGATCGCGTAGAGACGGCCATCAGCGCCGGGCTTCATCCAGCAGATGTCGTCACCGACGGTCTCGACCTTCCAGCCCGGCAACGTTGGTACGAGCATGGCGAGGTTGGTCTTGCCGCATGCGCTCGGGAACGCGCCGGTGACGTAGCGCGATTCACCCTGGGGATTCGTCAGTTTCAAGATCAACATGTGTTCGGCGAGCCATCCCTCGTCGCGACCGAGCACCGACGCAATTCGCAAGGCAAAGCACTTCTTGCCGAGAAGCGCGTTGCCGCCATAACCCGAGCCGAACGAGACGATCTCGTGGGTCTCGGGGAAGTGAACGATGTATTTGTTGTCCGGGTTGCACGGCCACGCGACGTCCTTTTGACCTTTCGCCAGCGGCATACCCACTGAGTGCAAGCACGGCACGAATTCTCCTTCGTCGCCGAGTACCTTCAGAGCCTGCGTACCCATTCGGGTCATGATCTTCATGTTCGCCGCAACGTACGCGGAGTCAGTGATCTCCACGCCGATATGCGCGATCTTCGAGCCGAGCGGTCCCATCGAGAAGGGCACGACGTACATCGTGCGTCCTTTCATGCTTCCGCGAAAAAGGCCGTTGAGCTTCGCGCGCATCTCGTCGGGGTCGCACCAGTTGTTCGTCGGACCCGCGTCGATTTCCTTCTCCGAGCAAATGAAGGTCCGATCTTCGACGCGCGCGACGTCGCCAGGATCAGACACGGCGAGGTAACTGTTGGGTCGCTTCTTTGGATTGAGTTTCTTAAAGGTGCCAGACTTGACGAGTTGTTTGCAAAGTTCGTCGTACTCGGCGGTCGATCCATCACACCAGTGGATACGATCGGGTGTGGTGACTTTGGCGACTAATTCAACCCATTCAATGAGTTTCTTGTTTCGAGTCGGGTACTTCATGGCGGGGGCCTCCATTCAATCTGCGTCGTCGCGCTACAACGTTCTCCTGAACAACCAGGTTCACACTCGTGCCGGCTGACCCCATCGCTCTCCTCGGAGAGCACCCCCGGCAAGAGGATGACGTATTGGAGCGTATCGTCACTATCGTAGGGCGGCACGCAATCCCTAAGGGAGAAAGACACATTGGCGACGACGCCGCAGTTTTGGCGCCGTTCGTCGGCGAAGCCCTAGTCAGCACTGACGTCGCGGTACTGGGCGTGCACCTGGACGCCTCCCTTTTTCCACTCGAAGACCTGGGATTTAAAGCAGTTGCGTCCGCGGTGTCGGACCTCGCCGCTATGGGTGCTCGAGCCCGGGCGGCGGTGATCGCCGTCTGCGCACCGGCGGGAACTGACCTTGAGGAATTGCACCGGGGGATCGCCGACGCCGCCGCGATGACAAATTGCCCCATTGTGGGAGGGGACCTCGCCAACGCGCAGGACGTCTCGGTAGCGGTGACGGTCTTGGGGGAATGTCCCGGACGTGGGGCAGTACTGCGAAGCGGGGCCAAGGCTGGGGACATCGTCTTGGTCACTGGTCCGCTCGGTCGATCGTCCGCGGGGCTCCGCCGGCGCCGTGCGGGCGCCGCGCTTGACGACGAGTTGGTCGTGGCGCACCGACGACCCTGGCCTCGACTCGCCGAAGGAGTCGCCGCGCGCAACGCCGGCGTTCACGCCATGATGGATCTCAGTGACGGTTTGGGCCTTGACCTGCATCGAATGTGTGACGCATCCGACGTTGGTTTTGAACTCGACGACGTCCCCGTCGCGAAGGGTGCGACGAGCGAAGAAGCCATTAGTGGTGGCGAGGACTACGAACTCTTAATGGTGACCGACGACCCGGACCGGTTGCGATTGATATTCCTCGACCGCGGACTTCGAGCCCCACTCAGCATCGGCACCATCGTGCACGATCCGTTGAGAAGAACGTTGCGAGGTGAGGTGTTCGAGCGCCGCGGATTCCAACACCTCTTATGAGGCGTGTTTAGGCGCTCACCTTGCGACGAGCGGGCTTTTGGATTTTTCCCGATCGCAAGCATCCGGTGCACACGTTGACGCGGGTCGTGGTGCCCCCAACGACGGCGCGAACGCGCTGAATGTTCGGGTTCCAACGGCGCTTGGTACGACGGTGCGAGTGCGAGACGTTCATACCGAACGACGGCTTCTTGCCGCAGATTTCGCAGACTGATGCCATAGTGAACGTGCTCCTCGTCGCGGACCTCGACCCAGAGTGGGCGTGGGTTTAAACCGAATGACCATTGTAGCATCGCTACCAATGACTTCCGCCAAGACGCTGTCGCCTGCCCAATTGCGCAGCGCTATCTGTATCTTCGCCGAACTCTTGCGCTCGCATAAAGAGGTCATCAACCGGTTGAACGTGTATCCGGTGCCCGACGGTGACACCGGCACCAATATGACGCTCACCATTGAGTCTGTGGTCGCCGAACTCAACGACGTGAAACTCGACGCCCCAATGCGTGCGGTCACCAGAGCCATCGCGCACGGCTCGCTGATGGGGGCTCGCGGTAATTCGGGGGTCATTTTGTCTCAACTGCTGCGCGGATTGGTTGAGAAGTTCCCCGACGACGGCGACGTTGCCCCAGAACTGTTTGTTGCGTCGCTCGAGCACGCCGACGTGCTCGCGCGCCAAGCGGTCGTACGTCCGATCGAGGGGACCATTTTGTCGATTGCTCGCGCTGGTGCTAAGGGTGCTCGCGACAACGCCGAGGACTTCGCGTCGCTGGTGCGGGGTGCTCGCGACGAAGCTCGCGCGGCTCTCGCCTACACGCCCGAGCAACTCGACGTCCTCAAACAAGCGGGTGTGGTTGATTCGGGCGGCAGTGGACTACTTCTGTGGTTCGACGCGCTGTGTCACATCATGGCGGACGATCCCCTGCCTCAGCCACCCGCGCTCGATTCGATCCAGGTTCACGTGCATGAACAGCCCGTGCAACATGGCGAGGGTGATATTTCCGAGCTGCGCTACGAGGTGATGTACTTGCTCGACGCTGAGGATTCGACCATGCACGCATTTCGAGAGGTCTGGTCTGGTCTTGGCGATTCGATTGTGATCGTGGGTGGTGAGGGACTCTATAACTGTCACATCCACACCGACGACATCGGTGCCGCTATCGAAGCAGCACTTGACGCCGGACGACCACGGGATATTCGCGTGACCGACCTCAGCGAACAGGTCATCGAAGAACGCTGGGTGCGGGAGGCGAGTGCCGAGCAGATCGACGAACCAGAAGAACCCGTTCCCACGACCGCGGTGGTTGCGGTCGTCGTGGGCGAGGGGGTTGGACGGATTTTCCGCACGCTCGGTGCACGCCATCTCGTCAAGGGAGGCCAATCGATGAATCCGTCGACGAGCGAACTTGTTGACGCGGTGAGGGCAACGGGCGCTCGCCAGGTTGTGATCTTGCCGAACAACAAGAACATTCGTCCGGTCGCCGAACAGGTCGATGCGTTGTGCGACGAGACGGTGACGGTCGTGCCCACGAATTCCATCGTCGAAGGTTTCGCCGCCCTACTTGCCTACGACCCTGACGCGTCCGCTGAGCAGAACACCCAAGCCATGAGCGCCTCGGCGAACAACGTCACCGCCGGCGAAGTGACCCAGGCGGTGCGCGACACGACGACTGACGCCGGCTTCGTGCGCGTCGGCGACTGGATTGGGCTTGGGCCCAAGGGCGTGGCGTCAATCGCAGATTCCATTGCGGTGGCGAGTAATACCTTGCTCGCGACGCTTATTCGACCCGAGCACGAGTTGCTCACGATCATCGAGGGCGATGGTTCGACACCAGCCAACACCCGACGTATTACCGAGTTCCTCGCTGACGAGTTTCCCGCCGTGAGTGTCGAGGTGCATCACGGTGGCCAACCTCTGTACCCCTACTACTTCGGCATCGAGTGAGCGACGCGGCGCCGCGCCGACTCCGCCAACTAGGCGACGTATCCGTCAGCCAACTTCGACACGTAGGCGAGCGTCGAATCGAGGCACTCGCGACACTCGGTATCGAGAACGTGTTCGATCTCTTGACCTTTTATCCGCGTCGTTACATCGATCGCACGAAGCGCGTTGACCTCTCGGATCTGACGGTTGGCGAAGAAGCTGCCATTTTTGGCGAAGTGAAGAAGGTGACGTCGCGCCGGACGAAGCAAGGAAAATCCATGGTCGAAGTGAGTGTCGCCGATGAAGGAGGCTCGATAAAGATCGTCTTCTTTAACCAACCGTGGCGAGAGCGTCAACTCCCGGTGGGCGTGGCGGCTCTGTTCTTCTCCAAAGTTGGTGAATATCGGGGTGAGCGCCAAATGACCAATCCGGTTGTCGACGTGATCATTGGCCCTTTGGGTGACGAGCGGGACCTTTCGCGAGTGGGACGGGTCGTCCCGATCTACCCGGCGTCGGGCAAGGCCGGACTCACCAGTTGGGAAATCGGAGGTTTCATCGAAGAATCGTTACGTCGAGCGGGACCTATGTTCGATCCGGTCTCCTTGGCGGTGCGCGAGCGATTCGAACTCGTTGACCGCACGCAATCGTTTTGGGGCATCCACGCGCCAAAAGAACTCGACGAGGTCGCCCCCGCGCGACGACGGCTCGTGTTTGACGAGTTCTTGCGTTTGCAGATGTTGCTCGCGCTACGTCGTCGTCGGCTCGAGATGAGCGCGACGGGCATACGACATCCCATTGCTCGTGACGACGTCGACGTGCAACCGGGCGCACTGGTGACGTCGTCCTCGTCACTGGTTCGACGCTTTCTCGCCGGGCATCATTTCGCGCTCACCGGTGCGCAGCGCCGAGTGCTCGGCGAGATCGCCGACGACCTCGCGGGACCTCTTCCCATGCATCGCTTACTGCAGGGCGATGTCGGCTCGGGCAAAACCATTGTGGCACTCACCGCATTGCTCGCTGCGCTCGATGGGGGTCGCCAAGGTGCTCTCATGGCGCCGACCGAAGTGCTCGCCGAACAGCATCTGGCGTCGATGCGACGAGACCTTGAAGGACTCACCAAACTCGATCCAATGGTGCTGGGTGGCGAGCGAGCGTTGTCGATTCAGTTGCTCAGTGGTCGTCTGCGAGCGAAGGAACGCCAAAGCGTACTCGCGGGTCTTTCCTCGGGCGCCGTCGACATCGTTGTTGGTACGCACGCCCTCTTGACCGATGACGTGCGGTTCCGTTCGCTCGGGGTCATCGTCATTGATGAGCAGCATCGTTTCGGGGTCGAACAACGCGCCGCGCTTCGCGACAAGGGCAAGCAGCATTCCGACGAGTCAGCCGATCCGGACCTACTCGTCATGACCGCAACACCCATCCCTCGCACGGCGGCGATGGTGGTCTTCGGCGATCTCGACCGGTCCGTGCTGGACGAACTGCCACGGGGTCGTCTACCCATCATCACCACGTGGGCGAAGGATTCGCACGACGTCAACGACTGCTGGCTGAAGGTTCGCGACGAAGTGGCGAAGGGTCGTCGCGCCTACGTGATTTGTCCCTTGGTGGAGGGCTCAGAACGGATCGAAGCGACGAGCGCGGTGGAAGAGCGCACTCGTCTCGCCCTGCACGAATTGCGCGGACTCAGCGTGGGACTGTTGCACGGGCAAATGAAGGGCCCCGAAAAGGATGAGGTGGTGGATCAGTTCCGTCGAGGCGATCTCAACGTGTTGGTCGCGACCGTCGTCATCGAAGTGGGAGTCGACGTACCCGAGGCGAGCGTCATCGTCATCGAGGACGCGTGGCGCTTCGGACTCGCGCAACTGCACCAACTTCGTGGGCGCGTGGGTCGAGGGGACGCTCAGAGTTACTGTTTCCTACTCGGCACGCCACCGAGTGACGACGGCGCTATTCGCCTTCAGGCGCTCGTTGACTCCAATGATGGCTTCGAGCTCGCCGAGGTGGACTTGGACCTGCGCGGCGAAGGGACGCTGATGGGAGCGCGCCAGCGCGGACGAAGCGACCTGCGACTCGCGAATCTGCGCCGTGACGAGGACTTGTTGTCGGCGGCTCACGACGTGGCGACCTCGATGGTCGCTCACGATGCGCTAAGCGACGAGCCCGAGTGGGAGGACGAACTTCGCCTCTTCGTCGATGACGATGAGGCTGACTACTTGTTCAAGTCCTAGGGGGCGCACCGCCTACCCTTGAGTCGTGCGTGTGATTGGTGGCGCGGCTCGGGGACGACCGCTCAAAGCAAAGCTTCCGCCGACGGTGCGTCCCACGACCGACTACGCCCGTGAGGCGATCTTCTCAATGCTCGAGAGCAGAGGGGGGCTCTATGACCTGGTCGTCGCCGACCTCTTTTGTGGATCGGGAGCTATGGGTATCGAAGCAATGTCACGCGGAGCGTCCAAGGTGTACTTCGTCGATTCGGATCCGTTGTGCCTCGCCGCGGCAAAGTCCAATCTCGAACCGCTGCAGTTGCACGCCGAGGCGGTGTTCGTGCGTGCAACGCTTCCGGTGTGGCAACCACCCGTCGACGTCGATTTGGTGCTGTGCGACCCTCCCTACGGACCGCTCGACGTGGCGAGTTTGCTCAAGGGCTTGCACGCGTCACGAGTGATTATTGAGAATGATCGGCACGTACCAGCGCCCGAAGGTTGGGACGTTACCAAATTGAAGCGATACGGCACTACGCTCGTAACGATGTTGGAACCGCACGAAGGGGATGACGAGTGACGGTTGGATTGATTCCCGGATCCTTTGACCCCTTCCACAATGGTCACCTCGAAGTGGTGGAGCGCGCCTCGCATATTTTTGACGAAATCGTCGTCGCGGCGATCCGCAACCCTCAAAAGTCCGAGGCGCTCTTTGACCTCGACGAACGACGAGAGATGATCGCAGAAAGCCTCGAACACTTGAAAAACGTGCGCATTGTCTCGATCTCGACTCTCCTCGTCAACGTGGCTCGCGACGTGGAGGCGACCGCCATCGTCAAGGGTTTGCGCGCGGTGTCTGACTTTGAGAGCGAATTGCAAATGGCCCAGATGAATCGGTCGCTTTCGGGCGTCGAGACCCTCTTCATACCGTCGAGTTCCAACCATTCCTTCATCGCCTCGCGCCTCTTGCGAGAGGTCGCTCGCTACGGTGGAGACGTGACACCCTTCGTGCCAGCGCCCGTGGCGCTGCGCCTCGCCAAAATGTTCCCCCGGGACGCCTCGTGACCTCCTTTGACGGTTACGACGAGCCAGAGGACTTCGCCGAGCCCGCACGGCACATGCGCCACGACATCGAAGCGGACTTGCGCGAGTTGATTGAACTGATCGACAACGCCAAGCAGATGCCGTTATCGAATTCGGCCTTGATTCCACGTGAGGACGTGCTGGGACTCTTGGAACAAGCGCTGCGCAACGTACCCGAAGAGGTGCGCGAAGCTCGTTGGGCGCTTCGCGATCGAGAAGACTTGATGGCGGCCGAACTCCAAAAAGCGCAACAACTCATGGACCAGGTGCGAGCCGAAGCGGCACGGATGGTCGACAAAACCGAAATTGTTCGTCAGTCGCGCTTGAAGGCCGAACAGATTATCGCCGACGCGCAAGCCCAAGCGCGCCAGATGATCAACCAATCCGAGGATTTCATCGACGGCAAGCTTGGGAACTTCGAGATCGTGCTCGAGCGTCTGCTCAAGACCGCGCGGTCGGGCCGCGAGCGCTTGAGCGCGCAAGGTCTGCCTACGTCAATGATCGAACCGATGCCCGTCTCGCTGGATGATCCCAGCTACGAGAACTCATTTCAAAATCCACCCGCGTCCGACGAATCGTCCTTCTTCGACCAGGACGCCTTCTAGCCCGTGTCCTCTCCCTACCTCGTCCCAGTGGCGCAGCTACTACGCGACGTGCCTTCGACCTACGTCGTGTCCTTCGAAGCGCCCTTTGACGAGTCGCACGAATTCGCACCTCGAGGTCCCGCCGAAACTGACGTGTTCGCCGAGGCGACGATGAAGGTCCGACTCACGCTGCAGAGCTTTAGCGGCGGTATTCGCGCCAAGGGCAAGGTCGAGGCGCCGTGGCATGGGGTCTGCCGACGCTGTTCGAATCCGGTGCTTGGTCACAGCGTCGTCGTGGTCGACGAGCGCTTCGTCGACGAACGGGCCCCCGGCGACGATGATGCCTATGTGATCGAGCATGATTTCGTGGATTTGGCGCCCTTGGCGCACGACGCGATTTTCCTCGATTTACCGCTCGCCCCGCTATGTCGCGAGGATTGTCGGGGTCTGTGCCCCTACTGCGGCATCGACCGCAACGAGGCGAGTTGCGACTGCCAGGTTCCAGTCGACCCGCGCTGGGCTACACTTGATGGACTCCGATTCACGGACTTCTCGTCCGACGAATCCAACGAAATGTGACGGGTTCGCCCGTTCTGGCGAAAGTGACTAACGATGGCTGTCCCCAAGCGCAAGACCAGCAAGGCGAAGACCCGCAGTCGTCGCGCCTCGAATTGGCGTTTGGCTCGACCGGCGCGCAGCGTCTGTCCCCAGTGCGCCATTTCGAAGTTGCCCCACGTGGTCTGTCCGAACTGTGGATGGTACAAGAACCGCGTCGCGGTCGAGGTCAACTGAGTTGACGCTCCCCATCGCCCTTGACGCGATGGGAGGTGACTTCGCACCACGTGAGATCATCGCGGGCGCCAAGCGCGCGACGGACGAACTGGGTCTCGCGGTCACCCTCGTTGGCGTTCCTTCATTGATGGGCGACCCTCAGGGTCTACCAGTCGTGAGTTGCTCGGAAGTGATCGCGATGGACGACGATCCCGCGGCGAGTGTTCGTAAGAAAAAGGATTCCTCGCTCGTGCGCAGTGCCGAATTGGTCCGCGACGCGAAAGCGTCGGCCATGGTGTCCGCCGGCAACACGGGTGCCACCATGGCGTCGGCGTTGCTTCGAATGGGGCGATTGCCCGGAGTGCTTCGCCCCTGCATCGCGACACCTATTCCTAATCCCGGCAAGAATCCGACGGTCTTCGTCGACGCGGGAGCGAATTCCGAATGCAGCGCCGAGATGCTGGTGCAGTTCGCCTTGATGGGCGCCGCATTCGCGTCGGCGCGTTTCCACGTGGCGTCACCCAGAGTCGGGTTGTTATCAATCGGCGAGGAGTCCACCAAGGGAACACCCCTCGTCAAAGAGACGCACCACCTACTTGCTGAACATCCCGACGTCAATTTTTTCGGCAACGTCGAGGGGCGCGACCTTCTGGCGTCGCCCGTGGACGTGGTGGTGACCGACGGCTTCACTGGCAACGTGGCGCTGAAGACACTCGAAGGGGCTCTTAAGTTTCTCTTCGCTTCGGTGCTGGGCGTTATCGACACCAATGACGACACGAAAGCGGCGGGCGACACGCTCTTTCCATACTTATTGCCGCTCGCGAATGAACTCACCCCCGAGAACCACGGCGGGGCGATGCTGCTGGGTCTGAATGGCATTTGCATCATTTCGCACGGCTCCTCGAACTCGACCGCCATCATGAACGCGCTGCGCGTGGGTGCCGAGATGGACGAGGCGGGTGTGGTGGACAAACTTCGTCTCGCCATCCGTCCTGATCAAGGCTAGGAACAAGCGCGCGGTACCGCACTTGTCGGTATTCTTGTTCAGCAACACAAAGGAGTGGTCATGACCACAAGCGCTGGAAATGCATCATCGCTCGACCGGGAAAAAGTCTTAGTACTCGTCAAAGAGCAACTGGCGGAAATCCTTGAAACGACGCCCGACGATATCGCCGAAGACGTCCCGTTCACGGATCTGGGTGCTGATTCGCTCGCTCTTATCGAACTGGTCGAAGCCCTCGAAGAGAATCTGGCCACGTACGCCGCCGGCTTCCACATTGATGACGAAGACCTCGAAGGTCTCCAATCGGTGCGAGACGCGGTTGATTACGTGGTCGTGAAGTTGCAAGTGGCGTAGCGAGGTTCGTGAGCCTTTTGCTCTCTTCGCACGCCGCGCTCGCTGAACGACTGGGTCTTGATTCAAACAGTGAGTTACTCGCGTTGGCTCTGACCCACTCGAGTTACGCCGCCGAGCACGCGGTCGAGTCCAACGAACGTTTGGAGTTCCTCGGTGACGCCGTCGTCGACCTCGCCGTTGCCGATCTCATCGTTCGTGATTTTCCACAACAAAACGAGGGCGCCAGTTCGGTGATGCGTTCGCGCGTCGTCAACGAGTCGTCGCTCGCGAGCGTGGCGAGTCGACTCGGTCTCGGTGATCATCTGCGCTTTGGTCGAGGCGCGATCAAGGAGCGCGGTCGCGAGCGCCCCTCCATTCTCGCTGACGCCTTCGAGGCGGTGGTCGCCGCGATCTATTTGGAGCGTGGTTATGACGTCGCACGCGAGTTCGTCCAGCGCACATTGGCGCCCGAAATCGCGGCGGCGTCAACCCTTCAAAGCACCCTGGATCCGAAGACTCGCTTGGTGCAGTGGGCCGAGCAACAAGGTCTGAGCGCTCCGCACTACGAACTTCGTGCCGAGGGACCTTTACACGACACTCACTTTGAGGCGACGGTGAGCGTGGGAGCGCTTCGCGTGACGGGTTCGGGACCTTCAAAGAAGCGTGCCGAGTCTGACGCGGCGCAACGGGCGTGGCAGGAGCGTCAGAATGCCTGAACTTCCCGAAGTCGAAACGGTTCGCCTGGCGCTCGCTCGCGAGCTCATTGGCAAGAAGATCAAGAGCGTCGTCGTGACGAATGGCCGAGCGGTGCGTCGTCATAAGTCCGCCAAGGACTTTCGTACCCTGCTCGAGGGCCACACCATCAAGAGCGTCCAGCGCCTCGGCAAGAATCTGATCATCGGTCTCGAGAGCGGGAATCACTTGGTGATCCATCTCGGGATGAGCGGGCAGTTGCTGCTCGCGAAGAGCGAGAAGGAACCAAAGCCAAAACACACCCACGTGGTGTTCAGTTTCGCCCAGGGTGACGAATTGCGTTACGTCGACCCAAGGACCTTTGGAGAACTGTACGTCGCAGTTCCTCCACCCGAAGGCGCCGACGTAGAGATCTCCAAGTTCGCTCGACTCTCGATTGGTGGTGAGGGTTTGCTGTTGCGTCGCCAAATCCCCGAACTCGCGCACCTGGGTGTCGATCCCTTCGAGGACCAGATTGGTTGGGACCGGTTCGCCGCCATCTTGCGCAGTCGCTCAACGCCGCTCAAGGTAGTGCTCACCGACCAGGACATCATCGCCGGGCTGGGCAACATCTATGCCGATGAGTCGCTCTACGCTTCGGGCCTTCGCTACGACCGGCCATCTGAGTCGCTGTCGACAATTGAGATTCGCCGCCTGCACCGCGCTATCGCCGAGATTCTCGCTGATGCCATTAAGTATGGAGGATCGACCCTCGATGATGAGCAGTTCGTCAATCCCGATGGCAAGCCGGGCACGTATCAGGAGTACCACCAGGTCTACAACCGCGAGGGACTGGCCTGCTATCAATGCCGCACACTCATCGAACGAGTCACCTTTCGACAGCGTTCCACGTTCTTTTGCGAGAAGTGCCAGAGCTAGGACCAAAGTCAACGTCAGAAGGTTGGTAGCGTCTACGCGTGTTTCTTAAGCGATTGACCATGAAGGGCTTCAAGTCCTTCGCTGACACCACCGTTCTCGAGTTCGAGCCTGGCGTCACGGCGGTCGTCGGGCCAAATGGGTCGGGAAAATCCAACGTGGTCGACGCGGTGACGTGGGTCCTGGGTGCCCAGAGCACCCGAGCACTGCGAAGCGCCAAAATGGACGACGTCATCTTCGCCGGCACCCCAAATCGAGCCGCCCTCGGTCGCGCGGAGGTGGCGCTCACAATCGACAACACCTCGGGCCGCCTGGCGATTGACGGCGCCGAAGTGACAATTTCGCGCACCCTCTTTCGAAACGGTGATTCCGAGTATGCGATCAACGGCACGACGTGTCGTCTGCTCGACGTTCAAGAACTCTTGAGCGACACCGGTGTGGGCCGACAACAGCACATGATCATTGGCCAGGGACAACTGGACTCGATACTCAACTCCAGTTCCGAGAACCGTCGAGCCGTCATCGAAGAAGCGGCGGGTGTTTTGAAGCATCGTCGTCGAAAAGAACGCGCGGAGCGTCGCCTGCTCGCCACCCAGGAAAACCTCGAGCGACTCGGTGACCTCGTTCGCGAAGTGCGTCGCCAAATGCGTCCCTTGGAACGCCAAGCCGCGTCCGCCAGAAGTTTCAGCGACGTGGAGGGAGAACTTCGTGAGGCTCGGCACTCCCTGTTCTTCGAGCGACTCAGCGCCTTTGAGGCGCGTCGTCTCGAATTGGAGCAGTCGTTGTCGAGTGCGGTCCTCAAGGAGCGAGAACTACGAAGTGAGCTCGTCACGCTCGACGCACAGGCGAGCGCCGCCGCTGCCGAGATGGCGAGCCGCCGTGAAGAGATGTTGGCGTCGACGCTCGGCACGCTGCAGGGCCTCACCGAGCGAGCCAGGGGAACGTTGTCGATCATCCAAGAACGTGAGCGCTCCTTGAGAATGGCCCTCATCGCCTCAGCGGATGAGAACGTCATCGCCACGCTCGAAGCAGACGCCGCCAAGTTGTCGAGTGATCTCGGCGCCCTCGAACTCGAGGAGTCGCAACTGGGATTCGAACGCGAACGAGTCAACGAAGCACGTGCGAACTTTGCACGTCACGAGCAGGCCTTCGAATCCACGTGGTCCTCGCAGTCACGTGAGGGTGACGAGGCGGCACTGCGTGCGGCACTGGAGCGAGTCGAACTACTCGAGCGCTCGCTCGCGTCGCTTCGAGAAACGGAACGACGCAGTACGAATCGCCTCAATGACGTGCGGGCACGCACCAGCGCGACAATTCGTCAGCGTGACGAGTTGGCGAGGGCGCAACAAGAAGCTCAGCACGTGCTGGACGCCGCGCTGCAAGAACGAAGTGACGCAGAGCGCGACGCCAAGCTCGCAGAGGACGAGCGAAGTGAAGCCGACGAGGCACTGCGCGAAGCAACTGACGTTGCCGCTCGCACCCAAGCTCGTGCCGAAGCACTCGCGCGCGCACTCGAAGAGATCTCCGGCGCCGGTGGTCGCGCGATCATTGGAAACCTCGAAGGGGTGCTGGGTTCCTTCCTCGAGCTCATTGACATTGATGCGGGGTGGGATCGCGCCGTCGAGTCAGCTGCCGGTGCGTCGGTGGGTGCGATGGTCGTCGACGGACGCGCTTCGGCGCGTGCGGCGCTCGAAGCCCTTCGAAAAGAAGGCGGGGCCGGTCTGATCTTGCCGGTGGGCGAGGGGACGACCACCCCGAGTGCCGTGCCTGAAGGTTGTACTGCGTTGCGGTCGTTGGTGCGAGCGAGGCCGGGCGCCCCCGCGCACGTCACACGGGTGTTGGACACGCTCTTTTCGAGGGCCTTCGTCGCCACCGACTGGGAATCGGGGATGGACGTTGCGGTCAAGAATCCAGATCTTGTCATCGTGACGCGCGAGGGTGACCGTTTCGCTGCTTCGGGATGGCGCGTGGCGTCTGGTCGCGCCTTGGTGACTCGCTCGACGGTCGAAGAAGCGCAGAAGGCGGCGAACCAGGCGCAGTTTGACTTGCATCCAATTCGTACTCGTCGCACGCAGGCCGACGAACTCGCCGTTGTCGCGCGCCAGCGACTCAACCGAGCGAACACCCTGCTCGCACAGGCCGAGGCGAGTCTCGAGCGCGCGACGAGCGATATCGAGCGGCTCGGTGCCCTCCTCGAAGAGCTTGCCTCGAGCGCCGAGCTTCTCACGAGCGAGGTGGGTGAACTGGCGGGACAGATCGTCGAACTCGACGAAGAGCTTCAAGGACTTCGCGACGTGGTACCCGCGCTGGAAGCGCACGTCGACTCCGCGGGCGAGAAGCAGCGGCTCATGGATGAAGCACGTCGCGCGCTCGAAGCCGATCGCGCCTCGGTCAACGAACTCGCCACCGCGCTTTCGCGTCGCGAAGCGGAGTTCGGTGAACGCCGTCGCCTTATTCAACAGCGTCGCGCGGAGATCGAGTCGCGACTCGAGGGTCGAAGTTCTGAGCGTCTGGAGGCGGCGAGCCGTCGTGAGTCCTTGGAGTTCGACCTGCGAGTCCTCGAGCGCCTGACGGGACTGGTGACGCGTGCGGCGGAGGATATTCGAACCTCTCAAGAAGCGATGGATTCGACCTATCGCGAACAGCTCGAAGCCTCTCGAGCGTCGGCGGAGCGTCTCGAAGCGGTGCGAAAACTCCGTAACGAGGCAGAAGGTCGGATTGGAGAAGTGGCCGACGCCATGCATCGCGGCGACATTGAACGAGCAGAACTCGCGGTGATGGTCACCAACTTGCACGACGTCATTCGCCGCGACCTCGGTCTTGAACCCCACGAGATGGGTCCGGTGCACGAGATCGAACTCCACGAAGGAGTGACCCTCGAACAACGAGTCGGCGAACTCGAGGCGCGCATCACGTCGCTCGGTCCAATCAATCCGCTCGCCCTCGAAGAATTGCGGGCACTCGAGGAGCGATACAAGGAACTCGACGAGCAAGTCAGCGACGTGCGAAACGCTCGTCGCGAATTGCAAGAGGTGCTTCGAGCGTTGGACGAAGAGATCATGCAGACCTTCTCGAGCGCGGTGGCGGACGTGAACGAGCACTTCTCTACCCTCGTGTCGATGTTGTTCCCAGGTGGTCAAGGGCGTCTGCTGCTCACCGAACCCGACGACCCGCTCAACACCGGCGTGGAGATCGAGGTGCGTCCAATGGGCCGAAACGTTCGACGGATCTCATTGCTGTCGGGCGGAGAGCGCTCGATGGCGGCACTCGCGTTCTTGTTCGCGGTGTTTCGTTCGCGTCCGTCGCCGTTCTACATGATGGACGAGGTGGAAGCTGCCCTCGACGACGTGAACTTGCAGCGGTTTTTGAGTTTGGTTGACGAATTTCGTGACGAAGCGCAATTGCTTATCGTGACCCACCAGAAGCGGACGATGGAAGCCGCCGATGCGCTCTACGGCGTCACGATGGTGCCCGGCGCGTCGTCGAAGGTCGTCAGCCAGCGCGTGAAGCGCACGCTAGAAACAGAACGCGCATGATTGTCCTCATCATTGTTCTGATTCTCGTCGCCCTCGTGGTGGGAGACGCATTGCTGATTCGACGCCTACGACGTCGCCGACGCGAGTTGGCGACGCGCACCAGGAGTCTGGTCCCCGAAGTACTCGTCACCAAGGTCGCGAGTCGACCTGACCTCAACGACATTGAGACCTTGGAACGTCGACTCAGTTCTTCGAGGTCGATCTTTGAGCGCGTGCGTGCGCTGTCGGGAGTCGGTGCACTTTCGCGCGAGCAGTTAGACGTCGTCGAAGAAGTGTTGCTTCGAAGCGACATTGGGGTCACGACCACGAACGAGATACTCGCCGGTCTCGTAGTGAATGGCGCGCCTTCGGGTATCGCGAGCGCGCTGCGGGCGGCGTTACTTTCGTCGCTCAGCGCTGATCGCAGCATTCGAACCCTAGCGAGTCCTGGTCGTGTGCCGGTGTGGCTCTTCGTGGGCGTCAACGGTGTCGGTAAAACGACAACGATTGGAAAGTTGGCGCAGCGTCACGTGAACGAGGGTCGGCGCGTGATGTTGGCGGCGGGCGACACGTTTCGTGCCGCGGCCGGTGAACAACTCCAACAGTGGGCGACCAGGACCGGGAGCGACATCGTGCGCGCCGCTGAAGGGGCCGATCCCGGATCGGTCGTGCACGACGCCATTGGGCGCGCGCTCGCGCGAGGATCCGACATCGTGCTCGCCGATACGGCGGGGCGGCGAGCCAACAGTACGAACTTGCTCGACGAACTTTCCAAGATTCGACGTGTCGCGGACCGCGAACCCGGTGAAGTGATTGAGACCTTCATGGTCCTTGACGCGACCACGGGACAGAACGCGTTGAGCCAGGCGAGAGAGTTTCAAGCGGCGGCGAACGTGACGGGTATCGTCCTCACCAAACTGGACGGCACGGCGCGTGGTGGCATCGTCGTCGCGATCGAGCGCGAACTCTCCATCCCGGTCAAATACGTTGGCGTGGGCGAGACCGTTGACGATTTACTGGTCTTCGATCCGCGCAATTTCGTTGATTCCCTGCTCGACGCGTAGCACTAGCCTTTCTGCAACATGTTTGATGCCCTCAGCGAACGATTGGAACGAATCTCGAGTTCCCTGCGATCGCGCGGGCGCCTTAGCGACGCTGACCTTGACGCCGCGCTCGGTGACGTGCGCTCGGCACTGCTCGACGCGGACGTCGAATTTGGAGTGGTGCGAGCGTTCCTTGATGCGGTGCGTGAACGGCTGAGCGGTGAAGCTCTCAGCCAGAGCTTGTCGCCAGGTCAACAAGTCATCAAAGCGGTGCACGACCAACTCGTCGACATCCTCGGTTCGAGTGCTCTCAAAATCACCTACGCGTCGCGACCCCCAACGGTCGTCCTACTCGCAGGTCTTCAAGGTGCCGGTAAGACCACGACTGCGGCGAAGCTCGCGCTCTGGTTCAAGCAGCAAGGTCGCCAGCCCTACCTCGTCGCCGCCGACTTGCAACGTCCCGCAGCCGTTGAGCAGTTGCGGGTGTTGGCGCGCGAGATTGGCGTCGACGTGTTCTCCCAGGCGAGTGACCCCGTCGACGTCGCGAAAAAGGGTCTCGCCGAAGCAACCAGACTGGGACGCGACGTGGTCATTATCGACACCGCGGGACGTCTCGCGATAGACGAAGCCTTGATGCGCGAGGTTCGCTCGATAAGCGACGTCACCTCGCCGCACTACACGTTCCTCGTCATCGACGCCGTGACGGGTCAAGATGCGGTGCACACCGCGAAGGCGTTCCACGAGACGCTGGAACTTACAGGATTGATTGTCACCAAGCTCGACTACGACACGCGCGGTGGCGCGGTGCTGTCGGCCCGAGGGGTCGTGGGGCGGCCCGTGGTGTTTGCGTCCAGCGGTGAGCGGCTCGCGGACTTTGACCTTTTTTATCCCGACCGCATGGCGTCACGCATTTTGGGCATGGGTGACGTGATGTCACTCATCGAACAGGCCGAGCGCACGATGGACCCCGACGTGGTCGCCGAGTCCGCCGGGCGGATGATGAGCGGGCAGTTCACGCTGGATGATTTCATGGCGCAGCTGAACCAAGTTCGAAAGATGGGTTCGCTGGGTGGGATCATGCGCATGATGCCTGGTGTCACCAAAGAGATGCGAAGCGCTGCGTCGAATGTCGATGAAGGTCAACTCAACAGAATCGAGGCGATCGTTAACTCCATGACCAAGCGCGAACGTCGAGAGCCCATCATCATCGACGGATCACGTCGGGCGCGCATCGCGAAGGGTTCGGGAACGAGTGTCAGTGCGGTCAACCAGTTACTGAAACAATTTGGCGACATGCGAAAGATGATGCGGCAAATGGGCGGCACCAATCCCACCATGCCCGGACCGATGGGCAAGATGGCGAACCTCGCCGCCCGCGCGCAAGCCCAGCGAGGTGACCAGGTTCCTCCCGGTTTCGAGTCGCTCGCTGCGGGTATGAAGGCCGGAGCCACCAAGCAGGGTGGTCCCAAAAACAAGAAGAAGAAGGGCGGGAGGGTAACGCCTCCCAAACAACGCTAAACTTTGACGCTCGGGTATATCGCCCAGTCCTGGTGGACCAGGACAAAAGGTTTGAAGGGAATGTTGCCGTGGCCGTAAAACTTCGTTTGGTGCGCATGGGTAAGAAGAAGCAACCCACCTATCGCGTCGTCGCCGCCGAGAGCCGACGGGCTCGATCGGGAGCGTTTCTTGAGATTGTTGGTACGTACCAGCCCCGTGGGATTTCTGACGCGCAGCCCGAGACGGTTTTTTCGATTGACAATGAAAAGGTCGTCCATTGGCTCCAGCACGGTGCGCAGCCGACGGAGCGAGTCGCCAAGTTGCTGAAGGCGAGTGGCGCACTCGACGCGTTCGAAGCCGCAAAGGCCGCCAAGTGAGCGACGTGCACGACGAGTACGTCGCTGGCGACGTCAACACGATCGACGGCGACGAGTCCGAGGAGGACTTCTCGAACGCCGAGAACGCCGTCACCGCCACTGCCGTGCTCGAGTACATCGCCAAGTCGCTCGCCGAGGACCCCAGTGCCGTGTCGGTCGACGTCAGTGAGCGACAAGGCAAGGTCGTGTTGTCGTTGAGCGTGGGACCGGGCGACATGGGCCGGGTCATTGGCCGCCGTGGTCGTACCGCACAGGCCATCCGCGCCCTCGTGGGTGCGGCGGGTGCGCGTGACGGCGTCACTACCTCCGTCGACATCGTCGACTAATCGTGAGCGCCGAAGAGCGCCCCACGCTCGAAGTTGGGCGCATCATCAAAGCACACGGACTGAAAGGTCAGGTCCTCGTCGATCTCTGGACCGACCGAGTTGAACGTCTCGATCCGGGGAATCTTCTCGAAAGCGATCGCGGCACACTCAAGGTCGTATCGTCCATCGCCCACCAAGACCGGTTCATCGTGAGCTTTGACAAGATCGCCTCGCGTGAGGACGCCGAATCCTGGCGTGGAGTGGTACTTCGCGCACAGCGACTCGACCTTGACGACGTCATATGGATCGACCAGCTGTTTGGCGCCGAAGTCGTCGACTCGTCGGGCACGAAACGCGGTGTGGTAGTCGACGTGGAGGAGAATCCAGCGAGCGACATCCTCGTGCTCGACACGGGTGCCCTCGTGCCGCTCACCTTCGTCACTTCGGTGCTCGCCAACGAACGCATTGACGTCGACGTTCCCGAGGGGCTGTTCGAATGACGCTACGTATCGACGTGCTCAGCCTTTTCCCCGACGCGATCCGTCAGTACGCGTCGACGTCAGTCTTGGGCCGTGCGAACGAACGCCGAGTGTTCGAATTGCACGTGCACGACTTTCGCGATGCCGCGACCGACGTGCATCGAAGCGTCGATGACGCACCCTTTGGTGGCGGCGCCGGGATGGTACTGCGCCCGGAGCCGCTGTTGGGAACGCTTGAAACGACGCCCGGTCTCGCGCACCCGGTGATTGCCCTGACGCCGTCGGGGCGAACGTTCAACCATGAGCTGGCCCGCGATCTCGCGGGGCTGACGGGATTTACCTTGTTGTGCGGTCGTTATGAGGGTTTTGACCAGCGGATACTCGACGTTGGTGTCGACGACGAGGTTTCGGTGGGAGATTTCGTGCTGGCGGGGGGCGAGTTGGCAGCACTTTGCGTCATCGAATCGGTCGTACGGCTGCTTCCCGGAGCATTGGGCAACGACGAATCGAGCGTGCACGAGTCGTTTGCGGACAATCTCCTCGAGTACCCCCAGTACACCCAACCCGCCGAGTTCCGGGGCATGACCGTACCTGAGGTGCTGCGATCGGGGGACCATGGCCGCATCGCTCGCTGGCGCCTCGCGCAATCGCTGTATCGCACGATGCAGCGCCGCCCTGACCTGATTGAGCGCCGCGGGGGGCTGAGCGAGCAAGAACAAGACGTGTTGGACGAATTTCAACCATTGGATGCCCCTCGCGCGAACGGCTAAACTTCTAAAGCCTTAGTGATCCGAAAGGGACCGCTCTCATGAACCCGACCGACCTCATTGATCGCGATTCGCTTCGCGACGACATTCCTTCGTTTCGCACTGGTGACACCTTGAAGGTGCACGTGCGAGTGGTCGAAGGCACCCGCGAGCGCGTCCAGGTGTTCCAGGGCGTCGTCATTCGCCGACAAGGCTCGGGACTCCAAGAGACCTTCACCGTGCGAAAGGTGAGCTTTGGCGTGGGCGTGGAGCGTACGTTCCCCGTGCACGCTCCGACGATCGCCAAGATCGAAGTGGATTCGTATGGCGACGTTCGCCGTGCCAAGCTCTACTACCTCCGTGATCTGCGTGGAAAGGCCGCAAAGATCAAGGAGCTCCGCGTCACCGAGCGTCCCTAGTCCCTTGGGCGAAGAAGAGCTCGACGACTACGAGTCGACGCTGGAACTCGCGCTGGTGCAAGAGTACAAGGTCGTCGTTGGAACCTTTGACTTTGCCGTCGAGACGGATCGACGTTTCTATCTGGCCAATCACGTCGCCGTGGAAGTTCGCTCTGCAGCGAACCCCACGCTTTTGGAGATAACGCTCACTGACGCGTGGGTCTGGGACATGTACCGCGCGGCCCGATTCGTTCCCTCGGTGCGCGTATTGACGTTCCGCGACGTCAACATCGAACGTTTGCCCAAAGAAGATCTCCAGCCGTAGGCAATGGAGATCGCGCGCCTCTCGACGCGTTTGACGTCACTCGGCGCGGTCGCTCAGCTGGTGAACGCGGAGTCCGTGCCGACGGTCGTGCACGTCGAGGACGCGGACAGCGTCATCGCCGTCGCCTCAATGAAGGACGAGTTGCGCAAGAGCATCGGCATCTGGCTCGAAGTCTCGTCGAGCTACCCGGCATCGCTGGCGGCGCGCGACGTCAAGACGCTCAGTTGGCTCGTCGAACTCAGCGACGTGGTGGTGTCGGGTGAACATGCCTCGTCACACGCTCGTGTCCTCAAAGCGCTCTTGAGCGATGACGAAGTGAACATCTCGACCGACGTCGCGGTCATCACCAAAGCTTTCAACCGACCCGCACCTCCTCACTCGATTCGCGTCTGGCACCTCGAAGGCACCACCCTCGTATGCGGGGAGCAGATTTTGCCGATGAGCGCGGTGCGTAGAACCGACGCCGGGGAAATTACCTACTTTGGGTGATCACTCCGGCTGTTGGGAAATACGGTCAGGTCGGATGCGCACCGTCACACGAACTTCGCCCTCGCGACGCATGGGATACGAATCCACGTCGAGGTACTTCTTCGCGAGCTGGTCG
>Ga0302319_10002836_pt1 | contig 36858 bp, 34 predicted proteins | sample Bog_T0_2_FD_203319 | JGI IMG/M metagenome (GOLD analysis project Ga0302319, IMG submission 203319) | Peat permafrost microbial communities from Stordalen Mire near Abisko, Sweden - Bog_T0_2 | ecosystem: Environmental > Terrestrial > Soil > Wetlands > Peat | place: Sweden: Abisko, Stordalen Mire...
CTTGCCGTCCTTGCTTAAGACAGGATTGATGGCCAGCGACACCCAATAGGAATCGCCGTTTTTATGGTAGTTGAGGATTTCGCAATAGATGGGCTGGCGCCGGTTAATAGCCTCGCGGATTTTACGCTTGGTTTCCGGATCGGTATGTTTGCCTTGCAGAAAGTCGCCGGGCTTCTTGCCTTTGACTTCCTCAAAAGTGTAACCGGTCATCTTGGTGAAGCCCGGGTTTACATATTCGATTCTTTCGTTGACATCGCAGATGACGACAGAGTTGTCGGTCTCGTTGGCCACCAGCGAGAGCATGGCAATTTCGCGGCGCTTGGCCATTTCCCCGCTGATGTCGGTGGCGAACTCAACTACCTTCATGGGACGGCCGCCGTCGTCCAGAATGGCGGTGTAGGCGGACTGGAACCAGATTTCCCTGCCGCCGCGCGAGACGCGCTTGCATTCGATGGTTTGACTCTCACCGCGGTTGAGGCGCGACCATAAGTCGCGGTTTTCGCTGCTGCCGCGGTCTGCCTCCGCCAGAAACATGCTAAAGTTCCGGCCCACGATTTCAGGGAGTTCGTGGCCCACGGTTTTCAGGAAATTCTCGTTGGCGGTGACGATAGTTCCATCCAACTCATATTGGCAGGTGGCCATGGAGGCATTAATCGCGGCTAACTGACCCTGAGCGATGCGTAAATCGGTGACATTGGCCCATTCCAGTACGTTGCCCGTGTAGTTGCCGGTCGCGTCAAAGGTGCCGTTGACCCAGAGGGAGAATTTGAGGCTGCCGACGGAGATGTCGGCGCGGTGCGGCAGATTATTAGGATCGGCCAGCATGCGCCGCTGGTAGCTCGGATTCTTGTGAAAGATATCGATACAAGTTCCCAGGATGTTTCGGCCGTCGAAATTCGGATACACTTTACGGAATTCGCTCGCGTATTTCGAGAGCAGTTCCTTCGTGGATTCGTTGACGTAAGTCACGACGAAATCGCGGTCGACCATCATGATGGCGGTCGAGACCAGGTCCACAGTCCGCTGGAAGCGAAAGACCTCGCCTTTCAAGGCTGCCAGTTCATGCTGGCCGCTGTCTTTGGAACTTCGCGCAGCACTCTTAGCAGGTGCCGCCGGGGCCTCGAGCGTGGTGGCACTCTTGCTCGACCCACTCGTTTTCTTGGCGCTCGGCGTTTTGACGCCTTCGCTCTTTCCTTCAACATGCCCCGGCTCCGCGACTGCTACGTTGGAAGGCTGGTTTTCCGCATTTTTGATTGCCATAATTTAATTCCTTTGATCGTTGAAATCGCCGTGGGCGCTTTAGTTCCCGTTGGCCTTAATCTGTAGAACTTTTTCGGTGTTGAGGATGAGCAGCAAGCGTCCATCCAGTTTGTATAAACCTTCGATCAGTTCACGCTGTTCCTCGGGCAGGTTTTGGGGAGGCGGCTCGTAGGATGCGCTATTGACCTGTAGCACATCGCTGATCTCATCCACCAGCAGGCTGACCGCACCTTCTTCGGAGCGTACGACAATGTTCATGGGAGTGTGGCCGGTATTGCGCGGAGTCACGTTGAGCCGTTTGCGGAGATCGACGGCGGTGACGATCTGGCCGCGCAAATTGATTAGGCCTTCGATGACGTCGGGGGCGAGCGGGACTTTCGTCATTTCCTGATAGCGCAGGACTTCCTGGACGTTGAGGACGTCAATGCCGAAGAAAAGGTCGGAGACGTAGAAGGTCGAGTACTGGCGGGGTTGTTCAGTGTTTTTTGAGGTCTGTTGGGTCATCATGTTAGGTCTCCCGGAAGTAAGAGCGCCGAGAGGAGTGTCCGCGCCACAGTGCTCAAGGGGTTAGCGTTTGGCATGGGGTGTGGCGTGGGCTAGCTCCTGTTCGCTTTGTTCCACGGCGGCGGCGAGGCGTTCGAGGGAACTAAGCATGGCCTTGCGGTCGAACTTCATTTGGAAATCCTCGAATAAGTGCATATCCGCCGATTTGGCGCGCTGGGAAGAATCGGCGAGCAGTCCGAGAACGGGTATATGGGCGAGTTTGGGGCTGCCTTTAACGTGTTGCGCGAGAGCGGAAAAGTCGACCGAGGTAGCCAAAATGCGGACCTTTTCACGCGACAACTTGTCGATGGCATCTTGCATGCCGGTGGCCTCCAGCACGCGGTAGCCGGCCATTTCGAGCGAACTGCGCAGGTGGGCGCGTGCAAAGGAGGATTGCTCAACCACTAGCACTGTGGCTGCGCCCGCCTGGGTTTTAGCGCCACTGCTCCATTTTTCCCCCGAATTGCCGATGATTTCATGAAGGTCGACAAAATCGGTCACTTTTTGCTCGACCACCGCCGAGCCCATCAGGCCAAAGGTATCGGACGATTTGCGCACTGTCACATGCTCTTCGACGATGTCGACGATGGTATCGACGACCAGGCCGATAAGGTTGTCGCCATTGCTGAAGACCACAACTTGCACATTTTGGTTGGTTGGCAAGGAGCTATCGGCGGAAGGATCGAGCTGCGCAGCCAGAGAGATGAGCGGCAAAATTTGGCCGCGGTACTGAACGACCATGCGGCCGGCGGCTTGTTCGATGTCGGAGCTGGGAATTTCTTCCAGGCGGGCGACCAGATTGAGGGGAACGGCCAGACGTTCGAAACGACCAGCGCTGAAGAGCAGCAGCGTTTGGCGGTCTTTAGCCGATTGATCCTGTTTCTTTTCCTTGCCGGCGCCGTCTGCTTTGCGCGATGCCCGCAGAACGCCCGACCTTTGAGCGATGCCAAGGACATCGAGAATGAGGGCTACCTTGCCGTCGCCCATAATCGTAGCGCCGGAATACAAGCTCAAGCCTTTTAGCCTTTTGCCGAGCGGCTTGACAACAATTTCTTGCGTGTCATTGATGGTGTCGACGACCAGACCGAATTCGCTTTCTTCGGCTTGCAGAACAACGATGTTGACGACGTCTGAATCCGTGGAGCGGCCAGGCACGTGCAAGATTTCGTTCAAGAAAGTGAGCGGGAGGAGCTTGCCGCGGCGTCGATAGACGGGCGTGCCGTGTATGCGTTCGATCTGTCGGAGGCCGTTTTCGCCTTCGAGCCGGATTAGTTCGAAGAGGCTGACCTGTGGTATGACAAAGCGCTCGCCCGAACTGGTCACGATCAAGCCCGGGATGATGGCGAGGGTGAGGGGAATCTTGATTCTGACAGATGTGCCATGCCCTTCGGTGCTGTTCAGATCCACCACGCCGCCAATACGTTCAATGTTGGTTTTAACAACGTCCATACCGACGCCCCGGCCGGAAATGTTTGAAATTTTTTCGGCGGTTGAGAAGCCGGGAAGGAAGATCAGGTTCATGGCTTCGCGCTCCGAGAGGCGGGCAGCCTGTTCGTTGGTAAGCAGTCCTTTTTGGATAGCTTTCGCCTTGACTCTTTCGGGATTGATGCCGCCGCCGTCGTCGGAAATCTCGATGTTCACGTGGCCGCCTTCGTGAAACGCGCGCAGGGATAAGCGGCCGGTGGCGGTCTTGCCGTGTTTCAGGCGTTCGTCGGGGCGCTCAATACCATGGTCGCAGGAATTGCGAACGATGTGAGTGAGGGGATCTTTGATGGCCTCGATAATGGTGCGGTCGAGTTCCGTTTCGGCGCCGTCCATGGTGAGGTGAATGTATTTGCCGCACTCGGCCGCCAAGTCGCGCACCACGCGTGGAAACTTGCCCCACACGATGCCGATGGGCTGCATGCGGGTTTTCATCACGCTTTCCTGGAGCTCGGAAGTGATCAGGTTCAAGCGTTGGGAAGTGGCGTTGAAAGTGCTCGCTTCCAATTTGGCGGTGAATTGCAGAACCTGGTTGCGCGCGAGCACCAATTCGCCCACCAGATTCATGAGTTTGTCGAGTAGGCCCACATCGACACGGATAGTGGAATCGAGGACCGCTCCGCTTTTGGCCGGGGCGGCTGCACCGTCGGCGCCGGCAGCGGCAGCAAGAGCTTTGGGGGGTTCCTCAACGGAGGCGGCCGCTTCGCTGGGGGGAGGTGGCTTGGCGGGCGCGCGCTCCGATCCGGCAGGCCGTTCGGCGCCATGGCTCCCTTTCGCACCTACATCGGGAGTCTGTGCCGGTTCGGTCTGAGGTGGTTCGGTCGGTGGTTCGGTCGGTGGTTCGGTCATGGTGCTTTCGTCCTCGGGCGATGGGCTTGCGGTTTCTTCTTTCGCGGCGGCCGGTTCAGGCACGTCCGGAGTGGGACCCGGCGCCATATCGTGGGCAATCTCTTGAGCAATCGGAGGTGCAGGCGGAGTAAGGACAGCACTTACAGGCAAGGGCGGTACAAGGGAAGCTGTGGCCTTGCCTTCCAGCAGCAGGGCGTTCATCAAGATATTGGTTTCCCAATCGATCTCCGGGATGGCCGGAGGCGCGGCGGGTGTGGGCAGCTTGTCGGGCGAATCGGCTGCGGTTAGATGCTTCGGAGCGTTCTTTTTCGATACGTACGCCGCTTCCGACTGTTCATCGGCGTCGACGAAAGCGTTTAAGCGTTCCTTTAGCTCAGGGTATGAATTGTCGCCCTCCGCCGAGGTTCGCTCGATTACATCTAGAATTTCCTTGATGGCGTCAACTGCTTCCAGGACGATGCTGATTAGGCTATTGGTGGCTTTGCGTTTGCCTTCGCGCACCTGGCTCAATATGCTCTCCGCCAGATGGGTCACGCCGGTGAGCTTGTCGTAGCCCAGAAAGCCGCACGTTCCTTTAATAGTGTGAATCGTGCGGAAGATACTGGCGACCAATTCGCGGTTGCCGGGATTTTTCTCGAGCTCAACGATTTCCTGGTCCAGCCGGGTCAGATTTTCGTTGCTCTCTATCAGAAACTCTTTGATTGTGTCGAGATCTTCCATGTTGGATGCGGAAAAGTTGTAGCGCCGGCCTAGTTCGGTTTTCCTACGTGTCTACTGGTTAAAGTGGCGTTCCAAGATGGAAACTTCTCAAAGTGGATCGCCAAAATGGAACAAATCGGCATGGCGCAGGAGCTAGGAGCCGACGGCGAGGGCGCTTGGTGCGCGCCAAGGGAAATCCGATGCGGCGTCGTTCGACATCTTTTTCAGGGGTTTGCATGAATTGTTCTATGGTGTCGAAAACCGCTCGAATCTGCTGGCCTTGCTCGTGCTGACGCCATTCGAGGCTATCGAGCTTGGCGGCGATCTCTTCATGCGCGGCGGCCAGCAGGTGCCGTAAACGGACGAAAGTGCGCACAATGGCGATGTTTACTTGGATGGCGCGCGGGCTGCGCAGGACGGAGGAGAGCATGGCGACGCCTTGCTCGGTGAAAACATAAGGTGCGTATTTTGCGGTGCTGTCCTCTTTCGCGGGTCTTCCGCTCTACCTCTAGATCGCAATTTGCGATCTTAGACAGACAACATCCTGGGCTTCGTCAAAGGTGAGTTGGAACATGAAGTCCTCCGGGAAACGCTCAATGTTACGCTTGACAGCTTCATTGACGCGTCCCGTTGGGGACACAGTAGGGCTGCCAGATCGGCGTCCAGCAAGACTTTCTGACCTCTAACCATAAGGATGCAGCTTTCTATGACTGGCGCCGGGCGCTCTTGGCGGATGGCAGCGGCTTTGGATTTGGGGTGGGCCAAATTATTACGATCCTGTTCAGGGATGTAGTGTGCGCGGAACGATAAATTTCGCAGGGCACAAGTTCCCCAATTAGGATCATTCTGAGTAAGCCCCACTCGCAGGACGACCGATAAGTGACTTTCATTCACCATAAATGTTTGCTTGCCAGCAATACATTTGGGTGAAGAACACACCAGGATTTTGAAGGGCTTTTAAAAAATGAGTACTGATAAACCCACGGTAGACAGCAGCCGCTCCAGCGTGTCCACTAAGATTTTTCTGATCGTGGCAATCTTTTCGTTGCCAATTGGCGTTTTGGCGTATTTGCTGGCAGCCAATTACACTCCGCAAATTGAGTCTGCACAAACCGAGATAAGCGGTAACGCCGCGCAGAAGCCGTTGATGACGGTGCTTTACGGGCTGTTGAGTTCCAAAAATATTGTGGAAGGATGTGATTCCGGGGCTTGCGGAGAGGAGCTGGCAAAACAAACGAACCTCATTAGTGGCAGTCTGGAGGCGGCTAAATCCCAGAATGCGCAATATGCCACAGACCTCAAAACTACTAACGACGAGTTGGCGAAGAAAGATCATAAGGATCTTAGTTTCGACGCGCTGCAGGCTGAATGGAAGGGCCTCACCACAGCGGGTGCCAACATTGCGACTCCCGCGGCGCGCGGCGAACTGGCCGCCGGCTACGAGCGGATGGCCGGGCATATAAAACAATTGGTAAGCTATGTAGGCGATTCGTCGAGCTTGATTCTAGATCCCGATCTGGATAGCTATTATCTGGTTGACGTGACCTTGCTGGGCGTCCCGGAAACCATTACCCACATCGACAAAACGGGCGCAATCGCCAACAAGCTGATTGCAGGTGGAAGTAACGCAGTGGATCAGGCCGCGCTTGCCGGTGAAATCGATTTGTTGCAGCAATCCGTTGACCGGATTATAGCCAGCAATAAAACTACTTTTGACGCCGATGCAGCGAATCACGGCGTGAGTCCGACACTGCAGCCCAAGCTCAGCGGAGCGTTAAAAGAGTTTCAGTCTGCTATGGCGAGCTATGTCGCCACTTTGAAAACGGTTGGTACTGGCTCTACCCAAGTGACCGCCGGCGCGGTTGCGGCCCAAGCCGCTTCCGCCCAGAAGGCGACTCTTGATTATTGGAATACGGGAGCAGCGGAGTTGGACACCTTGCTCAATATGCGCATCACAGATTTTCAAACCGGCCGCATACAAGCGCTGGGCTATTCCGCGCTGGCGGTGGTCGTTGCCACCATCATCGCCTTCTTAATCGGACGGTCGATTACCAAACCCTTACAGGAACTGGTGCGCAATCTGGGACCCGGCGCGACCCTGCTGGGTGTATCGGTCGAGCGCATCGCCGAGGCTAGCCAAAGTAAGAACCCCAGCCCGGAAGAGGCTGCCATCATCTGCGAAGAGCTCAACGCGCACGCCGAAAACATGCGGAGTGCCGTGCTTGAACTGGCGCGTCATGTCGAAGGAAGTTCCGCCGCCTCGCGCCTAGTAAGTGAAAGCACCGGTCCGGCACATAGCTAAGGCCCATTGAACCTTGAGGAATCACTATGCCAAGTCCGGCCTATAACCATCTGTTGAGCCTTGTCTCCCTTTATGTCGACTCAAAGAAAGCCGCGGAAGTATTGGCGCGCCAACTCACAGCTTGCAAGTTGACCGCCGATACCATCGCCAGCGCCGACATCAAAGCAAATGCCTCGCGATTTACCACCGCGTGCGGTTTGTATATCGCCGATAGCGTGAAACGCGAAGAACTAAAAGAAAGATTGATGGCGCTTTAGCGGCCCATGCGTCGGGTCCAAAGCGCGCCTGATCTCCGAAAGACACTAGAAGTTTTGACATGAGCGCGGTGAAATTACAACCGCTCTATGTCTGGAGCCAGGCGCGCAGCCAGGATGAATCACAGGCAAACGTGGCGGTTGCTCAAAACGTGGCGGCCTACGGCGGATGGTACGGAGCGGGCTGGTATTTCGGCCCATATTACAGCTTCTATGCCTATCTACCGGGCAGCGGCTTGTTATATAGCCCGTTCGGATGGGGCTTCTACTCGCCGGCGTTTATCGGCTACTATGGTCTGCCTTTAGGCTATCGCCGCGGATTCGGCGGGTACGCCGTACTGCATACCAATGTGAGAGGAATAAATGCGCACATCGGTGGTTTTGGTGGTGGATTCCATGCGGGCGGTGGACGTCGCTAACGGAATCCTGAACGATCACGGGGCGGCTAAGTCTCCTGGCCGCTCCTAGCCTGGAACCGCCACAAATTGATAACCCACCCCGCGTACCGTCAGCAAATGCTTCGGGCTCTTGGGATCATCCTCCAAATAGCGCCGCAACCGCACGATGAAGTTATCAATAGGCCGGGTGTCGGTATCCTCCTGCAAACTCCAAACTTTCTGTAACATGTTCTTGCGCGATACCGGCTTCCCTTCATGCTCAATCATGAAACGGAGCAAGTTAGCCTCCATCAGCGTCAGCCGGAACACCTGATTCCTCACCCACAGTTCCAGCGAATCGAAATTCACCCACTTATCGCGCGCCGCACCAAATGTGTAGACGTCATCCTGCTTGCGGGAAGCCGCCGGCGACACAGCGGGCGCTTGCAGCCACCCTCGCCGGCGCAGCAATCCACGAATTCGCGCGATCAAAATCGCCAAATCGAATGGCTTCGTCAAATAATCGTCGGCGCCCGCTTCAAAGCCGCGCAGCACGTCGTCGGAATGGCCGCGTGCAGTCAGCATCAAGGTCGGCACCAGCATGCCCGCTTGCCGCATCTCCGTCATCACGCCGAAACCGTCTTTACCGGGCAGCATCACATCCAGAATCATCACGTCAAACGCGGCTCCTTCATGCAGCTTTTCAAGAGCGGCTTCGCCGGTCTCCACTGTCTCAACATGGTAGCCTTCCGCCTCCAGATTGAAGCGCAACCCCTCGGCCAAATGCGCTTCGTCTTCCACCACTAAAACGCGGCTCATTTTGTATTCGTCACCGGCAATTGAAACACAAAGGTGCTTCCGTGCCCGGGCCCCGCGCTTTCCGCCCACACTTGCCCACCATGTCTCTTCGCCACGCTACGCACAATGAACAGCCCCAACCCCGTTCCTCGAAAGCGCGCGGCCAGCGGGCCGGGTATCCGATAGAAACGCCGGAAGATACGCTTCAACTCGTCTTTGGCTATGCCTGCGCCTTTATCTTTCACGCGGATCGCGACAAACTTTTCGCCCACACGCGCCGTCTCCACCGCTACATTTACCTTCGTACCCGAATACTTAACGGCATTATCAATCAGGTTCGCCACCGCCGATCTTACTTCATCGGCATCGCCTTCAACCGTGAAGTTTCCCGCCGGCTCAAACCGCAACGCCTCCGCCGGCAGACTGTGCAGTGTCCGCGCCCGCTCAATGCATTCCAGCAACATGGAATTCACATCAATCTCGGCTAAACTCAGGACCGGGTGCGCCGCGCCCAGCCTACCGGTTCGGAGCACTTGCTCGATGGTGTGAAGCAATCGGTCGCTATCGTCCAGCATGATCCGGTAAAACTCGTCGCGCTTTTTATCGTCCACCGAGCGCGTCAGCAGCGTCTCTAAGTAAAGCCGTATGGAGGCCACCGGCGTTTTTAGTTCATGCGTCACTGCATTAATGAACGCGTCATGCTGCTCGTTCCGCCGGATCTCCCGAACCAGGAAGATGGTATTCAGCACCACGCCCGAAATAATCACCGCCAGCAGCACAATGCCCAGGAAAAGGAAAATTCCCGTTCGCCAGTGCAGCAAAACCCAACCTATATATAAAAGGAGGGTGACGGTAATCAGCCCCGCCCCCATGGCGATAAAGAACGCGATCGATTTCTGGCGTCCCGTGACGTTCATAGTTTGAGCTTATCGCTTGTTACGATTGAGTCTGACTCCTCTCCAACAAATGCCTCTGCGCTTTTTCAACACTCTCACCCAAGAGGTAGAGCCTTTTCAGCCGTTGAAAGACAATACCGTCCGCATGTACACTTGCGGACCCACCGTCTACAACTTTGTCCACATCGGCAACTTCCGCACCTTTACCTTTCAGGACATCCTGCGCCGTTGGCTGCGCTACCGCGGTTACGGGCTCGATCACGTCATGAATGTGACAGATGTAGACGACAAAATCATCCTCAACGCCGCCAAAGAACGCAAGTCCATCGAAGACTACACGCGCGTCTATACCAAAGCGTTCTTTGAAGACGCCGCCGCGTTGCGCTTGGAGCAACCCGAGCACGTGACGCCCGCCACCAAACACATCCCCGAAATGGTGAAAGCCATTGAGGAACTGGCCGCCAAAGGCTACACCTACACCAACGAAGGCTCCACATATTACCGCATCGCTAATTTTCCCGATTACGGCAAACTTTCGCACAACGATTTCACTGGCATCCGCGCCGGCGCGCGCGTCGATCAGGATGAATACGACAAAGCCGACGCCCGCGATTTCGTCTTATGGAAGGGCCGCAAAGGCGATGAACCCTTCTGGCCCACTCCCTTTGGAGACGGCCGCCCGGGTTGGCATATCGAATGTTCCGCCATGGCCATGGGCTACCTGGGCGAGACACTCGACATTCATGCGGGCGGCATTGATCTCGTCTTCCCGCATCACGAAAACGAAATCGCGCAATCGGAAGCGATCACCGGCAAGCCTTTCGCGCGCTTCTGGCTGCACTCCGAACACCTGCAAATCGAATCGCAGAAAATGTCGAAATCGCTCGGCAATTTCTATACGCTTCGCGATCTGCTCGAAATGGGCCATCAGCCCGAAGTCATACGCTACGTGCTGGCCGCCGTTCCTTATCGCAAGAAGCTCAACTTTACTTTCGACGGCCTCAAAATGGCCGCTAAAAGCATCGAGCGCCTGCGCGATTTTGAAGCCCGCGTCAGTTCCGCCAAACTCCCTCCTGGCAAGAACCAGGCCATCGCCGACCGCTCCGCCGCCGCCGTTCGCCAATTCGAAGATTCGCTTGACGACGACCTGAACACCGCCGAAGCCCTGGCCGCCATCTTCGAATACGTGCGAGCCATGAACACCGCGCTCGACGACAACCAATTTCAGGAAGACAATCGCTGGGACGCCGCCCGCCTGCTTGAAATTTTCGACACTGTTTTTGACGTTCTCAAGCCAACGGCCGGCAAAACATCCGCCCTGAGCGACGGCGAAATCGACGCGCTCATCGAAGAACGCAACCAAGCCAAGAAGTCGAAGAACTTCAAACGCTCGGACGAAATCCGCAACCTCCTTTTAGAGAAAGGCATACTGCTCGAAGACACCAAAGATGGTGTCCGCTGGAAAAGAAAATGAAGTTTGAATCGCAAGTTGTCCACGCGGGAGATCGCAAACGCGATCGATCCACTGCCATACCTTCTACTACGCCCATTCATCTGGCTACTACTTACTTCTACGAAACGGCCGAGCAGTTGGACCGCATCTTCGGCCACGAAGAAGAAGGCCCCAGCTATTCGCGCTACGAAAATCCCACCAATAGCGCGCTCGAAGAACTGACCACCGCGCTTGAAAACGGCCACGGCTCGCTGGCGACTTGCTCGGGCATGACGGCCCTGCAAATCGCCTTTCAAGCAGCTCTACTTGATCGGCCGCATTCTATCCTCAGTTCCCGCTCCATATACGGTGCCACCATTAAGCTCTTCGATCAGGTACTCGCGCCGTTCGATGTCAATATCCGCTATGTAGATACCTGCGACCTGGCCGCGGTCGAAAAAGCCATCGCCGCGGAAAAGCCGGGCTGCGTTTTCCTCGAAAGCATTTCGAATCCCATCCTGCGCGTGGCCGATATAGAGAAAATCGCCGCTATGACGCGCGCCGCCGGTGCCGCTCTCGTTGTCGATAGCACGTTCGCCTGCCCGATGCTTATCAAGCCGCTCAACCTAGGCGCGAACATGGTTGTTCATAGCGCCACCAAATTCCTCTCGGGCCATGGCGACGTTCTTGGCGGCATCATCGTCAGCGATGCCGATCATCACGAAAACGTCCGCATGCTCTCGCGCATCGCGGGCGGCACGCTGGGCCCTTTTGAAAGCTACCTCACCATGCGCGGCATCAAAACGCTGGCGCTGCGCTATGAGCGGCAATGCCAGAACGCGCGTAAACTCGCCGAATGCCTGGCGTCGCATCCTGCCGTTGAACGCGTCTATTATTGCGCCGATCCAAATCACCCTGACTCCGAAACCATCAAGCGGATTTTCGCGCCGGGCCTGTACGGCGCGATTCTCGCCTTCGAAATCAGGGACGCCGATAAAGCCGCCGTCCTGCGCTTCATGACGCACCTCAAGATGATCGTTCCCGGCACGTCACTCGGCGATGTTCATACGCTCTTGCTCTATCCGGCCATGGCTTCGCACCGCGACGTCGCGCCGAAAATGAGGGAGCGCATGGGGATTCGCGATAATCTTGTACGCGTGGCCGCGGGTATCGAAGATATAGAAGATATCTACGCCGACCTGGATGCCGCGTTGCGCAGCCTCATTCAATTTAGGTGTTAACCTCAACCTGTAACGATGTCTTTGGCTGCCGTTTCGCTTCCACTAGTCCTCCGTAAAGGCGACCGCCTCACCGCCGTCGAATTCTTGCGCCGTTGGGATGGCATGCCGGATCTGAAGCACGCTGAACTCATCGGCGGAATCGTTTTTATGCCATCACCGGTGAGCAGCGGCCACGGAGATCAACACGGGCATCTCGCTGGCCGGGCTTGGTTCTACGCCGATCAAACACCTGGCTGCCGGATGAGCCCTGAAGCTACTTGGGTTAAGGGACCCACGGACGTGCCCCAACCGGATGTCGCCTTGCGAATCTTGCCCGAATATGGTGGCCAATCCGCTATTTCCGGTGGATACTTCCGAGGCGCCCCTGAACTGGTGATCGAAATCAGCAATTCCAGTTCATCTCGCGACCTCGGCATCAAGCTTGAACTTTATCGCAGTGCAGGCGTGAAGGAGTATTTGACGATCCTGCTGAAGCCGAACCGCGTCATCTGGCGGCAACTTGTTCGCGGCCGCTACAAAGAGATCGCGCCTGATGCCAAAGGGTTGTTGCGGTCTCACGTTTTTCCTGGCCTTTGGCTTGATCCTGCAGCCGTATGGGACCCTGCGAAATCCTTGCGCGCGGCGCTCGAGCAAGGCATAAAATCTCCGGAGCACGCCGCTTTCGTGCGGCGCTTAGCAGCTTATCGCAAGAAATCGGTATAGCCACCCCCTCGTGGTCGTGGCTCCGTTCCTATTTGCAATTTTGCGGTTCGAAGCCAATTTAGCACTTGCTCCTTTCGTTTCTTTGCTTTAAGAGGTCATTTCAGAACCTGTGAGGGTCTTTTCGGCGAGCTTACGACTTTGTGGGCAGCGGCGCGCCGTGCCTTCTGTTCAGAGCGGTTCATTTGAATGCGGATGATCCTTTCGAGAAAGGGAAAAGGCCACAACCGGCTTTCTCTGCCTCAAAAATAGCGTGCGGCCGAGAGTGACCTGTAAGCGGACGCCTGTTCTTGGCGCGAAAGAAGGGCGGTAAGATATTGGAGTCATTGGATTTAAAAGTTAGTTTGCGATTTTTTCAAGTCTTGTGACTGTGTCGCGAGATATACGATACGATGCTTGGTGATCGTTGGCTCACCCTTGTCCGCCGGCCAAAACGATTTGTATCTTTAGAGCACAAATGTGGCGGAGGTGGTATGCCAAATCGTCTTGAGATGGTTGTTGGGGAGCGGCGTCAGACGGCGCTGCCTAAAGCGCCTGAATTAACGAGCCGTACTCCGCCTTCGGACGGGCGTCCTTATGAAAGTGAACCGCCTGTCCTCATCTGAGATGCCCGACCACTGGATTCCGTTCTACGGCGTGGGCTTGCACCTGGGCGCAGGCGGGAGAAGATACTTCTTTCAGGATGGGAAACACCACGAGCAACACGTTAGGAGCGGGACGCGCTGGTGATGGCGCCGCAAGAGCTCAGGCAGTTCCGGCTCGAAACCGGATGCGAATCCAAATTTATTTTAGTATCGATTGAGCCCGTGATCCTGCAGCACATGGTTGCGGGATGCCGTGCCGGCAATCCATTTGAGCTGACCAGGACACGGGAGCGTCCAGACCCGGCGCTGACAGATCTATTGTTGCGGCTACAGGCTGAGGTGACCGCCGGTTGCCCAGCCGGAAGGCTTCTGGCAGAGTCCATGTCTGTACCAAGCTCGCCGAGCAACTGCTCCAGCGCTATTCGATCGGCCAGCCCCGCCTTGACGATTCAAAGGCGGCCTCTCCGGCGCACAGCCGCGGTGGGTACTCGAATACATTGAAACGAACCTAAGTATGAATCTGACCGGCGACGTCATCGCGGGCGTTGCCGCGCTCAGCAAATATCACTTTGGAAAGGCATTTCGCCAGAGTACGGGAGTAACTTTACACGGCTATGTGCTGGCGCGGCGCATACGGCGAGCGGAGCAGTTGCTGATCAAATCGGATCTGCCGCTGGTGGCGATTCGCCGGCGACAGCGGGTTTGCGAACAGAGCCACTTCACCACGGTATTCTCTACCCGGAACGGAATCCCGCCGGCCGCGTTCCGCCAGATGAGAAGAGCGTTTACGCGCCATTTCACTTACCGGCCCGAGAAAACCGCTCTATTTTGAAAGACCGATTCGGCCCAGTCCGCTTACATTTCTTTTAATGCCTTGGCCTGGCGAAGAGCAACTTACGGTTTGGCGGGTTCTTAAGAGACCAGAGTGCAATTCTGCCCGGAGGATCGAGGTGAAGGGAATTGGGATAGGGAAAGGGAGTCCGCCGGCGGGTAGGTGCGTTGCCCTGCGCCTCGCGGCAGTCTTGCTGCCGCTAACAGCCAGCGGCGCGGCCCTCGAATTTACCGGAACCCTCGCCACTCCAGAAAGCATCTTTGAGACCACCTTTACACTTTCGACCGCCAGCACCGTTACCTTCCAGACGTGGGGGTTTGGCGGCGGAACGAAACGCCGATGGCCAAGTGATCCCGGCAGGCGGCTTCGACCCCTTGATCGCCTTGTTCTCCGGTCCCGCGGCGACTGCAACCATATAGGTCGACGGCTCCGGCAACCCGCTGGCGGATGCGGACAACTTGTCCAACGCGCCGTGGTCGTATGTCGGGAACTGTCCCGCAGCTGGTACCGTCGCCATCGGATCGGACAACGATTGCGGCGACGACTTTATGCAGGCTCTGCTTCCGGCAGGCACCTACACCCTGGTGTTGACCGACGCCAACTACATTCCGAACGCCATTTACGATAACGGGGCTCTCACCGAAGGATTCACGGATTTCACCGCTAGCGTATTCCAGACCTGCGACGCCGTGTCGAACGCCTGCATCACCCCCGACGGAAACTATGCGGTCGAAATTACATCCACTTCCGCGCTCCCTCCCGAGCCGGGCGCTCTCTCGCTGGTGGCTATAGGTTCAGCGGCTCTGGTTGGCATGAAACAGTTTAGAAAACGACGTCATTCGCTGCATATCGCGGAATTTTTCAAGAGGAACCGTATGAATTTTCAGTCACTACGATTCTCCTTAGCTCGGCAGGCCATGAGAAAACTTCTGAAGTCGCTCGAATGCGCTGGAGTAATCTGCACCGCGGGTGCAGCTTCGGCGTTTGCAACAAGCTTCGTTCTTCATTCGACGACGACGGGGGTGGCATTGCGGCGATTCCGGTGTCGTCGCCGGGACCGGGGACGGTTGCTTTTGCCGGGACCACCCTGATAGGTTTTGGCATCGTGCTTTGCTGGCGCAAAGCTAGCTTAGCTTTAAACTGATGACCAAGGGCGTCTGTTAAAAGGCCGGCCACGTGAAAGGTGACCGGCTCGCAAGAATGTGCGCCCTACGCGTCGCCGGCACGGCCAACAGCGTTTGCCGTTCAACGTTATCAAATCCCAACAGGCAACTCAACCAGCCGGTTGACCACGATCGATCCGGCAACCGGGGCAATGGCCAGCGATCCTGGAAGCCCAGCTAAAACGCCTTTACAACGGAGAAGTTGCCGAAGAAAAGATCCCGCTGCGACAGGCGAGGGACCTCGCCCGGAGCGGCAAAGCGTTCGTTCGCATTCGCTTCGCCTTCCGGTTTCCGATATCAAAGCCGGCAAGAACAATTGGCGCTCAAACAGAACTTGGTTATCAGACCCTGGGTTCCGGCAAGCCGAAACCTGCGAAGAAAGCGAAGTCGTTAGGCCCTCCGAACCGGGATGCGTCAGCGTCCGAATGCCCACGCCACCATCAGCGGGAACTCTTCTCGCCAGAATGCGCCACCGTGCGACCCAGCTCGCTCATTCATGACGACATCCGCATCTGCAGCGCGCAACGCTCCTGCCCACCTCCTTGCGTTCGCGAGGAAGAACGGCTCTTCTGTGCCAGCCACAAGGTAGGTGCGCGGAAGCGGATTCGGCATAATGCCAGGCGGCTTGTAACCGCCGCCAGGCGAGGCGCACAAGACCGCACCGTAGAAACGTGGATGCCGAAGCCCAAGGGCGAGGGCCAGCTCTCCGCCCGCCGAGACGCCGAACACTGCGGTCCATTCAGTGGGCAGCGCTACGCCAAACCGCGACTCCGTCCAGCGGCGAACGTCCTCGACGAAGAACTTCTCGTGTGCCGCGAACCGCTCAGGCTCAAAGCCCGGTGAGTACTCTTTGAGCCGAGGCATTTCATCGGTCAGCCCATGTACGCCGACGATCATTGTGGACGGTACGTCGGCCTTCTCGAGCAACCGGCCCCACTTCGAGATTCCCTGCCCGTCACCGGCGAAGATGATTGCTTCGGGTGCGTCCGGCGGAACGTACACCGTGACCTGCCTTCCACCGTCGTACTCGAACATCTCGGTGACAAACTCTCCCGAGACTGCGCCGGTAGGCTCGGCGGCCGCTCCGTCGGACTCACTTAGCCTGCGGTTGACGTGATTGAGTGTTTGCTTCTTCATCGCCCTGCTTCCCAAAACTATCCCTTCAAGAGACAGACGTCACACTGCGCGATCAAGTCCAAAAGCGGGCTTGCTCTCGCCGATGTCCATACGTTCGATTAGGCCGTTCGTAATGGTAAACGTATGCAACAGTATTTGATCTGAAAGAATGTCGCCGTTGAGATCCTTGACCAGTTGACGAACCTTGACATTCGTTTTGCCCGCCTCGTTGTCGGTCACCTCAATAGGTTCAACATGAGGATTGAACTCTGCCCACTGACGTGTCCAGTAAGCACGGATCTCTTCTTTTCCGGCGACTCGACCGCCCTCCGAAGCCTTAGGCCAATCAACGTTCTCACTCATCAGCGCGAGTGCGCCATCGATATCCCGCCGGTTAAAGGCCGAGTAGGCCTGAGTTATCAACGCTTGTATGTTCGCCAAGCATGCGCCCTCCATGGTGCGCCAGAACTTTATGATGTAATGGTACGGCAAGTTTCCCGGGAAGCGACGTTTGGGCACCTTCCCGTCTGGTTTATATCTGACTTCGGCCGTAAATCTAAGCCACTGACTTGCCCAGGCCCGACGCCCACGCCTGCCCAGCGCTGCTACCCGTTGCACGCGCTTTTGGAGTAATGTAGTTGCGATGGCGATTCCCGCCAGGGAGGGGAACATGTTTGATCGCAAGAGCGGAAGGTTGCTGACGGCCGGGGCGATTCTCTTCTGCATATCGCCGGCGTTGCGGGCTGACACCGCAGCCGGCATGCGGGCGTTCCAAAAGAAGGACTACAGCACCGCTTATCGCGAGTGGGCTGAGGCAGCGGAGCAGGGCCAGGCGGAAGCGGAATACAACCTCGGAATGCTGTATTTGAAGGGGCTCGGTGTCACCAGGAATCCGCAGGAAGCGTTTCGCTGGCTGCGTCTGGCGGCGGATCAGGGGCAGGTCAACGCTGAATTTCAAGTGGGTCTGATGAGGGAAAAAGGCGTGGGCGTGCGGCAGGATTACACGCAGGCGCAAGTGTGGTTTACACTCGCGGCTGAGCGCGGCGATTCGGAAGCGGAAGTCTCGCTCGGGGATTTATATGACGAAGGTCAAGGCGTGAAAAAAGATCTGGCGCGCGCCGTCTATTGGTACAAACTGGCGGCGGAACAAGGGCTGGCGGAGGCGCAAACCAGGCTGGGCTCGTGCTACGCGGCGGGCAAAGGCGCAGAGAAGGACCAACTCCAAGCCTATTTCTGGCTGACGTTGGCCGCGAAACAACACGACCACGACGCAGAGAAGCAAAAAGCGGAACTGGCGCTCCGGTTACCGGCGGAGCAGATCGCCAAGATCGAGTTGTCGGCGGCGCAATGGAAGCCGAAGCGCTGACTTATCTCGGAGATCGCCTACTCACTTAAATGTCCGGACGATGCGATGGCGCGACGGATACTATCGAGCGCTTGCTTCGCCGAGGCATACCCAGCATCGATGGCCAGTGTCTTCACGAGGTCTGCTTCGATTAACCTCGCATCATCAAGGGTGAGTCTCGCGGCAACAAAAGTTTGTCCATCGACTCTCTCTACCTTGCATCCAGGCGGCGCAAACCGGGCAAAGGCGCGCGCGAACCAGAATCCTGCAATGTCCGGCTCCAGTTCGATTGCGCGGCTGTAGTCGGCCAGCGCCTCCTCATTGTGATTCAACTTCCAGTGGGCTGCACCTCTGAGGTTATAAACCCACGCGTCGGGAGCATGGATCTGGTCATTGATCTCGATAGCGGCCGCTGCTTCGAGGATGACGGCCGGAAAATCCTTCAGGTCGAGAGCGCAGAACGCGCGCTGATAATGAGCCCAAGCCGATAGCTTCGCGAGCGCCTCGCGCGCCGGCCGGAGACGCAGTTCGTTTAGTCGGCGGCGCTCGGCCTCAACCTCCCGTTCTTTGTAACCGAGTAAGTTCAGCACGCCCAGGACCTTGCCGCCGGCGCCCGCGTTTCGTTGAGCAGCGGCGCGAAGGCGGGCGTATTCATCGAAGCTCATCTCAGGAGCCGCCGACAGTAAGGCGGCATAGTCAGCCATGGCTTCCGGGAACTGCCGATTGCGTTGCAACGCGATGGCGCGCTGCCGCAGTGCCAGCACCAGGGGCGTGAAAGCAAAGGCGCCGGATGCGCTGATTGGAATTTCGATTCGCGTTTGCAAGTAGCTATCGATGAGAGTAGTCAAGCTGCCGATCGCCTGCGCGTAGTCTTCCGCGTCAATCAGCGCAGCGGTCCGGCTCAGCCGCAGTTGCGAGGCATGTTGACATAAGGCGGAGCCGCTGAGTCCCGCGGCGCGTCCTTCACGCTCATAGGCGGACAGCGCGGCGTCGAAATACGGGAGCGCCGCCTTAGGATCACTCTTGGCGACAAGATCGTTGCCGCGTTCTTCGTACGCGAGCGGAATCCATCGCTCGACGCGCTCGGTCATAGCCTGCACGTATCGTTCCCGCACCGAGTGGTAGGCCACATCTCTTCCAAAAAACTTTACGGAGAGCAGGGTCGTGATGAGGGCGCAAAAGGCGGCGACGGCTGCCCACGCCATCAAGATCCACTGACTCACCAAAGGTAAGACGAAAGGAGACGCCTTGCGGGCCGCAAACGCCAGATCGAGCCAATCCACCCGGCCATCGCCGTTGAGATCGAGGAGAGACGCAGAGGGCGCGGCGAGGCCGGCAATTCGCCCGGAGGCCGCGCGGTTATCCGACACATAGCCTGAGGGGGCGTCACCCAACATCGGCTGACACACCGCTTGATACAGGACCAACGGCACGAGGCCTCGGTATAATGCGTCGGAGTACCAGGGTTTGAAAGCATCCGAGGTTCGACCGTGTTCGTCGATGACGAACTGCCGGCCATTCGGTTTGAAACCGAGAACGGGCAGCGCGAATGTTCGCACCAGGTCGGATTTGAATACGAAGGTCGATGTAATCGCGCCGAGGGTCACGCCGGGACGCGCGTAAATCGGCGTGGCGTCGTAAGCTTCTGCGAACGCGCGCCAGCCGAGCAGCGGTGCGCCGAAGCACACCACCGCGCGTATCGGCCACTCGGCGGCCAGTTCCATGGCCGCCAGTTGGGCGATGGCGCCGCCGAGAGAATGTCCGGTCAGGATCAATTCGCGCGGGTTTTGGGTAGCGAGCCAGGCTTTGATCTGCGCGCGAAGCCGTCTCCAACAGTGATCGAAGCCGCGGTGACGGCGCGGTCTGCCGGTGGGCAGGAAGTAAAGATCCGCCAGCAAGTTTCTCAAAATGGTGGGGACGGTGCCGCGGAAAGACAGATAGCCAACTCCGTCTTCGACGTAGCCGAACGCCGACAGAATCGCCTTTCGGCCGCTGGCCGGCAAGGGATCGGCGAACCTCTCGAATCCGTCCTTAGTGTCGCCATAAGCCTGCGCGGAGAGTTCGGCGCAAAGCTCTTCCCGCCGTGCGCGCTGATACGCATACGTGTCGACCGGAAGTTTCGGCATGGCTGAAGCGCTTTGGGCGGCGGCAGACAACAAACTCATTTTAGCTTCGCGCCGCGCGATAGCCTAAGCCGAAGCGGCGGTTTGACCGCTGGATGATGCTTCGAGTTTGGCGAGCTGTTCGAGAGTGCTGGCTACCATCCAGTTTTCGGGTGCCTCGCTTTTGGCTTGGGCGAGGGCAGCTTGGTATTTTTCCTTTTCGCCGAGGCCCAAGTAAGCCTCGGCAATGGTGGCGCGAGCCCAATAGCGTTCAGCGGGCGCCAGGTCTCGCTCGGCCAGGAGTCTCTCGCAGGCAGGAATCACTTTCACGGTGATGCGAGTGGCGCAAACTCTATCCGCGATCGCGTCGTCGCCGTCCGAGATGGAGGCGCGAGCGCGAAACAGGAAAGCGCAGTTGATGCCATTGTACGGATCGTTGCGAATATAGAAGCCGCGTTCATGGGCGGTGATCGCTTCGTCGAGCGCGCCGCGGTCGGCAGTGGCCTCCCAGAGTCTCTTGTGTATAGCGCCCCAGAGACCAAGCGTCTCCGGATCGTTGGAGGTTTCGGGGTGGAGTTCGCGCATGATCGCGTGCGCTTGCCGGAGGCCGGTTTCGCTGGCATCAGCCTTATAGGTGGCGAGCGCCAGTTGCTGCAGAATATAAGGATCTACCGTCGCCACGCCGGACTCGGATTTCTTTTGCATTTCTTCTCGAACCTGTTCGAGCAGCGCTCTCACGGCAGGCCATTTTCCAGAAGCGCGTGCGTCCTGCGCGGCGTCCAGCAAAGTGCGCAGCGTTTCACTCTTGCCCGGTGCCGGAGAGCGGGTTCCCGCTTCGCCGCTCAGCAGGCGCGGAGGAATCAAACGCAGGAATGTGTAGACCGGGCTGTCGTCGTTTGGCTGAGCCTGTATGTCGCGAATCGCGGCGCTTAGCTCCTGTTTGAAGCGCGCCGCTTCACTTACCCCGATGTCTTCGCCTAAATGGCGGTACTTGCGAATCACCAAACGTCCCACATCAAAGGGAAACTCAAGTTCAGTTTCGGCCACGATGATGGTGGTGCGCGGTCGTAGCGCGTGGCGCACGCCAAGTTCATAGAAGGCGTTGGGATTCATGGTTGAAACGTCGGCGACCACCACGTCGGCGGTGAGTAATTGCTCATACATGGGGATATCGATGATGCCGGCATGAACTATCTCGTCCGCGCGCACGCATTCGAGTCCAGCGTCTTGCACAGCCGGCTTGATTAGGTTCAGGTAAGACTTATCAAGGTCGAGTTTGCGGCCGCTTCGATAATCGGTTTTAAGGCCGAAGCCCATTACGACAAAACACTTTGCCATTTACAACTCCTAAGTGAGTTAGTTAGCACCCACTTAGCCGGAGAGAATATCACAGAATTGGTGCGCCATACCAATTCAGAACTCGGAGAGCGCGCAGTGTATTCCATCTACTGGCGCTGCCCACTTGCGTCTCTATCTCCAACGGAAGCTTTTCGGGATGAAGCAGATTAAGTGGCCAGCGCCCGTTCTGGTGGCGACGCTTAATCATGATTTCAATAGCTTCGCGCAGGCAGGTATCGGGTTTGACGCCCGCGTTCCGCAGATAATCGAGCCCGCGCAACACGTCGTAGTGCCAAAAGGTCGGGAACGAGAAGCGGAGCCAGCGTTTGTCGATGACTTCGCCGGTGCGGAGCGAGCGGAACAGGCGGCGCTCGAGCAGATAGTGTTCGGCCCTTTTCCGCGCCTTGGCGACGGCCCGCGATTGACGTCCAGCGCGTTCGTATTCGAGCAGTCCTTCAAGCACGCAAATGGTGGTGTGGAACGAAGAGCGCCGGCTGGGCGGGCGCTTCGCCGGCACGAACGGCAGCGCTTCGCAGTTCCAGCCGCCATCTTCGAGCTGCTCGCCCATAAGCTGATGGGCCAGCGCGTCGTTCGGCTCCTTGAAATACGCGCCGATGCCGAGAATTCTTCCGTTGATGCAAGGCTCCGTTTCGCCGTGCAGGAACGGCCGGTTCTTAAGCGGCTTAAACACCAGCCGCTTCTTGACGCGCTCGATCATTCGGCGAGCCTGCTTGCTTGCGGGGTCGAGGCCGAGGTCTTTCAAGACGACGAGAGTATAGAGCGTAACGAGCAAGCCTCGGTCTTCGTTGGGACCGCCCCAGTTACCGGCGGGAGATTGCAGCGCGAGGAGTTGTGCGCCCCAACCTTCGGTTGCGACGCGCGAACGCTCGGCGGCCATCGCTTCGGGGGCCTCACCGGTAAGGTCGCGCTTGACCTGCCAACGAATGGCAGGGTCTGAATCGAGGAGCCATCTTAGGTGCGCGGGACGGGGCCCATATTCGGATCGGCGCATCTGGCCCTCTCGTTTTTTGCTAGGCAAGTTTTCGCCAGAGAAAGTAGGAGAGCCCCCAGAGAACGGCGGTACCCGCTGCCCAACTCCAAGCGTCCGGCCCATCGCCCGCGGCGATGTGTGCCAACACTGCCGAGACCAGGGTGATGGCGAAGCCCGCGTAGGCCCACTCTTTCAGCCGCGCCGGCACCGGCGTCAGCAATAGCAACACTCCAAGGAATTTCGCCCACGATAACTCCACCCGGAAGTACGCCGGGAATCCGAGGTGAGCAAACGCCTGCGCCACCTGCGGCAGTCGCAGTTGCGCATAGGCGGTGAAACTCATCTGCAAGCAGAAGATCGCGGTAACGATCCAATAGCCGATGACCATGCCTTTGGGCACGGCCTTGGCGGTGGTGGGAGACAGCGTTTGCGATTCCATAGCTTCATCCTAATAGCGTGCCAGTTGCACGAGTTGAATGAGATTACCACACGTGTCGTTCAGCTTCGCAATGGTCGAGCCGGGCACGGTTGTGGGTGCCATTGTGAACTCTGCCCCGCGGGCCTTGATGCGCTCGTAATCGGCGTTGACGTCGTCGGTGAAGAACAAGGCTGCGGGCTGACCCTGTTGAAAAATCGCCTGCTGATAAGCCTGCGCGGCGGAGTTGTTGTTCAATGCCAACTGCAGCTCAGTGCCGTCCAAATCTTCGGGCGCGGCCACGGTCAGCCAGCGAAACGGACCGTTCGAGAAATCGGCCTTCTTGGCAAATCCTAGTACCTCCGTATAGAAGCGCAGGGCTCTCTCCTGGTCGTCAACATATACGCTGGTCAATTTGATTTTCATACCGTCTTCTTGGATACTCCACGGAGCATCCGCTTGTCAAGGCCAATTCGTCACCAATCTCATCGAAACCGGGCCTCTACCAATCGCATGCCCGTCCCGCAAGTCTCCATTCCAAGACGACTACCTCTAATTAGAAGCTAAATCGCAGACCCAGCTCAATCGTCCTCGGACCGCCGGCCTGAAACAGCGGTGTCAAACCCGTTGTCGGGCTGCCTGATCCAAGCATCAGGCTGGTCATGTTTGTAGACTGCCCGAATAGCGCGCTGCCCAGGTAACCTACGGGGCTCGCAAATGATGGATGATTCAATACGTTGAATGCCGAAACCGACGCTTCCGCGGAGATACCTTTATAAAGCCGCAGCTGTCTCCGTAGGCTCGCATCAATCTGAAAGAAACCGGCGCCTGTGAGAACATTCCGCCCAAGCGTTCCCTGCCCTCCCATCGCAGGCATCTGGAAAGCCGCCGGGTTCAATTCCCGTCCGCCGGGCACGGCGCTGTTGCTGATCCAGGCGGGTTGCCCAGGAACCAGATTCGCGCGGTCGTCATTCTCAAACCCTAAGCCGATGCTCTCATCGACAGTGGTAACGTCGAACGGAAAACCCGTGCGCGCCAACGATGTGCCACTCACCGTCCAGCCACCGAGCACGCGACCGAAACTGGCAGGCGTCCGGTAACTGAGCGACGCCGTGAAGACTTGGCGCACGTCAAAACTGGATGTTCCTTTATTCGATGGACCGGTCGCAAGTAACGGCGTCGTATCGCTGGAGCCTGTGTCAATCGAGTGTCCCCAGGTATAGGAGACCAGCGCCCAAAGATTCGCGCTAACGTTTGCCTGAAAGTTCGCCACCAGCGCATTGTAGTTTGACGTGCCTCGGCTGGTAAATTCGAGTCTGTCCAAAATACCGCTCGCCCCGTCGACCGTCGCTTCGTTGCGCGGCAGCTTGCGCCCGCTTGAGCCAAAGTATGAGAGCGAAAGGAGTGACTTTTCCCACAACGATTTTTCGAGCGCCGCCTTCCACTCCCACACTCTTGGCAACGACAATACCGCACTGGTGGGCAGAGGCACGGGGTCACTGGGAGGAATCGGAACTTTCGTCGTAGGCACGTATTGCCAGATAGCCAGTGGGTTCGTGTTGCTGACCAACGAGCCAAGCCCAGTGTCATAGAACAGCCCCGCCCCGGCGCGAAAAACAAGATCGGGAGATTTCAGGTGGTAGGCCAATCCCACACGCGGCGCAACCTGGCCAAGGCGTAATGGCCAGTTAGCCCGCGGAGAATAAAAGAGGTTTCTCACCTGCACAGGCGTTGCTCCCGCACCGCTCCAATAACCAACTCCGAACAACGCTGGAGTCAGGACAGAGTTCCCGCCGATAGTGCTTGGCGTTACGTCCCACCGGACGCCAAACAGAAGATTTAGCCGCTCCCTGATGCGCAGCGTGTCTTGGGCAAACGACGAATATCTCGTGCTCACAACTGGCGGGACGTTACCCAGTGAACTCGTCAATCCCAACGGCGCGCCGCGCAGGAGTGCGCTTATTTGAGGAGCGACAATCGCGGCAGATAAAAAGTACGAGCCTGCAGACGGATCGTCATGAAAATATCCATTATTTCCGGCGTCGAGCCTTAGATAATCCCCGCCAAATCGTAGCTCATGTCTCCCGCGCTGCCATGAAAAAACATCGCTAGCCTCGAGCTGCCTTTCGTGCCCCTGCTCCGCTTTGCCCGCTAGCGTCCGGCCAACTCCCTCCATCGACACCTGCGCCACCTCCCATCCGAGGAAGTAGTCGCTTATCACTCCACCAAAAAGCGTGTTCACGGCGCTTGCATCTTGCGCGCCATTCTCGGAATTCGCCAGCGCGAGCGTATAGTTGACTCGTAGCTGTTGCGTGATTTGTCCTCTTGCGTAATCTAATCCCGCTGTCGCACTGGTCCAGTGAAACGCGGAATACCCCGCTCCCAGTTCAACGCTCGTTGAAGACGATGGCACATCTGAATAGCGCGCGAACGCCCGCAGGCGTTGCCCTATTTCTTGATCCAGTCGCACACTGCGGTTCGTGACCGCGCCCGCTTTGCGCAGCGGCGAGTAAGCCGCCGACTCATTCGCATTCAAAATGCGGCCCGTCGGCGCTGGAAAAGCGTTAAACAGCGGAAGATAAGGAAAAAGCAAAGGATTCTCCCGCGCTGCCGCCGATGGCACGGCAATCACTTGCAATGCGCCGTCACGCAGGTCGGCTCGCTCCAACGCGGCAAAGAAAAACGTACGCTTTCGCCAAATCGGTCCTCCTACACCTCCGCCCCAGCCATCCAAGAAAGCGCTGGGCAGACCCGTCCCCGCCCCGGGCGCAAACCAGTCCTCACTGTCGAGAATGTGCGGCCTGAGATAGCCGAACACGCTGGCGTGAAAGTCGTTAGCTCCGGCACGCGTTTCAATACTGATCTGCGCTCCGGGCCGATCACCGAATTCCGTGTCGAAATCGGCCGTTCTCAGTTCCACTGTCTCCGTTTCTTCCTTTGATGCCAGGCTTTGCATTCCACCCAGCGTGCTCATGCCCGGTAAAGTCTCTCCCGGCAGCGCGCCAGGTGCGGATACGATACCGATGCCGATGTTCCCGCTGACGCCATCCACCCGGAAGGAATTGGCATTCGGGCGTTGCCCTCCTACCGTAAACTGACCCCCGGCGCTGATCGACGCCGGCGTTACGGTAGCGCCGGGCATGATGGCAAAGAGCGCGTGCACGTCGCGGCCGTTCTCGGGTAAACTCGCCGCTGGCGCCTCGCGCCTCACCGTCAAGCCGCTCGCCGTTGGATCAACGTCACTCTGCGCTGCCGATACGGTCACCTGTTGTTGCAGCGGAAGTACATCGATCACAAAATCCACGCGCACTGCCTTACCCGCCGTCGCGCTCACATCGGCTTGGGAAACAGTTCGGAACCCGTCCCTGCGAACTGTGATCTTGTTGCTGCCCGCCGCAACTTCGCTCGTCGAATAGCGGCCTGCCGCATCGCTGTATAGGGTTTGCCGCGCCCCGGTTTCCTCGCTTTGTACGCGCACTTCAGCGGCCGCCACCGCCCCGCCGGAGCGGTCGCGCACTTCGCCGCCGATGAATCCGCCTTGCTGGGCTTCCAAAGACGTAGCCAGCACGACAAGGCACAGCAGTCTTTTCACCTGCTATTGGTGGCCGACTCGGCACGCAGCAACGTCTCCACTTTCGCTAACTCATTAGGTAGCTGTTTCAACATCGTGTTCCCCGCCTCCTCCGTGTATCTCCCAGCAAGCAGACGGCTCACCAGCCGGTCCAGGTTTCGTGCAGCGGTAAACAAATCCTCCGCGCCGCTCTGCCAGTTGGCATTCTTCGTGGCTTCGCCCGCGACTGCCTCCGTCAGCAGCGGCGACAGCTCTTCTTTCAAATGGCGTAACGCACCATCTATCGCATCCACATGCCGCTGGCGCAAGCTTAGCAGGCTTGCCCCGCCCTTCGCGGTCAGCCCGGCTTCCACGCCGGGCGGAAACTCGCGCGCCAAAAGGAATAGTAAATGGCTTCGGGCGAACAGCCCGTTGCTGGCATCCAATGCCTTGTCGGTGGCCGCTTCTAGCGGCCGTGCACCGCCATATCTATCCTGCAAGCTTTGACGAAACGCCAGACTCTCGTCTGCCATGCCATCGTTGCTGCCAGCGGTCGCGGAACCAGCGTCCCCTTCCAGTGGCTGGCCCCCGCTCAACTGCACAATCGTGTGCGGTAACCCCGCCATCGTTATTTCGATTTCCTTGCGGCGCGCTGCTTCTATTCCCATGCCAGTCACCAGCACGCTATGCTGCTCCTCATCCAGTTTTACGTCTATCGGTTCCGCCGCTTCCGCTCCCATGGCATCGAGAGCCATGAACACACGCAGTTCGTCGTCGGGCGTCGCTGGTGTTTCCACTGCCTTAGGAGTAACCGGAGGAGTCGTCTGCGACTTTTGTAAGCCATTCCTGGAAGGTTCTTTCTGCTCCGCTATTTCCAGCGGCTCTTCACCCTGAAACGCAAACTCCGCCTTCGTGGGATGGTAAGTGTCGATCTCAAGAGTCAGTGCCGCGCTGCGCAAAATGCCCGCTTCCGTGCGAGTCTGCACTCGGTAGAATTTTCTGTTTCCGGAGTCACCGACGAAACTGACCGAATCGTCTTTCTGCGGCAAACTACGCCGCCAGTCGGCAAACGAGCGCGCGCTCAACGGCTTCTCCCAACTGTAATGGGCATCCACAAAGAGAGCTCGCACATGCCGGAATCGGGCCTCCGGGTTTCCCGCTTCCAGAACGGCCGGCCTGAACAATCGCTCGTTGCCGCTAGTCAACACAAGACTTCCCGTTGCCTGTTCCGGCACCGCCGCCGCTTGCGTCAGCACTTCTTGCGCGTTGGGTTGTTTCGGCAGTTGCAAGTATACAAACGCCAAACCTAGCCCGCACGCACACGCCACTGCCCAGCCCCATCCCCAACGCTGACGCTTCTCTTTGTTGAATTGCTGGCCAAGTCGTGCCCATCCCACAGTGGGAACGTGCAAAGCCGGTTCCAGAACTTCGTCACGATACTCGACGTAAGCATCGCTGCCGCTCTTCAAGCTCCGCAGGCGTTTCGCGCAATCGGTGCAATTGAGCAGGTGTTGTTCCACCTTCGCCGACGAGCCCCCGTCAACCTCGCGATCCATAAAGAGGATTAAATCGTCTACCGTCAGATGCTCCGTCTTATTCACCCGCCACCTCCGCGAGACGCGCAATCGCTCTCCGCAAAAACTCGTTCACGCTCGATGCGCTGATTCCCATCACCTCCGCAATCTCCCTGTAACGCAACCCTTGCGACCGCAAATAAAGACAGTTTCTCTGTTGTGGCGAGAGTTCCTCTAATGCCGCAGCCACCCGCGTCTTTCTTTCCCTATTGAGCAACTCCCTCTCCGCTGAGTCCGATGGATGTATGAAGCGGTCCCAATCCGGTGCTACCAGCCGTAAAGCCCGTTCGCGCGAACGGACTTTCAATCCCAAATTGTGAGCCACCCGGAACGACCAAGCCCGCACGTTCTCAATTGCAACCCCGTTGCGCATCGTCTGAAACAGCCGCAGAAAGACTTCTTGCGTCACTTCCTGTGCCCTGTCGTCGGACACGCCTAAATACAGCAGGTACGCACAAACCGCGCCGCGCGTCTCACGGTAGATCTCCTCCACTTCCTCTTCGGCGTTGAATGTCCGCCTCGCCGACTGTTCGCTCAGGGCAATCACCGCGCTTCTCTCAATGGCCGAAGCGAAACCCGGGGTCGGCAGTCCATACGATCCATCGTGGAGGATACCCGCCGTTTGCATGTACATAGCGGCCGGAGGTGCCGAACCAGTAACGGCGCTTCTGATCCACCGCGAGGCGCGCGCCCAGGCTTGCCTGCCATCCCCATCCGCCGTTATTGCCGTAAACGCCGGGGTTCCATAGATAGGCGCCCCCGCCGCCGCCGAATAGTTCCAATCGGCCCTGTGCCAAAGGCAAAATCCCCCGCAAGCCGAAAGGCATGCTCGTGGCCAGCGCGTTCGTTTTGCTGTAGGTGTACGAATAGGTGTCGCTAGCCGTGTTCGTGACGCCGGTGGCAGAGCCCGGTGCTGTCACCGTAACCGACTCGATGCCCGTTTTAACGTGCGTCGTATCCACCCCGAACTCCGCCGCCCAGTGCCGCAGAAATCTATATTCGTAGCTGCCATTCAATTGCGGTCCGCCTCTTACTCCCTAGTTGTAGCTCACAGGCCTGCCCGCGCCCAGGCCAAACGTCACGGTGCTCGTACCGTTGGCTTCTTGTCCATCGGCCCCGATCACGGCGACGAGCAGAAAGAAAAGAGGGCTTATGTATCTGTTCATAGCTCTAAAGACCCGGCAAGCCTTCATTTAACGACAGCCATGAAAAAAATGTTTCCTCAGCTCAAAGCATAAGCGCCTTTGCCTGTCCTAGTACCGCCATGTTTTTGGCCGAAAAAAGGTTCTACTCAAGGCCAAAGTTGTCGATATCGCCTTATGAATGTACCTTCCGTGGCCGGTTTTCTTAACAGCGGCATACGGTCCATATTCGGCAGGGCTATTCCAGGTGCTAACTCAACCAATAACAGTTTCCGCACCAGTATCGGAGCGGATGCGGGCAGGCAACCCTCGGATGATAGCCAGCTATCGCCGCTGGCGCAAATTTTGGGTACTTTGCAGCAGCTCCAGCAATCAAACCCCGGTCAGTACCAACGGCTCACGCAAGTGATTGCGTCGAATCTGACTCAGACCGCCCAGCAGAGCGGCAATTCAGTGGCTGCGAATCAACTCACCCAACTGGCGACAGACTTTACCAACGCTTCAAATACGGGGAGTCTGCCGAATATCGCAGACCTGGCGAATGTGATTGGCGGTACAGGAGGAAGCGGCGATCAAGGGGTGGGGGGAGACTCCTACGCTGGCAGTGCCAGTCAGCAGTTGCAGGAGAGCTCGCTTTCGGTCCAAATTAGCTTCAGTGAGACCTCGATAACCAATGCGGTGCAGGACGCGCCATTAGCCAACAATAACCCCGTGGGCGGAGCCGCAACGAGCGGCGGGAGCCAAGCTCAACGGCAGTTTCAGGAAAGCTCCCTGTCATACCAATTGAATTTGAGTGAAGTCTCAACAAACGACGCGATCCAGGGCGCATCGTCAAACACGGGCGCGACTGCGAGCGGGCAACCCTCGGCCGGCAATCAGCCATCGCCATTGGAGGCACAGCAACTGATAGGACTCGTTGCACAAAGCTTGCAGAATGCAGTGCAAACGGCTCAATCAAGCGGCAATTCGACGGAGGCGGATCTGCTCACCCAACTGGCGACATACTTCACGAACGGGTTAAATGCCGGAGGTCAAGCCAATACGCAAGCGCCGACGGATGCGACCGCCGCGGGCGGCTCCGGCCAGCACTACCTTCAGGGGACAACCGTAGACTCTTACGGTGGATCGAGCGGCAATACGAGCGAAGCAGGGTCGAGCACTGGTAGCCAAGTTCTACAACAGTTCCAGGAAAGCATGCTGTCGTACCAGATCAATTTCAGCGAAAGCTCGACAAATGGAAGCACGACAAGTCAAGAGGCGTTTTCGCTCTCAGCCACGAGTCTCAGCTTGTCGGCAGTCTTTTAGCCGGAGATGAACGGACAAAGCGATCAGTTTGACACAGCTTACACTCAAACTACATGCTCAACCGTGGCTATGCCTACACCACAATCATCAGCAGCAAATACCATGGACAAACCCTGCTCTCCCACTTGGCAAGCCGCTACCCCCACTCCACCCCACAAGCCTGGCAACAAAAACTGGCAAACGGCGAAGTCACCCTCAACGGCGTCCCGGCCTCCGCAAGCGAATCGCTCGCTTCAGGCCAAACCCTTGTCTGGAATCGTCCACCCTGGATCGAGCCAGACGGGCCTCAGCATTTCGAAGTCCTGTTTGAAGATCTCCATCTATTAGCCGTCAACAAACCCAGCGGGCTGCCCACCCTCCCCGGCGGCGGCTTCATGGAAAACACCCTCCTCCGCTTGGTGCAAAAGCAAACCCCCAACGCAAACCCTGTCCATCGCTTGGGCCGAGCCACTAGCGGCATCGTCCTCTTCGCCAAAACACCGCGGACGGCCTCTCAGCTATTCGCAAACTGGAATACGCCCGAAATTCAAAAAATCTACCGGGCGCTGAGTCAAAACATTGCCCAGCACGACACCTACGAAATCCTCGCACCCATCGGCCTCGTACCGCACCCGCTCATCGGTTCCGTATGGGCCGCCAGCCCAAGTGGCAAGCCGTCCAAGTCATTGGCAAAAGTGATCTTACGCAGCGCCGGCGTTACAACATTTGAGGTCAGCCTAAATTCGGGCCGCCCTCATCAAATCAGAATCCACCTGGCATCCATCGGCCATCCCCTGGTAGGCGATCCCCTGTACGGCTTCACCGGCCAGCCTCTTGACATTCTGCCCGGCCTCCCCGGCGATGGAGGATATTTCCTGCACGCCCAATATCTGAAATTCCACCACCCCATCACCGGAGAACAAATCAATCTTGAGGCAGCTTTGCCGTCTGGATTTCGGACTACTAGATCTGGGCTGTAAGGACAACGAGATGCGAAAAGGTTTTACCAGAAAACCGCAAGCGGACGAGCCGGCGGTGCTAGGCAAGAACTACATCACTCCGGGCGGCCTGCAGCGCCTCCAAGATGAACTCCACTTTCTGCTCACCAGGGAACGCCCGGCCGTGACGCAGGTGGTGGCGTGGGCTGCCAGTAACGGCGATCGGAGTGAAAATGCCGACTATCAGTACGGCAAGCGTAGGCTGCGCCAGATCGATGGGCGGATTCGCTTTCTCGGGAAACGGATCGAGGCTGCCGAAGTAGTGGACCCGGAAGCTCCCAGAACCGGCCAAGCGGCCACCAGAGCATTCTTCGGCGCAACCGTGCGCTTCGCCAACGCCGCGGGGGTGGAGCGAGTGGTGAGCATCGTCGGCACCGACGAAGTCGATCTCGACCGTAACCACATTAGCTGGGTGTCGCCCCTGGGTCGCGCGCTGCTGAAGTCGGCGGCCGGCGACACCGTTGTACTCCAAGCGCCGGGCGGTACAGAACACCTGGAAGTGCTGGAAGTGAGTTACCAGCGCATCTCAGTGGAGCCCTTCCGTGAGCCGCTTGGAGCCGAGTCCTCAAACCATCCCACGAAATGAATTCCGGCCGTCGCTTCAGACGTTCAGAGACTTCAGGTAAGGCACGCTCAGCGGCATCAGTGCCGGATCCTCTTCCAGCTCGACGAAGTAATTCCTCACGCCGGCGCTTTTTGCGCCAGTGAAGACCGCCGCCCAATCCACAACCCCCTTGCCCAATGGAACCTGGCGAAAGCCGGATTTGGTGGAGGAGTCCTTCACCCAGTCCTGGCAGTGCATGGAAAAGTAGCGGCCCGCGTACTTCTTAAAGTAGGTCACGGGGTCATAGCCCTGCTGCATAGTCGAAACCTGAAACTGCAGCTTGGTGGTGGCTGGATTGAGCTCGGCGATCATCATGTCGTAGACCGGTTTGCCGTCGATGTAGGCGGAGACGAAGCCTTCGTTGTGCAGCAGTGCGACGATCCCGGCGGCGTGGGCTTTTTCGGCGAACGCGTTGAACGGATCCACGTAACGTTTCACGTCGTCAACTGTCTGCGCGGTTTTAGTATTAAACGGTCCAAGCGCGGCGATCGCCATCTGCGTCATGCCGAACTCTTTGGCATACGCGATGCTCTCGTCCGCTTTCTGAAACAGCTCGTTCGGCGCCCAGTGCGCGGAGATACAGCCTATTCCCCAATCGTTCAGCATGCCCCGCAACTCCTGCGGCTTGTATTTCTGGAGACTGGAAAAATCGCCGTAGCCATACGGCGAGCACAGCTCAATCTGCGTGAACCCGGCCGCCCGCAATCCCTTCATAGTGCCTTCGAAATCCGTACCGATCGTCTTACGCACGGGATACGTCTGGCAGCCGATCGGTAAGCCAAGCGGATCGGCGGACAGCGCTCGCGTGCCGGTGAGGATCGCCGAAGCAGCACCCCCGCGCATCAGAAACATTCTGCGATTCATTGAAAAAACTATAGCACCCAATAGACACCCTTTTTCGCGTTTTCTGGCAGAATTGAATGAACTGGGCATCTTGGAAAGAGACGTCAACAATGAAAGTTCCCTACGCGGAAAAATGGCAGAAGGAAACAGCTAAGCTTCGCCGGATCGCACTCGATTGCGGTCTGACCGAAGAATGCAAATGGGGCAAACCATGCTTCACCTTCCAAAAGAAAAACGTGGCGATCGTGATCCCGCTCAAGGAGTCGTGCGCGTTCTCGTTCTTCAAAGGCGCACTGCTCACAGATCGCAAGCACATTCTGCTAAGGGTGGGAGAGCATTCGCAGGCCGGGCGCTGGATTAAATTCATCTCTCCCCAGGAGATTGCGACTTTGCAATCGACTCTGAAGGATTATCTTTATGAAGCCATTGCATTGGAAGAGTCCGGCAAGAAAATAGAGCGCAAGAAACCTTCAGCGTACCCAATTCCGGAAGAGTTGCAGAGGATGCTGGACGACAACGCGGTTCTCAACTCGGCATTCGCAACGCTCACGCCAGGCCGGAGGAAGTCATATATCTTCCACGTTTCATCTGCCAAGCAGGCAAAAACCAGAACAGCGCGCGCCGCAAAGTGCGCGCCCATGATCCTCAGTGGCCGCGGCTTTAATGAGCGCCCCAGCTAAATTCACGGCCGAGTCTTGAGTTTCTACGTTTTAGCGGCTGAGCGGAAGGCGGACTTTAGTCGACTTTAGTCCGCGTGGAACTTTAGTTCCGCGTCTTGCGTGTGGAAAACGAGCGCGCTGGCCAGTGATACATGAACGAGGCAGCGACCGCAGCGCGGTTGAGGAGGAAGCCTAAGCGCACCTGGCGCCAAGGCAGCCAACCCTTTCGAGAACTGATCGAGAACGGGCCCAAACATCTTTAAGCGCCCTTTCAGCCCAGCAGAAAACCTACTCCTTTCCGTTCGGCACGCATGCGAAGCTCCCCGCTGCATTCGTATCGCCGGTGCCTGCGTATTTTGCGATATTCGGGTACGCACACAATGGCCGCGTCAAAGCCGTTCCCGCAACCTGGCCCGTTCCAATCAATTGGTCCGGAGCAGCACCAGTCATTACCCAGCGATCCAAGGCCTTGAGTACATCGTGTTCGGCGTCAGCTGGAATTCGCGAGTCGTCATTGCCGAAACTGGTTGGTCCAGGACCACCGGCGCAATGCCCCATTCCCGGCACCATAAAGAGACGGTAGAAGCCGCGGACATCGGTCGCGCTCGTTGCGCGTGGATCGGGATAGTCTCTGAAAAACCCCTCAACCTTTTCGTAAAAAGCAATGGAATCGCGCGGCGCAATGGCGGCGTCGCCCCACCCGTGATACTGGATCAGTTTTCCGCCGTGGGCGCGAAACGTTCTCAGATCTGGATTGTATGCATTGAGAATCGCGCCCGTCTTCTCGTCGGCCAGTTGAAGTTCGCGGTGCAAGTCGGCGTTCTTCCAATCCCACCGCGGGTTCTCATGCACCGCCTGGCCGTACATACTATTTCCAAACATCGCTTGAATGGCGGTGGGCATACCCATGCCGGGCACAATCCATGGAATCCACGCGCCCGGCTCGCCCTCCGTGCCCGGCTCATAGCCGGGATAGATTTGCATCCCCGTGACCGGATCTTTGGGACCCGCATAGATCTTCTTCAACGCGTCAACCTGCAACTGAGTCAGACAAGCCGAGCCCGCCGGCGCTGCCCCTTGGCATAGCAGCGCGGAGGGGTCGAAGTGGCACTTGCGCGGGTCGTCGATCAAACCATCCTTCACCCCATCCAAAGCATCACAGGCGGCCAGCGCGGCCTTTTGCACATTTGCCATTTGATCTGCGTTCAGTGGACGGTCCTTCGTCTCGGCGAGCGCCATCTCATTCCAAAGGAAACCGGCAAAATGGTTGGTCCAGTGATTGGCCGGCGCGCCGGCGATGATTCCCACAAAATCCTCCGGATAACGCTCCGCCTCCATCAGCGCTTCCCGGCCTCCGTCGGAGCAGCCTTGAAAATAGTCGCGTCTCGCGGGCTTGCCGTAATAGGCGCTTACAATTTCTTTGGACAAGGCGGCGGTCTCATGCACCGCCCGAAACCCGAAGTCGATCAGCTTTTCTGGGTGACCAATGGCCCAACTGGCGTCGGGCAGTGGACCGGCGGTCGCCGTGTGCCCGTCGTCAGTCGCGGCGACGGCATACCCTTGAGCAAGCGGTGCAATCAGCTGAGAGATCGAAATCGCCCCGGCCCAACCGCCGTTACCCCGCTGCAAGTACTTGCCGTTCCAATCCTCCCGCGCCGGCAGCCACAGCGAAAAATGGATCTCCGAATCCGAGGTAGGACGCGACACTGCGTCAACCTCACAACGCCGCGCCACGGATATGTTTTGCGGTTTGGGCGGAAAACCCATCGGCACTGGCACCGGCCCGGCTTCCATCCACTTGGCCGAAGTCACGGCAGCGTGGTCCAATTTCAGATCTCTCAGCGCGTCGCAGCCATTTTGCGCGTGCGCGAACGTTACCCAAATCACACAATTCAGAATCACGCTGCCAAATCGCATTCTCTTGCTGCCTCCCCGAATTGTTATACAACAACGCCCCCGGAATGTCCGGCTCCCTGCGAACGTAGCGTTTCGAGTTTACTTTAACGCTGCTATCCTGAAGGCTCAGACGGTGATGCAGCATTTTTCCGAGCTCAATCTTTGCTCCGCGTTGCAGAACAACCTCGATAAGAATAAATTCGTCACGCCAACGCCCGTCCAGGCGCAGGCCATCCCCCCTCTCATGGAAGGCCGCGACGTCGTGGCGACCGCGCAGACTGGCACCGGCAAGACTCTGGCATTTTCGATTCCAGTGATTGAAGCTCTCGCCGCCGTTCCCCGCACTAAAACAATAAAAGTCCTGATCCTCAGCCCCACCCGCGAACTCGCCATTCAGATCGATGCGGCATTCCGCCAACTCGCCCAAAGCATGCGCATCCGCACCGCCGTCGTTGTAGGCGGCATGAGCGAGGCCAACCAGTTGCGCGATATCCAGGCCGGGGCCGAAGTGGTGATCTCAACGCCCGGCCGTCTCTGCGACTATCTGGAACGGCGCCTGATCAATCTCTCCCGCGCCGCCACCGTGGTTCTCGACGAGGCCGATCGCATGCTCGACATGGGTTTTCTGCCCTCGCTGCGCATTATCCTCGAGAAGCTTCCGGCGAAACGCCAAACCATGCTTTTCTCCGCCACCATGGAACAATCCGTGGCGGGGCTGGTGGCAAGCTATGTGCACAATCCGGTGCGAATCGCCGTCGAGGCGTGCGCGCAAACGGCTGCCCGCATCGATCTCTTCTGCTACGAAGTCGCTCAGGGCTCCAAGTTTGATCTCCTCGAGTATCTGCTGAAGAACGAACAGGGTTCCTTCCTTGTTTTCGTGTCCACCAAAGAGGGCGCCGAGAGGCTCACGAAATTCCTGGAAAGAGGGGGACACAATGTGACCTCAATCCACGGCGACCGTTCACAGAGCCAGCGGAACAAAGCGCTGCAGCGCTTCAAAGATGGTGTTTGCCGTGTACTCATCGCCACGGACGTTGCGGCGCGCGGCATTCATGTCGATGACATCGCGCATGTCGTCAACTACGATTTACCGCAGGAGCCCGAATACTTTATTCATCGCGTCGGACGCACCGGCCGCGCCGGTGCACGCGGTGCCTCCTGGACTTTTGTGACTCCGATTGAACGCTCCGATGTGCGCAACTATGAGCGCACACTGGGGATTCAGGTGCAATATCGCGAGCTGCCTTCGCTGCCGCGGCCCATCGGGCTCGTGACCGACGTGGAAGCCTTTTTGGCTTCCATGAAGACCACCCCGCCGCCGGCCAACGGGCCAAAGCCGGCAGCGACAGCGACGAAAAGATTCCTGGGCAGCCGCCGTCGTCGCTGATTTTTTGTCCATTAGTTTCCTCAGCCTGCGCCGCACCAATGGTGACGAAAATCGCCAAATCGGAGCCGGTAGAGTAGGCGGGGAATTGCTCGCCCCGCCCCTCGTCGGTAGGGTCGAGGACTGGCGCGGTGTTCCGAAGGTTGAGCCTATCTTGTTTGCTCCCCGTTTCCTCTGGGAGTGCCTCACTAGCCTAACCGTAAACC
>Ga0302319_10002837_pt1 | contig 36858 bp, 28 predicted proteins | sample Bog_T0_2_FD_203319 | JGI IMG/M metagenome (GOLD analysis project Ga0302319, IMG submission 203319) | Peat permafrost microbial communities from Stordalen Mire near Abisko, Sweden - Bog_T0_2 | ecosystem: Environmental > Terrestrial > Soil > Wetlands > Peat | place: Sweden: Abisko, Stordalen Mire...
CCCGAAGAGCCCCAGTCTGGGGGCGCAATGTTACGAACCCATGGCGTTTGTGTTACAACGGCGAAACTGTCGCCACGTCCGCGCCGGACGAAATCACTTGCGGAAAACCCGGCCCACGGCGTGATCAGCGGATACCCGTGAGACGTTCCAAGGAAGAAGAAAGCCCGGGATTGTCCGGCGAGGTGGCCGCGATCGGGGCCAACATGTTCCGGGTGAGGTTCCCCTTCGTGGACCAGCTGCGCACGTATTCCTGGTCAAGGTGCCGGGCCGACCTCCTGGCCGGAGCCACGATGACCATGGTCTCGATTCCCCAGGCGATAGGCTTTTCCCTGATCCTCAACCTGCCGCCGACCCCGGTCATCCTGGCGGTGATCATCGGCGGGTTTGTCGGGGCGCTTTTCTTCTCCTCGTTTCACCACGTGTTCGGGCCGACCAGCTCGATCAGCCTCATTGTGGCGGCCTTCATCGGCGCGCACACGGGGGCGACCGGCTTGGAGCCCCTGCAGCTCGCCATCTACCTCGGCTTTCTCATCGGCCTGATCCAGCTGCTGGCCGGGCTCCTGAACTTCGGGGAGATCACCAAGTTCATCTCGCGCTCGGTGGTCGTGGCCTACAGCGCGGGCATCGGGATCCTCCTGGTCGCAAGCCAGCTGCACAACGTGCTCGGCACCGACCTGGGCCTGGGGCAGAACTTCCGCCGAAGTGTCCTGCAGGCGGCGGGCGACGTCATGACGGGAAACACCCAGCTTTGGGCCGTCGTGATCGCGGCCCTCACCCTCGTGATCTTCGCCGCCGTGCGGCGCCTCCGGCCGCAATGGCCCGAGGCCCTCATCGGCCTCGCCCTCCTGGGGGTCGCCGCACGGGTGTTCCTTCTCGTACACCCGGCCGCGCCGTTCCGAATGGTGAAGGATGAGGGCGCGCTCCAGGCCGTGATCCCTGCGTTTGCCGGGTTCCATTTTGGACCGAGAAAGCTTCACCTGCTGCCGGAACTGCTGGGCACCGCGGTCGCAATCGCCATCCTGGGAATGCTTGAGGCGGCGGCGATCACCAAGGGCCTTGCGGCAAAGAGCGGGCAGAAGCTCGAGCCAAACCAGGAGCTGGTCGGCATGGGCGCTGCCAACCTCGCCTGCGCCCTGTTCGGGGCCGTGCCCGGATCCTCCTCGTTCGCGCGCTCCTCGGTGAACTACCAGAGCGGCGCCGTCTCCCAGATGTCATCCATGATGAGCAGCGTCATCGTGCTGGTCGTCCTTCTCTTCGTCACCCCGGTCTTCAACTACATCCCGGTGGCCGCGCTGGCCGCCCACCTGATCCGGGTGGGAATCAAGATGATCAACCGCCACCAGATCCGCGTCGCGTGCCGCTCCACGCGGGCCGACGCCGTCGTATTCGCCGTCACCCTGGGAGCATGCCTTTTTCTCAAGCTCGACACGGCCATCTACGTCGGGATCGGCGTCTCGCTCGCCTTTTTCCTCCAGAAGACCAGCACCCCGAGCCTGGCCGAGTACGGGATCAACGAGAGCGGCAACCTGGCCGAGCTCCCCGACCCCGCCAAGCGGCCCGATCCCCAGATCTCCATTGTCCACGTGGAGGGCGAGCTCTTCTTCGGCGCCGCGGACCTCTTCCAGGACGAGGTCCGGCGCATGGCCGAGGACAAGAACATCCGGGTGTTCATCCTGCGCATGAAGAACGCCCGCCATCTGGACGCCTCGACCGTCATCGCCCTGGAAAACCTGCACGACTACCTCCGGCAGACCGGCCGGCTCCTCATCCTCAGCGGCAGCAGCCCCGACGTCACTTCGGTGCTTCGCAACAGCGGTCTCTACCGGCAGATCGGGGCCGAAAACTTTTTTCCCGCCGAGGCAAACCCCACCGTCGCGACACGGCGGGCCCTGATGCGGGCCCAGGCGTTCCTTGCCGGGCAGTCGGCCGACGTGAGGTTGTTCTACGAGCGGCGCATCCTCGACGCCGGGGCTGCGGATCCCCCCGGCTCCTACGAAATCTAGCGTCTACTGAAGCTGCTCCGGCTCCGCGTGGGCCGTCAGCTGGACAAGGCTCCGCAGCGAGGTGAAGTGCTGGCTCAGGTCGAAGTCGCCCCCGAGGCCGTTGATCAGCCTGTCAAATAGGTCCCGTTTGGCCGCCTTCAGCGCCTGGATGCGCTCCTCGACCGTTCCCGCCGTGACCATCCGGTAGACGAACACCGTGTTCGTCTGGCCGATCCTGTGGACGCGGTCCACGGCCTGCGCCTCGACCGCGGGATTCCACCACGGGTCGAGGAGGAACACATAATCCGCCGCGTGCAGCGTGATGCCGGTCCCGGCCGCCTTGAGGGAAACCAGCATGACCGCCGCGCCCTGGGCGCCCTGGAAATTCTGGACCGGCTTCTGGCGGTCGAGGGTCATGCCCGTGAGCTCGTAGCGGGGAAGGTCGGGGAAATTCTTGACCAGTGCGGCCCGCACGCGGTCGAGAAGCATCACGAATTGCGAGAAGATCACCGCCTTGTGGCCGCTGCCGATGATTTCCGTGAGCTTTTCCACCAGGAGGTTGATCTTGCCCGAGTCCTCCAGGGGCGCCTTGAGCCAGGGGAGCATGTCTGGGTCGCAGCACGTCTGCCGGAGGCGGGTGAGGAGAGCAAGGAAGCCGAAGGACTTCTCGCGCATGGCGGCGCCGACGTCGTCGCCGAGCCGTGCGAGCCCCTCGGAGCAGATCCGCGCGTACTCGAAGCGCTGCACCTCCGTAAGCGGGCAGATCAGGTCCATCTCGACCTTCGGAGGGAGCTCCTGGGCCACCTCGCTCTTGGTGCGCCTCAGGAGGAACGGCGCCAGCTGGGCGCGCAGGCGCCCGAGGGTGCCCTCGCGGTCCTGGTGCAGGGCGGCCTCGAAGGTGGTTCGCGAGCCCAGGAGCCCCGGCAGGAGGAAGCGGAAGATGCTCCACAGGTCGAGCTGGCGGTTCTCGAGCGGGGTTCCCGTCAGGACAATGCGGTGCCGGGCCCGGACCGCGAAGCAGGTCTGGGTCACCTTGGCATCGGGATTCTTGATGAACTGCCCCTCGTCGAGCACGGCGTAGCCGAAGTCGATTCCCTCGAGGAGCGCACGGTGCTTGCGCAGCTGGGTGTAGCTCGCGAGCCAGAGCATCGGGGCGGGGCCCGAGGCCCCGTCGCGCGGGGACGTGAAATCGTGCCCGGTCTTGAGGATGTCCACGGCGATCGACGGGAAGAACCTGGCGATCTCCTCGCGCCACACGGGCACCACGCTCGCAGGGCACACGATCAGGCCGGGGCGGTCCCCGATCGGCCGCGCGGCCAGCAGCGAGAGAACCTGCAGCGTCTTCCCGAGGCCCATCTCATCGGCGAGCAGTCCGTGGCAGCCGACCTCGCAGAGGTGATGCATCCACTCGACGCCGCGACGCTGGTACGGCCGAAGCACCTCGAGGAGCGCCGGCGAAGTCTCGGGCGGGACCAGGACGCGGCGGCGCCAAGCCTCGATTTCGGGCGAGAGCGTCAGCTTGAGGCGCGCATCGTTGAAGAGGGAAAACACCAGGTACGGGGGCAGCGTCTCCGTGCCCGGACCCGCCGTCTCGGCGACATTTTTCTGCCATGCACTGTAGGACTCCCAACGGTCCTCGGCGAGCGCGACGATTCCCAGGTTGGGCACGATCCCAGGCCGGCCCCCCCGCTTGAGCAGGGCCGAGACCTCCCCCTGCGTGAGCAGGCGTTCCCCGGCCCGAAAGATCCAGCGCAGATTCAGGCCCGCCCCGTCTCCGCCGCCGGAGCCCGGGGACCATTCGGCGACGGCCTCGATCTCGATGGCGCGGGTCCCCATCAGGAGCCGGGCCGCCTTTTCGTCGAAGTCGACGGCGAAGACACGGCGCCATGCGGGAAGCGCCGTCCTGAGAAAATTGGGGATCTCCACGAGCGATTCCAGCAGGTACACCCCCGAGGGCTGGTCATAGACGAAATGCGCCTTGCGCGCGTAGGCGGCCAGGCCGATCAGCTTGGCGCGCTCCGAGGACGATACATGCCCGTTCCCGTTTGCATGCGCGGAATTTCCGAGCGCGGGCACGCGCCGGTCCGTGCCGGACTCCAGCCAGTACGCCTGGAACGTGAGCCCCGCAGACTTCGTCTTGAACACGAGCATCAGGGCGCGGGAGGGCCCCGGCGCCGTCCCATTTCCCAAACCGTTGCCGGCCGCCTCCGCAGCCGTCCCCCGTGAAAAACCCGAAGGCTCGATCGAAATGGGGCGCTCCAAGAGGTCGCCTTCCTGCTCACTCCCGGAGGCCTTGGGCGTCTCGCCGGGCAGCGGCGAGATCTCGTCGGCGACAAGTTCCTCGATCTCGTGAAGCCCAGCGACCGCGAGCGCCCGGGCCAGCTCGATATCCGTCGTCGAGGATCGGACGGCGAGGCCCGCGGCGTTCCACTCGATCACGGCGTATTCCTCCTTCTTTTCGATTCGCCGGTGGATGATCGCATCCCTGTCCGTCAGCTCGAGTTCGCGGACCTCGCCGGCGCGATAAATCCTGCGCCCCTCTTCTAACTGGCTCGGGGAGAAGGCTGTAGCCCATTCGGCTTCGAGCTTTGCAAACCAAAACTCCAGCGAATTTGGGGTGTAGAACCGCTTGGGGCCGTGCGACCGCATTCGACTAAAAGCGGGGAACCTAGAGACTCGCGTGGGAGGCGCGCAACCCAAATGTTGGTGCGAGGGAAGTTAGTTTGACCGGATGGGCTGCAGGCTTTCACGGTAGATCGTCAAAATGGGGTTACACAGGGATTACGGCTTGCCGCGGTTCGATTCTGGGGGTTTCTGGATTCCTTCCGGATGGCAATCACCGTGGTAAAAACCGATTCCGTTGAGCGCCGCGGAGCCATCTGGCTGGACGCGGTGGTGCTGCTCGGCATCGCCGCGCTCGCATTTGGCGTGTTTCGCGTGGCTGCGCAATGGAGACACCCTCTGCGAGAAACGGTCGACATCGACTTGTCGCTGAGGGCGCTGCCCCTCTACACGTTCTATACCTTCGCCCGGGGGTGGATCGCCTACCTGTTCTCCCTGCTATTCACGATCGTGATCGCCTCGTGGGCCTTCTACGATCAGCGCGCGCGCCGCTACATACTGCCCGCGCTCGATGTCCTGCAGAGCCTTCCGGTGCTCGCCTTCCTGCCCGGCCTGGAACTCGCCCTGGTTGCGTTGTTTCCACGCAGCAACACCGGGCTCGAGCTCGCCTGCATCCTTTCCATCTTCCTCGGCCAGGTTTGGAACATGACGTTCAGCTACTACGACTCGCTGCGCGGCACGCCGGCGGATTTCCGCATGCTGGCCAAGTTGTACAATTACAATTGGTGGAGCCGGTTCTGGAGGGTCGAACTGCCCTTCGGAGCCCAGGCCCTGCTCTACAACAGCATGGTCTCGATGGCCGGTGGCTGGTTCTTCCTGATCGTCTGCGAGGCGTTTGCATCGGGCAACCGGAGTTTTCGCGTGCCGGGAGTCGGCTCCTACATGGGCGAGGCGATGACCCGGGGCGACGTGAAGGCCGAGGTCGCCGGCGTCGTCGCGATGGGGGTGATCATCATCGTCATCGACCGGCTGATCTGGTGGCCGCTCATCGTCTGGTCGAGAAAGTTCAAGCTCGACGATTTTGGTGGGAACCGGGCCCCCAAAACCGCCCTCCAGCTCTGGTTGGCCAGATCGAGTGCCGTCCAGATGGCTTCGGGATCGATGCAGCGGCTCAGGGCGTGGCTTCTCCCTCCCCCGCAGCCCCCGTCCGCGGAGAGCTCGCTTGTCCCGATCGGGGCGAAGCCCCCTCCTCCCCGAAGGATCGGCAAGTTCCTGTATGGCGGGCTGCTTGCGGTCCTTGTGGCGCTCCTTGCCTGGGGCGGGTTTCGCCTGGTCTGGATGGTCGTCCACGTGCACCCGGCCGACTGGATCGAGATCCTCAAGGACGCCTCGCTCTCTTTCGCCCGGGTTTTCGCCGCAGTGCTGCTGGGAACTCTTTGGACCGTGCCCTTCGGGATTTGGATCGGCCTCAATCCAAAACTGTCCGGCCGCCTCCAGCCTTTCATCCAGTTTGTGGCTTCGTTCCCGGCCCCCATGCTTTATCCGTGGCTCCTGGCCCTCGTGTTTCTCGTTCACGGAACCCTCCAATGGGGCGCCGTCCTGCTGATCCTGTTCGGCACGCAGTGGTACATTCTCTTCAATGTCGCAGGGGCCGCCGCCGCCATCCCCAACGACATGCTGAGCTGCGCCGACATCCTGCATTTGTCGGGTTGGCGCCGTTGGACCAAGTTTCTGATTCCTTCGGTGATGCCCGGGCTGGTCATCGGGTGGATCACCGCGGCCGGCGGCGCCTGGAATGCCACCATTGTCGCGGAGTCGGTCCAGGTCGGCCCGACCACGTTCGAGGCCACGGGGCTGGGCAGCTACATCGACCGGGCCAGCAACAATGGGGAGTTTGCCAAACTGGCCGCCTCGGCGCTCCTGATGGCTGCGCTCGTCGTGACAATCAACCGGCTGCTCTGGAAGCCCCTGCAGACGATGGCCAACGATCGTTGCAGGTTCCTCACGTAACCAACTTTCCGCGTCTCCATGGATCCCTCCGTTGTCCCTCCCCTCATCGAACTCAGGCACATCAGCCACGAATACGCGGCGGTGTCGCAGGACTCGGACCTCGTCCTCAGCGACATCAACCTCACGGTTTCCGAGCATGAGGCCGTCGCCCTCCTGGGTCCGTCGGGCTGTGGCAAGTCCACGCTCCTGCGCATCATGGCGGGGCTGATCCAGGCCACCAAGGGGGAGGTCCTCTCCAAGGGACTTCGGCTGGTCGGGGTCTCGCCCGGCGTCTCCATGGTCTTCCAGAACTTTGCCCTGTTTCCCTGGCTGACCGTCCGCGGCAACGTGCTCCTTCCGGTGGGTCATCTGCCGGAGGACGAGCAGCAATCCCGCCTGGAGAAGGTCCTGGGCACCGTCGGCCTCGGGGCCTACGAATACGCCTACCCCAGGGAACTCTCGGGCGGCATGAAGCAGCGCGTGGGGATCGCCCGGGCGCTCGTCGCGGAGCCCGAGGTCCTGGCGATGGACGAGCCTTTCAGCGCCCTCGACGTCCTTACCGCCGAGACCCTGCGCGGGGAGATCGGCCGCCTCCTTGCCGACCCCAACCATCCGCTGCGGACGATGGTGTTCGTCACCCATAACATCACCGAGGCCGTGTTCCTGGCCACCCGGATCGTGGTGATGGCGATCCAGCCGGGACGCGTGGACGTGATCGTGCCCAACCCGCTTCCCTACCCGCGCGACCCGGACTCCCCGGAGTTCAAGCAGATCGTGGAAAGGATTCACGGGATCCTCACCCATACGAACATGCCCGATGTGCCCGCAGGCGAGACCGGGCGGGTCGTCACAAAGATCGACGAGTCGCGCAGGCACATCGCCCCGGTTTCCCTCCCCTACGTGACGCCCGCCGAGGTGCTGGGCCTCCTGGCGCTCCTCGGGGAGGAGCCGACCGACGTGTTTGAGCTGTCCGAGCGCTTCGGCCGCGAGTTCGGATACGTGGTCCGCGTCGTCAAGGCCGCGGAGCTGCTCGGTTTCGTGCAGACGCCCCAGCAGGACGTGTTCATCACTCCCCTGGGCCGGGAGGTCGTCGCCGGCTCGACCCCCGACCAGAAGCGGATCGTTCGTGAGCAGCTGCTCAAGCTCAAGGTCTTCGAGCTCCTGGTCCGCCTGATCAAGGTCCAGGAGAACCAGCACCTGAACGAGGAGGAGCTGATGCGCGAGCTCCAGGCATCCATGCCCCACGAGAAGCCGCGCCCCCTGTTCCGCACGCTCCTGAGCTGGGGCCGCTACGCGGAAATCATCAGCTTCGACCAGCGCCGGCATGTCATCCGCCTCTTCGAGGCGCGGCCGGCCGGCCGCGTCAGGGCCGCGACGGTCCCGCCTCCGCCGCCCGTCGCGCCCGGCTCCCCCGGGGGAGACTTCCCGCAATCGTAACCGTTTCGACACTACACTGTCACATGGGCGTGGCAGGCTGGGGCCCGCGGGAGTTGGAGGCTTCCCGTTGCCCATGTGAAAATTGCATTTGTCACGGAGACCTTTCCGCCCGAGATCAACGGCGTCGCAATGACGTTTGGCGTGATCGCGCGCGAGCTCGGCCGCCGGCGCCATGAGGTGACCGTATACCGGCCCTGGCGGAACGACCTTTCCGCCCCCGGCCCGCGGCCGGACTTCGTGGAAGTCCCCATGCCGGGCCTGCCGATCCCCGGGTACCCGCAGCTGCGCCTGGGCCTCCCGGCCGGCGGGAAGCTTGCCCGCCGCTGGCGCGCCGACCGCCCCGACATCGTCCACGTGGCCACGGAAGGTCCCCTGGGCGCATCCGCGGTCAACGCGGCCCGGCGCCTGCGGATTCCCGTGACGTCGAGCTTCCACACCAACTTCCACTCCTACGCCAGCCACTACGGTTGGGGACCCCTTCGCGGAGCCGCCATCGCCTGGCTCCGCCGGGTGCACAACCGGACGCTGCGAACATTTGCGCCCACGCCGGAGCTTTGCGACGAGCTCTCGGCGATGGGGTTCAACCGTCTCTCGCTGCTGTCCCGCGGGGTGGACACGCGCCAGTTCGGGCCCGAGCGACGCAGTTTTTCCCTCCGGGCCTCCTGGCGGGCGGGCCCCGACGACCCGGTGTTCCTGCATGTGGGGCGTCTGGCCGTGGAGAAGAACTATGGGCTGCTCTTCCGCGCCTATGCGGCCGCGCGGGCCGCCTGCCCGGAATGCCGCTTTGTCGTGGTCGGCGACGGCCCGCTGCGCCGGGGGCTGGAGCGCGGGCACCCGGAAGTCGTCTTCACCGGGTTCATTCCGAGGGACGAGCTTGCACGGCACTGCGCATCGGCGGACGTGTACATCCACGCAAGCCTCACGGAGACCTTTGGAAACGTGCTCACCGAGGCCATGGCGAGCGGCCTTGCTGTCGCGGGGTTTGACTACGCGGCTGCCCGACAATTTGTCCGCAACGGGGAAAACGGCCTTTCCGTGCCCCCGGACCGGCCGGAGGAACTGGTCGCTGCGGCCGCGCGTCTGGCCTCCGACGCCGGCCTGCGTAGGCGCCTCAGGCGCGCCGCCCGGGCCACCCTCGAGTCCCAATCCTGGGAGACGGTCATCGCGCGCTTCGAGGCAGACCTCTCCAGCATCGTTGCCGGACCGGGCCCCCTCCGGGCGCCCGACGCGGCTCTCCCCTCCCCCCATGTCGTCATTTGACCCCAGGGATGCCTGCTCCGCGGGTCCCCGTCCTGCCTTCGCGCCGCCGGTTGGACGCGTCTTGATCCTCACTGCAGGGTTTGGCGAGGGACACAATGCGGCCGCCCGCGCGTTGGCCGCTGCGTGCGACTCGGCTGGCGGACCGGGAACGGCGAAGGTGGTCGATTTGTTCGCGCTTGCGGCCCCACGATTCAACGCATTGGCCCGCCGCACGTACCTCGGAATGATCAACCATGCGCCGAAGCTCTGGAACCGGGTGTACCAGTGGATCGACCGCGGGCAGGTCCTCCCACGGCGCCTCTGGACGCTGCGGATCCCCCTCAGGCGCCTGGAGGCGCTGCTTGCGTCTGAGAGGCCGACTGTGGTTTGCAGCACCTATCCGGTGTATCCCTTCCTGCTCGAAAAACTTCGCCAGGACGGGCGCATTCGGGCCCCCCACTACACCGTCGTCACCGACTCGATCAGCATCAACTCCCTTTGGTGGCGCGCGGACTGCGCCGGCTGGTTCGTTCCCAACGAGGACACTGCGGAAGTCATGGCGGGCGCTGGAATCGACCCGGCTAGGCTGCATGTTCACGGGTTTCCCGTCACCTCCTTCTTCTCGGAGCACGCGGCCCTTCTCGCTCCTCCCGATCTCCGGACGAGCCCGCCCCGGGTGCTCTACATCGCCCATTCCGGGATGCTCCACGCGGCTGAGACAGCCCGCCGGCTGCTCGCCGAGGAGGACTGGGAGGTGACCTGTGCCGTTGGACGGGATGCGAAGCTGCGCGACCAGCTTGAGCAGATCGCCTCCCGCAGGGTACGGCCCGCCCAGGTGCTCGGCTGGACCGATAAGATTCCCAGTCTCCTGATGACCCATCACGTCGTGGTCAGCAAGGCGGGCGGCGCCACGGTCCAGGAGGCCATCGCCGCGCGCTGCCCGATGATCGTCAACCAGGTCGTCCCTGGGCAGGAGGAGGGCAATTTCGTGCTGCTGCAAAGGCACGGAGGCGGGGTCCTTGCCGACACCCCGGACGCTGTGATGGGGGAGTTGAGGCGGGTCTTTGCATCGCGCGGCGCCGCGTGGCGCAAGTGGCGGAGCGCCCTTGAACCCCTGGCCCGGCCCGGGGCCGCCGCAGCGATCTCCCGGCACATCCTTTTCGACGCCATCGAGGCGGAAGGGCCGACCCCTGTGAACCATGCGAATTGACACCCCTCCAGTCCCCGGGCTTCCGGCCGGCGCCGCGGCCCCGTCCATCTCCGCCGGGCGGGACGCAAGGATGCGCTTCATCTTCAACCCCTGCTCCGGCCGGAACCGCAACTCCCGGCTCCTCCCGATGGTTCGCGACTTCATTTCCGCGCGCGGCCTCGACGCCGACGTGGCCGCGACGGAGGGCCCCGGGCACGCGACCGAGCTTGCCAGGGAGGCCGTCGCCGGCGGTTGCAGGCGGGTCATCGCCGTCGGGGGCGACGGGACCATGAATGAGGTGGCGCAGGCGCTTGTGAATTCTCCCTCCACCCTCGCGCTCGTCCCCTGCGGATCCGGAAACGGGCTTGCGCGGCACCTGGGCCTCCCCGCCGCACCGGCTGCGGCTCTCGAGCTTGCGGGCGACCCGGATGCCCTCGCGGTCCCGATCGACACCGGTTCCGTCAACGGCAGGCCCTTCTTCAATGCGATGGGGCTCGGGCTGGATGCCGAGGTCAGCCGCCGGTTCAACAACCTGACCCGCCGCGGTCTCCCTGCCTACCTGCGCACCGCCCTCGATGCCTTCTTCAGGCGGCGGCGGGAACGGTGCACCGTCACCGCGGACGGCGTGGCGAGGGAGTTCGACGTGCTGCTGATCGCCGTGGCCAACTCCGACCAATATGGCAACGGGGCGTTTGTCGCGCCAGGCGCCCGCGCGGACGACGGCCTGCTCGACTTGGTCGCAGTCGAGCCCGTTGGCGTGCCAGGCGCCCTGCTTCTCGGCATCCGCCTGTTCCTCGGGTCGTTTGACCGGAGCCGCCGCGTGCACCGCATCCAGGGCGGCCATTTCACGATCGAGCGCTCCTCGGCCGGAATCGTGCACACCGACGGCGAAATCCACGAGACCGGCGCCGTCCTCGATGTTTTCGTCCGCAAGGCAAGTCTCTCCGTGGTGGTCTCCCGCCCTTCCCGGCGCAGCCAGAGGGGCCGGAGCCCGGGAACGGACTCCAGCGGCCTGCCGTTCGCCTTGAACCTATGAACCCAACCGCCCCGCACCCGTCGGCCGGTAGACCGGCCGCAAGCCAGGCCTCCGTGGAGGATCTTCCCTCCCATGCGCGGAAGCTGCGGGTCCAGACAGTGATCATCTCCGATGTCCACCTGGGCATGCGCGAATGCAAGGTGCGCGAGGTGAACCACTTTCTGCGCCACGTACGCTGCTCCAAGCTGATCCTCAATGGCGACATCATCGACGGCTGGCAGCTCCACCGCAGCGGCCAATGGACCAAGGCGCACACCCGCTTCATCCGGATCGTGCTGAAAAAGCTGGAAAAAAAGGATACCGAGATCGTTTACGTCCGCGGCAACCATGACGACATTCTCGGAAAATTCCTGCCCATGTCGTTCGAGGGGCTGGCAGTGGTGGAGGACCATGTCCATGAGGGGCCCAAGGGGCGATACCTCGTTCTTCATGGAGACGTCTTTGACTCGATCACGAGCAAGTTTGTGTTTTTGGCCCACCTTGGAGACTGGGGCTACAACGTGCTCCTGAAGATCAACCGCGCCTACAACCTCTGGCGGTCCTGGCGCGGCAAGGAGTATTGGTCCCTGAGCAGGGCGATCAAGGCCCGGGTCAAGTCGGCCGTGAACCATGTCTCCAAATTCGAGGGCCACCTGGCGCGCCTCGCCGCCGAGCGCGGCTGCATCGGGGTGATCTGCGGACACATCCACACGCCCGCCGACAAGATGCTCGGGAACATCCACTACCTGAACTCCGGAGACTGGGTGGAGTCGCTCTCCGCCCTCGTGGAGCATTGGGACGGGCGGTTTGAGCTGATCCACTTCACGGATTTCGTGAAGACCCATCCCATGCCCGAGGAAGAGCCGGAGCCGGCTGCGGACTCAGTATAGGACCCATAGGTCCCATGGGACCTATTTTATTTCAGAAGCGGGCAACCGGCCAGCTCCTCCCGCAACACGGCGATCGTGCGTGCGGTCGCGCCCAGGTTTGCCAGGTTCCAGGCCTTGGCCGCGGCCGCCATCGCCCCGCGCCGCTCCTCATCGCGAAGCAGCTCGGCGCAGGTGCTGGCAAGGCCCGTGGCATCCGCGACGACCCTCGCCCCGCCGCACTCGACCAGCTCGGCGGCGACTTGGGAGAAATTGTCCATGCCCGGCCCGAAGAGGATGGCCTTCCCCAGGATCGCGGCCTCGATCGGCGTCTGCCCTTCCGTCCGAGGCGGCAGGCTCTTGCCAACAAACACAAGATCGGCCAGCTGGAGCAGGCGGCGAAGCTCGCCCGTCGTGTCCCCGACCGCAACATCGACGGCGCCGTGGGCCGGCCCCCGGGACCGGAAGTGATACTTCAGGCCCGCACTGCGAAGGAGTTTCTCGATTTCCAGCCGGCGCTCTGCGTGGCGGGGCACGAGGAGCAGGGAGCACCGGAGGCCCGTGCCCCGGACCCGCCTCAACGCCTCGAACAGGGCGGTTTCCTCGCCGGGCCAGGTGGACGAACCAAGGAGTACCAGGCCGGACTGGGGCAGGCCCAACTCGGCACGCAGCGCCTCCTTCTCCGCACCGGGGAGCGCCGGGATCGCAACGTCCAACTTGATGTTGCCGGTCATGAGCATCCGTTCCGCCGGAAATCCGAGGGAGAGGAAGCGCGCCTCGTCCTGCCTGGAGCACGGCAGCAGGCGGGTGACGTCCCGGAACACTCGGCGGGCCGCGGGCGGAAACCATCCCCACCGGCGAAGGCTGCGTTCCGTGAGGCGCGCGTTGATGGCCACTACCGGCACCCCCCGCCGGCGTGCCTGGTGCATATGCTCCGGCCAGCGCTCGCCCTCCGTCAGGACGGCGAGATCGGGATTGATCCGCTTCCACGCCCGGGCGGAAAAGAGCCACCAGTCGATCGGGAAATACCCGATGCCCAGGGTGAGCCCGCGGTAGCTATCGTTCGCCAGGCGGTAGCCGGTGCTGGTCGTTGTCGTCAGGTAAATCTCCACGCCATCGCGGTGGAGCGCCTCCAGCATGGGGGTGATCGCCAGGATCTCGCCCACGCTCACGGCCTGGATCCAAACCCGCCGGGCCCCTGGCATTTTGGGCGGGAGCCAGCGGTGCCCACCCAGCCGGTGCTCAAAGTGCTTCCTGTACCCTCCCCTGCGCCGCATGCGCATGAGGTAATACGGTGCCATGCCCAGAAGCACCGGAATGAAAAGTAGTCGATAGCAGAGCAGGAGCATGGGTGGACATGGTAGAGCAACCGCCCTCCGGACTACAAGGCGCCAGCGGAAAGAATAGCTCCCATTGGTCCCATATGTCCCGGATTGCCCCTTGCTATCTTTCACGAATGCACGACCGCGCCCTTGGGCATCGCGCTCCCCTCCTGTGGCTTGTCCTTCCGTTCCTGGCCGGCCTTGCGGCTGGCGACGCCGGGCTTGGCGTTCCCATTCCAGCCATGTGGGGGGCTGCACTCGCAACCGCGGGCGCCTCGCTCTGGGCCTCCCTGGGCGGCTCCCGGCTTTGGGGCCCCTCCTTGTTGTCCGCAATGATCCTTGGGGGATGCGCGAGCTACCGCCTTAGCACACGCCAACCCGCGGCATGGGAGCACGTCCCCAAAAGGTCCGTCCGGCTTTCCTTGCGCCTCGATCGGGTTGCCCCCGGTTCGGAGACCACCCGCAAGGCCTCGGGGACAGCCACGATAGCAACCGGGGACGGGAGCCTGGGGGACCTGAGGGGGGCGCGGATCTATTTCTCGCTTTGGCTTCGCCGGGGCCAGCCTGCGCCGGTGGGGACCTCGACCATGGAAGCCGTCGGAGTGATCACCCGGGTTCCCCTCCATCCGGCCCCGGATTCCTTTGACGGATACCTGCATGGGTTGGGCGTTTCGCTCTTCCTGAGCCGGGGACGCCTCCTTGGGGTTCTCGATGCGGCGACCCCGTACCGCCGCTGGTGCGAGATGCTGGCGAAACGGATGAACGAACAACTCGGGGACGGCCTGGTCCGCAGGCCGCCCCTCGTCGCAGTGTACCGCGCGATGATGCTCGGCCGAAGGCGGGGCCTGGGCAGGGACCAGGCCCGCCTCTTCCTTCACGGGGGCGCCATGCACCTCTTCGCGATCAACGGGCTCCACATCGGGGTCGTGGCCCTGTCCATGAACGCACTGCTTGCCCTCCTGAGGTGCCCCCGAAGGTGCGCCGGGGTGCTCGTTCTCGCCGTCCTTTGGATCGACGTTGACACGACCGGTGCGACTCCGTCGGCCCTGCGCGCCTTCCTGATGGTCGCCGCCGCGGAGGCCGCCTGGATGCTGCGCCGCCCGGTGAACCCGCTGGCGGCGGTCACGACCTCCGCGCTCCTCGTCCTCGTGGAGGATCCCATGGCCTTCTTCAGCGCAAGCTTCCAGATGTCCTACTCGGTGGTGGCCGTCATCTTCCTTCTCGGGCTGCCCCTCGGTTCCCGGATTCTCGGCTGGGCTGCTCCCTTCAGGGACCTGCCCGAGGCGAGCTGGCGCCTTCGGCACCATGCCCTCGCCGCCGCGACCCGGCACTTGGCGCCTGCGTTGGGTGTGGGCGCCGCGGCCGCCCTTGTCAGCGGGATATCTGGTGTGGAGTACTTCGGAATCTTCGCCCCCGTCGGGATTCTCGCGAACCTGGTCCTCGCGCCCGTTGCCTCGCTCGTGATCGTCGCGGGATTCGCGTCGCTGGTCTCGGGCGCCGCCCTCGCTTTCACGGCGACGCGCCTGTTCAACCATGCAGCCGGGCTCCTTCTCGGGGTCATCTGCGCCCTGCTCCAGTTCGCAACCTCGGTGCCCGGCGCCTGGATCCCGGCGCACTACCGGGCGTCCTGGACTGGCCCCGTTGCGCTCGCGGCCCTTGTCGGGTCTTGCCTTGCAGGTTATGCGGGAGGCTGGCGCATGGCCCGCGGAGGGTTCTGGCCCCCGTTTGTGATCGCAGCGACCGCCCTTGCATGCGGGGCGCGCTTCGGGTGATGGAAGGGGTCAGGTGGCTGGCCTTGACCTGCGCAGCGCAGGTCAGGGACGTCCACCTGACCCCTTTCGCGTTGCGAAGGGTCGCCGGGGCGTGGCTTACTGGCCCCAGCATGAAATCCTCCTACGAACTCGCCATGGAACGCCTGGCAAAGGCCGATCCCGGCGCAAAGACCCCGCTCAGCGCCGAAAAAAAGGCCAGGTTGGCCGAGATCGACCGCGTCTACCAAAGCAGGCTGGCCGAGCGGGAGATCTTTCTCAGGCAGCGGCTGGATCAGGCCCTTGCCGCCCAGAAGGCGGAGGATGCCGCCAAGATCCGGGAGGAGCTCGTCCAGGAAAAGGCCCGACTCGAGGAGGAGCGCGAAGCCGAGAAGGAGAAAGCTAGAATAAAATAGGTCCTATAGGTCCCATAGGTCCTATTCTACTCACTCGGGCTCCGCGGTTCCCTCCACCACCCATTCGCGAGCTTCCGGCACCTGCTTGAGAAATTCGCGCAACACTGCGCCCAGGTGCTCCGCATAGCGAAAATGTGCGCCCATTCCCGTTCGGAGCTCGGCCTCGTAGATGAACTTGTCGGCATGCGTGCCATGCTCAAAAGGTGTCTGCGCACCGAGAAGCAGCGAATACACGTACGCGGGCGAACCCCGCTGGAGCAGTTCACGCGTCAGCTCCATCTGCTCTGCGAGAAGGCCCCGGTGGTCCCCGGCTGAGACCTCCGGGGGAAGGTAAAAGCCGGCCTGGATGACCGGGGAGTATCGGTTGCCCGTCCTGTGCCGGTTCAGGTCCCGGAGCTCGGCGAGGGCCATGTTGTTCCAAGCGAAAACGACCCTCATCCTCCGGGTTGCCATTCCCTGCATGCCGTACCGGTTGGCCCGGTGCCTAAGCGACTCGGAAACCGCCTGTCCCTGGGGAAGCCAGGGCGGGGCGGACCGTTCCACGCTCACCCACACCTCGTCGGACAACGGCTCCATGGACAGCCGGGAGCGGCCGAGCTCGATGCTTGCGGCCAACTCCTGGCGGGCCTGTTCCTGGCATGAATTCTCTGCAAAGCTGTGCCGGAGCAGGCGTGGCGACTGCTTGGCGAGTTCCTCGCGGATCAGGGCGGCCGCAGTCCTGGCCTCGGGATGGGGAAGCGAATCGAGCTGCTTGATCGTCTGCGCCCACATGCGCGCGGTCTGGACCAGGCCAAGATTCGTGCGGGTCGCAAACGGGATGAAATAGCGGGCCCGGTCGAGGGCATAGTTCTTGCGAAGCCGCGCAGCCACGGCGGGCTTGGCGTCGGGAGGACACCGAACGCGGCGGGGCTCTGCGGCGGCAAGGCCGTCGAGGCGGGCGTACTCGGTGTGATAGGCCCCGAACGCGCGGCCCAGAAGCGCCTCCCACCGGGGCGCCAGATCCGGGGGGATCCCAATCTCCTCCGCGGACGGAACGTTCGCAGCGTCCATGGTGATGTACCGCGTGCTCGACTCCTGGCCGTCCGCCATTTGGGCTATTTCGAAGATCTTATAAGCCAGCCACATCGATATGCCATCCACCGCGACCGCGAGCCCTCCGGTGAGCCCGCCGATGGAGGCATGGCCGTAGTCCACAAACTTGAGGATCCGATCGATCGAGGCGTCGGGGTTCTTTACGTCGACCTTTGCGAGGATCGCGGCAAGCCCCTCATTGCTTCGGGAATAACGGGCGAGCACGGAGGCGAGCAACTCAGGGGTTACCTTGGGAAGGCCTTCGGCCTGCGGTGCGGGGACTAGGGCAAGGCCGGTGACTTTCATCCGGACGACTGAGGCAGCATTCCGGCCCGGAAACAATTTTGTTTTTGGGCGGTCTTATCCGGAAGCAACCTTTCCCGCCGTCCGCGCGTCATGCCGGGTGCCGTTGAGGCAACGCACACAAGGCCCTTTTCACCATGAAACTCACCACGGTCGCACTCATCGCCGCATTGACCGGTTCCCCTTCACTGGTCTTCGCCGACACCCACTTTGGGATTGGCATCGATATCGCCATTCCAGTCCCGGGCGCCGTCGTCATTTCCGAGGCCCCGCCTCCTGCGAGGATCGAGCAGGTCACGCCCGCCCCGGGTCCAAACTTTGTCTGGGTGGGCGGCCACTGGGCCTGGAAGGGACATTGGCGCCGGTGGGTTTGGGAACGCGGGCACTGGATCCTACCCCCGTATGCCGCGTCGGTTTGGGTGGCGGGGCACTGGTCACAGTCGCCCACAGGCTGGGTCTGGATCGAGGGCCAATGGAGGGTTGCCCAGACCATGCCGGCTCCCGCCCCAGTCGTGGAGGTCGCGGTCGACCAGGCCCCGCCGCCCCCAATTTACGAGGCGATCAACACCCCTCCTCCAGGCCCCGACTTCTTTTGGATCGGCGGATTCTGGGGCTGGTCAGGCCGTTGGGTCTGGCACCACGGCCACTACGAGCGGCATCCCAACTTTCATGCAGGTGCGGGCTGGGAGCCCGGACGGTGGGAACACCGCGGCCGCCGCTATGTGTGGTTGTCCGGGCGCTGGCATTAAGCTGGGCTGGGAGTCAGCCTTTGGTTGTGGATCCGATTGACCGGAAGCCTGGTAGGGACGGGCGGCCCGCCCGTCCGGGTTCCAACCAATCCCCTACCGTCCAATCCACCGGCCCAGCGGACCCTGGAAAAACACAAGGAGCAGGGAGCAGAGCGCGAGCGCAGTAAGCGTCACCCGGGACGCAAATGCGACCGGGGTTCGGGCATGGCCCGACTGGCCGGCGGGCCCAAAAAACGCAGCCCGGATCCAGCCGAAATAGTAATAGATCGAAAGGACGACGCCGACCACGGCGACGGCAAGCAGGCCATACATCCGGGCATCGAAGGCCACCACGAAGACCAGGAACTTTCCAAGGAAGCCGGCGAGCGGTGGAATTCCAGCCAGCGACCCCAGGCCGATCGCAAGGACCGCGGCCAGGAACGGATCCTCCCTGGCCAATCCGGCATAGTGGTCCAGTTGCTGGTCGGCATCGTCGGGCCCGGCGACGTGCGCCATGACGCCGAAAACGGCGAAGGAGGCAAAAAGGTAGGCGTACAGGTAGACCAGGACGGCGCCGGTGGAAGCCACTGCGGCATTCGATCCTGGGATCGCCTTCAACCCTGCAATCACGGCAAGCAGCATGAATCCAGCGTGGGAAATGCCCGAAAGGCCGATCAGCCGCTTCACATTGGGTTGGGAAAGGGCTGCCAGGTTTCCAAACAGGATCGTTGCCGCGGCAAGCGAACCGAGCACGGGGATCACGAGCCAACCATAGGCTGCGAACACCGTCCCGGTGAGGAGCAGCAGCACGACAATCCCGGCGCCCTTCGAGGCGACCGCGAGGAACGCAGTCACCGGCGTTGGGGCGCCCTGGTATACGTCGGGGATCCAGAACTGGAACGGAAACGCGCCGACCTTGAAGGCGAGTCCCGACAGCACCAGCGCAACCCCCACCCCCGCAAGGAAACAATGGGGGTTGGCGTCCAGGAAAACCCGGAGCGCGCCATAGTCCATTCCGTCCGCCGTGTGCGCCGGGAGGGAGGCGCTTCCAGCCACGCCGTACAGCAGTACGATGCCAAAGAGCAGGAGGGCCGAGCTGAGCGCCCCAAGGACGAGGTACTTGAGCCCGGCCTCCAGCGAAAGCACGCTTCCCCGAAAGTAGCTCACGAGGATGTAAAACCCGACGGTCAGCGTCTCAAGGGCAACGAACAGCATGACGAAGTTATGGCTCTCCACGAGGAGCATCATGGCCCCGGTCACCACGAGAAGGATCGCCGTGAACTCCACCCTCGGCACGGACTGCCGCGCGAGCACCACCCGCGCCAGCACACAGGCCAGGATCGACGAGGCGAGGAAGAACACCCTCATGGCCTTCACGAGCGGCGTCAGGAGCAGGAGTCCGCTGAACACCGTCTGCGAATCCGGTCCCGGCGCAACCCCGCCCAGGACTGCCGCCAGGATCGCCAACTGTCCGGCGATCGCTATGCCCGGGATGCGCCTGTGCGCGGACTTCGGGAGGACGATCTCGAGGAGAAGCACGGCCAGGGCCAGGCAGGCCACGAGCAGTTCCGGCCAGATGGCGCCCCAGCGGTTGCTTTCGGCGAAGGCTTGGAGTTGTGAAAGCGGCATCGGGAAAATCAGCGGGGCGCCTGGGCAGCGGCGTCTGCCGGGGCCCCGCCGGACACGGAGAAGGCGGCGCTCGCCTCAAGGGCGCTGTTGATCGGTGCCGAGATCGACTTCGGCCAGAACCCGACGAAGAGGAGCGCGGACAGGAGGATCAACGCGGGGAGGCGCTCGCCCCAGCCCAGGTCGGGCGGGGCTCCTTGCGCAGGCTCCCCGGCCGCCTCGGCGGGCGCGGGGCCGAAAAACACCCGGGCCAGGGCCCGGAGCCCATAGACTGCGGAAATCACGATCCCCAGGATGGCAAGCGCGGCGAGCGCGGGCGAGAGCTTCGCGAGCGCGAGGAAGATGGTGAGCTCGCCCCAGAAGTTCGCGAAACCGGGAAGGCCGATGCTGGCAAAGGTCGCGGCGGCGAAGAAGGCGGCCAGCACGGGGGCCGACCTTGCCATGCCGCCCATCCGGTCGAGGGCGAAGGTCTTCGTGCGTTGGTGAATGCTCGTCGCAAGCAGGAAGAGGAGCGCGACGGAGAGGCCGTGGCCCACCATCAGCATCACCGCGCCCCCCACTCCCAGCACGGAGAAGCATGCGATCCCCAGGAACGCGTAGCCCATATGCATCACGGAACTGTAGGCGATCATCAGCTTGAGGTCGCGTTGCGCGATGGTGACCAGCCCGATCACGAGGACGTTGCCGAACACGGCAAGTCCGGCGAGCAGGTGGGTCCAGGGGCCGAACCCCGACGGCAGGAGGGGGAGCGCCACTTGGATAAGACCGTAGAGCCCGAACTTCTTGAGAACGCCGGCGTGGAGCATGGCCACGGAACTGGGTGCCGCACTGTAGGCCGGGGGCGCCCAGCTGTGGAACGGCCAGAGGGAAACCAGGATCCCGAACCCGAAGAGGAGCAGCCCGAAGATGTGGGTCTGGAGGGTCGCATGCAACGGGTGTGCTGCGAGGACCTCGCGAAGCGTGACAAGGTCAAAGCTGTGCGCGCCCGCCTTCACGTAGATCGCGATCAGCCCGACCAGCGAAAGCATCGCGCCCACGGTGAGGTAGATCGTCAGCTTCATGGCTGCGTAGGTCCGGTCGCGGCCGCCCCAGACGCCCACCATCACAAAGGTCGGGATGAGCGCCAGCTCATGGAAAAAGTAAAAGAAGAAAAGGTCCACGCTCGCAAACATCCCCATCAGGCCGGCCTGCATCACCAGGAGGAGCATGAGGTAGCCCCGCAGCCGCTCCGCACCCGACCGCAGGGCGACGAGTCCCGCGGCAAGGCCCACCAGGCCGGCCAGCACGAACAGGGGCAGCGCGATTCCGTTCAGGCCCAGCTTCAGCCCGATCCCCAGGCTCGGGACCCCGACACCGTATTCGGAAAGGAAGGCGTACCCCGCCTGCTTGGGAGCCGCGCCAAAGTGCCACCACACGTGGAGCGCCGCCAGGGCCGGCACAAGAAAGCCGGCCCACGCAACCCCCGCAACCCACCGCCGCGGCAGGTTGAGCGCAAGCAGCAGCGCCGCGGCCAGCGGGGCCGCGAGGGAGATCAACAGGGGGTCCGTGAGGGGATGGTTCATCGGGCGGCAAGGGCCCACAGGAGGACGACCCCTGCGAGCAACCAGCAAACATAAGCGTTGACGCGGCCGACGTTGAGGGCCCGGGCCCCGAGCCCGACCAATCCCGCGCAGCCCGCGGCTCCCCGGATGATGAAACCGGCAAGGACGATCACGTCGAAGAAGTTGAGCACGAGGGCAAACCTCTGCTGGACCTTGGCCACATAGTAGTCATACACCCGGTCGAACGAGGAACGGAGGCGAACCAGGGCCCCGAACAGGACCGGGGCGCCGCGCTCCAGGGCGTCGGGAGGACCGGCTTGGCCCTCCCCCCGCTCCGCGGCGCGTTTGCCATAGAGGACAAGCGCCGTGCCCGCACCCACGAGAAGGGCGACGACGCTGGTCGCAAAGATGAACGCATGGTCGGCGCCAACCGCCTCGGGAACCAGGGAAAGGACCCCGGAAAAGGCATGCCCGTACAACCCGGCGTAGCCCCCCACAAGTGCCAGGACCGCCAGGATCGCCAGGGGAGCGGTCAGCGACCAACCGCCCTCGTGGGCATGCCCGGCGGCCTGCGAACGGGGAGCGCCCAGAAACACGACCCGCCAGAGGCGCACCATGTAAAAGGCCGTGAGGGCGGCTGTGAAGGCGAGGACGGCAAAGACGGGGCGGTTGTTTGCGAATGCCAGGTACAGGATTGCATCCTTTGAAAAGAATCCCGAAAGAAACGGCAGGCCCGAGATCGCCGCGACGCCCACGGTGAATGCCACGAACGTGAACTTCATCCGCCCGGCGAGGCCGCCCATCCGGAAGATATCCTGCTCATGGTGGCACCCGAGGATCACGGATCCCGAACCCAGAAAGAGAAGGGCCTTGAAGAAGGCGTGCGTCGTCAGGTGAAACATCGCCGCTCCAACCCCCGACGCAACCCCCGGCCCGGGACCTCCTGAAATCGAGCCAAGGCCGAAGGCGGCCACCATGTAGCCGAGCTGGGAAAGCGTGGAATAGGCCAGGGCCTTCTTGATGTCGCTTTGAATGGTGGCGCACAGGGCGGCGTAGAGCGCAGTGGCGGTGCCCACCCAAAGGATGACGGTCAGGGCCTGCGGGACCATCAGGACCTGGATCCGGCACAGCATGTAGATGCCCGCGGCCACCATCGTGGCGGCATGGATCAGGGCGGAAACCGGCGTCGGGCCCTCCATGGCATCCGGCAGCCACACCTGGAGGGGCAATTGGGCGGACTTGCCCACGGCGCCGCAAAACAGCAGCAACGGGATGGCCCGGCTCGAAAAAATGGCCCCCGAGGCCGACAGCGCCCCGAGTTCGCCGAGGTTCACCGTGCCGTAGCGCCAGTAGCAAAGCACGATCCCCAGGAGGAAACCGACGTCCCCCACCCGGTTCACGATAAATGCCTTCTTTGCAGCGTCGGAAGCCGCCTCGCGCTCGTGCCAGTGGTTGATGAGAAGCCAGGAGCTGAATCCGACCAGTTCCCAGAACGCAAACATCATGAACAGGTTGTCGGAAAGAACGATCCCAACCATCGAGAACATGAAGATCGACAGGCCGCCGAAGTAGCGCGCCTTCGCCGTGTCGTCGCGCATGTAGCCCAGCGAGAACACATGCACGCAAAGGCCGACGACCGCGACGACCGACAGCATCAGCGCAGCGAGGTCGTCGTAGAGGATCCCGATCGGGAAGCTGAATTCGCCGAGGCGAAACCACTCGGCATGGAAGGAAAAGCGCCCGCCCCAAAGAGCGAGGTAGGCCGCACCAACGGCCAGCCCCGCCGCGGCCGCCAGGGAGACGCAGGACGCCAGCCCTCCCCTCCTGCGCAGAACCAGCGCAATGAGAACGGCGGACGCCAGCGGAATCAAAAGGACGAGAAAAGCGAGGGTTGGGGGCGCCATGGTCATCGGGGCTTCAGTTCTTCAGCTCGTCGAAACGGTCCGCCTGCAGCGTCTGGCGCCGGCGAAACAGGGCCACGATGATCGCGAGGCCGACTGCAACCTCGGCGGCCGCGACCGTCAGGATGAAGAACACGAAGACATTTCCCGCCATCGTCCGGTTGAACCTGGAAAACGCGACGAGGGCCAGGGTGGATGCGACGAGCATGAGCTCAAGGCACATGTAGATCACCAGGGTGTTGCGCCGCAGGATCACCCCGAGGAAGCCGATCGCAAACAGCAGGGCGCTGACGAGAAGGTAGGTGTTGATGGTGTCTGGGAGCATGGCGTACCCGGTCACCCGGTTTTTCCGCGCCCGGCGGCCTCATCCTTCCGGCTCAGCACGATGACCCCGAGCATGGCGATCAGGAGAAGGAAGCCGACGACCTGGACGGGGAGCAGGTAGCGGGTGAAGAGCTCCGAGGCATAGAGCTTCAGCGAGGCTCCCGGGGCGGACAGGGCCGCCGGGTCCGCGGCGGCCAGCCGCCCCTTGAGGGAGAGGGAGACGACCCCCGCCAGGAGAAGCCCGCCCGCGGCCGCGGAGGCGAGGACGCCCGGCCTTTTTCGGTTGGCCGGTTCGCCCTGGACGTCGAGGAGCATCACGATGAAGAGGAACAGGGTCACCACGGCGCCCGCGTAGACAAGGAGCAGCAGGAACGCCAGGAGGAATGCCTCCAGGCGCACGAACAGCGCCGCGACCCCGAGGAGGGACAGCAGCAGGCACATGGCGGCGTTCACGGCGTTCCGGTTCACGACGACCCCCAGGGCGCAGCCGACGGTGAACACGGCGAAGAACGTGAAGAGAAAGGAGGACATGGGGCGCTAGTCGTGGTGCGCGGCCTTCTCCGCCGCGGCCTTCTTCCGGTCCCACTTGTAGTGGCGGTCGGGCATCGTGCCGCCCATCTCGTACAGCCGGTCCTTGTGGTTCACCATCTCCGAGCGGGTGTATCCGGACATGGAATACTGGTTTTGGAGGAAGATCGCCTCCTCGGGGCAGACCTCCTCGCAGAGCCCGCAGTAGATGCAGCGCAGCATGTCGATGTCGAAGGCCTCGGGCGCCTTTTCCACATGCGCCCCGGGCTGGTCCGAGGGGATGGATCCCGGGGTGATCCGGATCGCGCGCGGCGGGCAGACGAACTCGCACAGCTGGCAGGAGACGCACTTTTCGCGCCCGTTGGGGTCCTTCACCAGCGTCGGGGCGCCCCGGTACCCCGGCGGGATCGCCGGGCGCTCCTCGGGGTAACTCAGCGTGACGCGCGGCGAAAACAGGTGCTTGAGGGTGATCCAAAGCCCCGCGGCGACCTGCGGGAGGTAGGCTCGCTCGGACAGGGTGAGCGGTTTGCGCTGGACTTGGAGTACGGGCATCGGGTCGGTCGGGTTGCGGCTTCCTCAGGTTGGATCGGGGGCGTTCATTTCTGCAGCCATGAAATTCCGACGGCGTAGGCCGCCAGGTTGGCGATCGCGAGGGGAAGGAGCTTCTGCCAGCCGATCTTCATCACCTGGTCGTAGCGGAACCGCGGCAGGGTCCAGCGCACCCACATGAAGAGGAAGATCATCAGCAGGATCTTCACGAGGAAGATCACCACGGAGGCGACGCCGACCAGGAACGGGTGGCCAAGCAGCCCGGTCAGGGCCGCAAACCTCGCCAGGGGAAGCCACGGCAGCGGGTTCCATCCGCCCAGAAACAGGAGGGCGAAGACGCCGGACCCCACGATCATGTTCGAATATTCGGCCACGAAGAAGAGGGACCACTTGAACGCGCCGTACTCCGTGTGGAATCCGCCAACCAGGTCGGCCTCGGACTCCGGCATGTCGAACGGCTGCCGGTTGGTTTCCGCAAAGAGCGCGATCAGGAAGATCGCCGCGGAGAGCGGCATCGTGAAAAGGAACCATGCCCCGCCCCACCCTGACACCCCACTTTGAAATTCCACGACCTTGACCAGGCTCCACGTGGCCGGGGCTCCCGGCGCATTGATCCAGAGAAAGACGGGCACCACGGCAAGGGTCAGGGAGAGTTCGTAGGAGATCAGCTGGGCCGACGCCCGGATCCCGCCGAGAAAGGGATATTTGGAGTTCGATGCCCAGCCGGCGAGGATCAGCGAATAGATTCCGAGCGACGACACCGCAAAGACCGCGAGAAGGCCCACGTCCACGTTGGCCAGCATGAGCGGAACGACCTCGCCTCGTGGACCGAAGTAGGCCCCGAACGGAACCACAGCGACCGTCGTGAACGCAGGGATCAACGCCAGCGCGGGCGCCAGGCCAAAGTAGAACTTGTTCACCTGGCCCGGCACCGGCTCCTCCTTGAAGACGAACTTCAGTCCGTCGGCCAGGAGGTGGAAAAGACCCAGCCGCTGCAGCGCGGGCCCGACTCCAGGAATCCAGCCCACCCAGGGGACGATCGCGCGGTTCGGGCCCGGACGGCCCTGCATCCAGGCCGACACCTTGCGCTCCGCCATCGAGCAGGCGCCCGCGATCGGGAAGATCACGACGATCACCGCAAGGCCCTTGAGGACCCCTTGCAGCCAGAACGGAAGCTCGAAGAAAAAGTTCACGGGGCGGGCTGGTAATGCAGGGTCCGGCCCTCGGGGAATTTCAGGCCCGCCCAGGGGGTTGGATCGAGGAGCAGGCCCGTGTCAGGAAGTGTGTCAAAGCCAATCCCGGCGAGGGCCGGCACGGCCGCCGGGAGGGAGGCCCAGACCGAGCGGACGTCCCCGGCGGGCGCGGCCCCGCCGGCCGCGGCGGCGAGCCTGGAAAGCCAGTGCAGGTCATCCCGCGCCCCCGCGACCGGGGGCACCGCGGCCAGGAACTTCTGGATGCGAAACTGCTGGTTGACGAATGTTCCGCTCTTCTCGAACACGGTCAGGCCCGGCAGGACGACGGCCGCCAGGGCGCTGGTGGCGTCCCGGTGGGTGCCCACATAGATCACCCTCACGGTGCCCAGCTGTGCGGCCGTCAGGCCGCCGGCAACGAGGTCCTCCCCGATCGAGACCACGGTCTTCACGAGGCCCTGGTCGATCCTGGCGGCCAGCTCGCCCAGCATCGGCTCCGGCAGCGTGGACACAAGCCCGGTGACCAGGGCACCGCGCACATTCGGGTTTCGGTCCGCCGAGACAAGGATGCCGTCCCCCTCGCCCGGCCTGGCGACGATCCACGCCTCGGCCCGGGCCGCCGCGGCCAGCAGGCGCGTGAGAAAGGCCTCCTCGACCGAACTCCTGCCTGAGCCCACGACGGCGACGCCGCCCGCCCGGAGCAGCTCGTCCGCCTTGCCGAAGGCGTCGCCTTCGGTGGCTGCGTGGCCGCCCACCGTGATCGATACGAGCCGATCGTCGGCCTGGACCTGCTTGTACAGCACCCGCGCGCTGTCCGCAAGCCAGGTGTCATTGACTTCGTCGTTGCGTCGCGGAGTGATCCGGTAAATGGCCCCCTCCCGGGACCATACGACCGTGTTGGCCCCGACGCTGCTCTCCGTGTCGATGCTGTTTGTCTGCTTCAGGAACCAGACGCGCATCTTGAAGCGGAAATCGGTGCTCGTCAGCGCGCCCACCGGGCAGATGTCCACGGTGTTCAGCGAATAATTGTTCTCGAGCCTGCGGCCCGGATAGCAGGTGAGGGTCGAGTGGCTCCCTCGGTCGATGAATCCCAGCACATCGTCCTTGGCCACCTCCTGGCAGAACCGGATGCAGCGCGAGCAGAGGATGCAGCGCTCGTCGTCCAAGGTGACCCGGGGACCCAGCGCCGTTCTCTTGGGCTTCACGTTCTTGGGCTCGACGTACCGGGAGTAGCCGCGGCCGTAGCCGGTCGCCTGCTCCTGGAGCTTGCACTCGCCTGCCTGGTCGCAGATCGGGCAGTCCAGGGGATGGTTGACCAGGAGAAACTCCATGACGCCCTCGCGGCAGTCCCTGACCAGCTGGGAGGTGGTCCTCACATGCAGGCCCGGGGACGCGCCGGTTCCGCATCCGATCGCCGGGCGCGGGCTCCAGTTGATCTTTTGCCGACCCGTTGCCGGGTCGATGACGGCTGCCTTCGTCGCCGGATCCACAGCCGGCATCCCCATTTCTATGAGGCACATGCGGCAATTTCCAACCACGCTAAGCTTCGGGTGGTAGCAGTAGTGCGGCACGTCGATTCCGAGCCGCAGGGCGGCCTCGATCACATTGGTTCCCTTCGGAACGGCGATGTCCCTGCCGTCGATGTTGACGGTGACCAGTTCGGGCTTGGGAGGGGCGATCATGTGCAGGATTCGTGGGTCACGCCAGTTCAGCCGCGCCGGCGCGGCCCTGTTTCTTTGAGTCCTCGTAGGACTTGAACTCGTCCCCGAACTTGGCGGTGAAGCTCTGGGTGGGCCACGCGCAGGCCTCGCCGAAGGCGCAGATCGTCCGTCCGGCGATCTGGTCGGCCACGCTCTTGAGGAGGGCCGCGTCCTCCGCCCGCGCGGCCCCGTGGACCATCCGGCCGGTGATCCTCTTCATCCACAGGGAGCCCTCGCGACAGGGGGTGCATTGCCCGCAGCTCTCGTGGGCGTAGAACTCGTTGATGTTGGCCAGGACTTCCACCATGCTGGCCGAGTCGTCCATCACGATCACGCCCCCGGAGCCTCCCATCGAGCCGGCCAGCGCAAGGGAGTCGAAATCCATCGGGATGTCCTCCACCCCCCAGTCGAATTCGACCATCTCGGCGCCAACCTTCCGCTTGCCCTTGAAGCGCTCGCCGAACTTCAGCACCTTTGCGGAGGACCCGCCGGGGATGACGGCCTTGAATGTCCGCCCCGGAAGCGGCCCGCCGCACACCTCGTTCAGGAGCTCGCCGAGGGTCACCTTCCCGACCTCGAATTCGTAGTATCCGGGGCGTTGCACCTGCCCCGAGACGCAAAGGATCCGGGTCCCGGTGTTGTTCGGCGTGCCGATCTTCGCATAGGCCTCGCCCCCGATCTCCACGATGTGCCGCACATGGCAGAGGGTCTCGACGTTGTTGACGATGGTCGGGCACTGGTACAGGCCGAGCACGGCCGGAAAAAACGGAGGCTTGATCCGTGGATACGGGCGCTTCCCCTCGAGGGACTCGATCAACCCGGTTTCCTCGCCGCAGATGTAGGCGCCGGCGCCGCGGTGGACAAAAATCTCGCACCCATAGCCCGATCCCAGGACGTTCGGGCCGACGAAGTTGGCGGCGCGCGCCTCGGCGATGGCGCGCTCGAGGATCCGCGCCCCATGGGGGAATTCCCCCCGGATGTAGATGTACGCCTGCTTCACGTTGTTCGCAAAGCCGGTGATCATGATGCTCTCGAGGAGCTGGTGCGGGTCCTGGTGCAGGATGTACCGGTCCTTGAATGTCCCAGGCTCGGATTCGTCGGCGTTGACCACGAGATAGATGGGCTTGCCGCTCTTCCGGTCCACGAGGGTCCACTTCACGCCGCAGGGAAAACCGGCCCCCCCTCGACCGCGGAGGCCGGACTTCTTGACCTCATCGATCCAATCCTCCGGCTTCCTTTGCAGGGCCTTGCGCAGCATCTCATAGCCGCCGTGGCGCAGGTAGCATCCCAGTTCCGGCGTGTAGCCCGGCTCGTCGATGTGCCGGAAGATGATGCGGCGCTGTTCTGGCATGGTTACTTCCTCGCCTCCGCCTTGATCCGCCCGCTCAGTTCCCGGGCCTTGGCGCAATCCACCTTCTCGTGGAGGTCGTCGTCGATCATGACCACCGGGGCGGTCCCGCAGCTCGCCAGGCACTCCACAAACTCGATGGTCACCTCGCCGTCGGGCGAGACCTCGCCGCGGCGGGTGGCAAACTGCTTCTCGAACTCCGCGCACGTCTTGTAGCCCCCCATGAGGGCGCACGACAGCGTCCGGCAGACCCGGATGTGGCGGCGGCCGATCGGCTTGGTCCGGAACATCGGATAGAAGGTGACGAGCTCGTAGATGGAGATCGGGGCGACCCCGAGCTTTTCCGCAATCCACTCGATGGCCTCCGGCGCGATGTACCCCTGGTCCTCCTGGACAAGATGAAGCAGGGGAAGCGCAGCGCTCCGCTTCGATGGATATCGCGGGATCACCTCTTCGATGACGCGCTCGGTTTCGGGTTTCAGGTTCACGGATGTGGCTATCGGTCGCATTCGCCCATGACAAAGTCGAGCGAACCCAGGATGGATACGACGTCGGAAATCATGGCCCCGACGCAGAGCTTGGGCAGGATGGAAAGATTGCAGAACGACGGGGAGCGGATCTTCAGGCGCCAGGGCACCCCGCCGCCCTTGCTGACCACGAAGAAGCCCAGGGCTCCCTTGGGGTTCTCCGCCTCAAAGTAGACCTCGCCGGCCGGCATCTGGGGCCCCTCGGTCACCAGCATGAAATTCTGGATGAGCTCCTCCATGGAGGTCAGGATCTTTTCCTTGGGCGGGGCGAAGATCTTTCGCGCGCCGACCACATGCCACGGGCCCTCGGGAAACTTTGCGATCGCCTGCCGGAGGATCCGGACCGACTGGCGCATTTCCTCTCCGCGCACAAGGTAGCGGTCGTAGCAATCGCCCTGGGTCCCGACGGGAACGTCAAAGTCGTACTGCTCATAGCCGCTGTACGGCCGGTCCTTTCGGAGGTCCAGGGGCACGCCCGATCCCCTCAGGTTCGGCCCCGTGAGCCCGTAGGCGATGGCGTCCTCCCGGCTGATCACGCCAATCCCCGTCGTCCTGTCCATGAATATCTTGTTCCTTGTGAGCAGGCTGAGGATTTCCTCAAGGATTGGGAGGAACTGGTCGCAGAAGGCGCCCACCCGGCCTGTCCAACCCTCGGGCACGTCCCTCGCGAGGCCGCCGATCCTGGCGTAACTGGTGGTGAAACGGGCCCCCGTCAGCTCCTCGAAGAGCCGGTACAGCTTCTCGCGCTCATTGAAGGTGTACATGAACACCGTCCATGCACCCACGTCGATGCCGTACGCCCCGAGGCCCATCAGGTGCGCCGAGATGCGCGCCATCTCCGCGGTGATGACCCGGATCGCCTGGCACCGGGCCGGGACTTCAAGCTTCGCGAGCCTCTCGACGGCGATGGCGTAGGCCATGTTGTTCGCGAGCGGCGCAAGATAATCGAGCCTGTCCGTGTAGGGCACGAACTGGTTGTACGTCATGTTCTCGGCGATCTTCTCGTCGCCCCGGTGCAGGTATCCGATGACCGGCTGGGCCTTGGTCACCACCTCGCCGTCGAGCTCCATCTGGACCCGCAGGACGCCATGGGTGGACGGATGCGAGGGCCCCATCGAGAGGGACATCTTCTCGGTCTCAAACTCGCCGGGGGCGGCCCTGGAGGCGGCGTCGGGATATGCGAAATCGGCGGGCATGTTCGGGTTCAGTCAGCTCCCGGTTTTTCCCGGCGCTCGGTCCAGCTCTCATCCTTGGCGCGGGGCTCGGCCTCGGTGAGGTTCATCTCCCCGGACGAGGCCACAAACGGCCCTCCGGCCATCGGGGCGGGCTTGGCCGAGACACCCGTTTCCGAGACCACGTCGGCATCGGCGAGCGGAGCCTCGATTCCGGCGAGGGGAAACTCCTTGCGCAGCGGAAAATGGGGATACCCGTCCCACATGAGGATCCTCCGCAGGTCCGGGTGCCCGGAGAACCGGATGCCGAACATGTCGTAGACCTCGCGCTCGTGCCAGTTGGCGCCGGGCCAGAGCGCGGTGACGCTCGGCACCTCGGGTTCGGCCCCCGGGGGGCAGTCCGCGGCAACCCGCAGGTACTCGTGGGTCACGGTCGAGAAAAGGTGGTAAACCACGGTAAACCGGGGGTTTGCCCCCTGGGCCCAGTCGATGGCCGTTACGTCCGCCAGAAAATCGAAGGAATGGCCGTCCCTGAGCGCGCGCAGGATTTCCGGCACATCGTCGGCGGGCGCGTTGAATGCCGGGTGATCCAGGCTGGGCCTGTCCGTGACCCGGGGGAAACTGGCCTTGATGGCTGCGACGGTTTCGGCGGACATTGGAGGGTTTACGTGGAGAACAGCCCCCGGGCCGAGCGTTCGCGTTTCACCTTGTCCTGCAATTTCACAAGGGCGTCGATCAGCGCCTCGGGCCTGGGCGGACAGCCGCTCACGTAGACGTCCACGGGAACGATCCGGTCCACGCCCTGGAGGACGGCGTAGCTGCGGTACATCCCCCCTGTGCTCGCGCAGGCACCCATGGCGATCACCCACTTGGGTTCCGCCATCTGGTCGTAGATGCGCCGGAGTGCCGTCGCCATCTTGTAGGTGACGGTGCCGGAAACGATCATGACGTCCGACTGGCGGGGCGAAAAGCGCATGACCTCCGCCCCAAAACGGGCGATGTCGAACCGGCTGCTCGCAACCGCCATGAGCTCGATGGCGCAGCAGGCAAGGCCCATCGGCATCGGCCACATCGAGTTGCTCCGCACCCAGTTGATCACCGCGTCCGCCCGCGAAACGACGACCTCGCCCTCGATCTTGCTGTTGTACGACAGTTCGGTGTTTGCGGTGACCATGAAGGTGGTTGACCCGCTACGAGAACAGGCCGTCGAACCGTACCAGTCTGAAAGTGTCGCGCAAGGAGGTTTTCAGCCCCCGGGCCCCAAAAAGGGCCCCGACCGCGCGTCATTGGACCGGCTTATAGGACCAACTGCAGGCGTCCGAGACGACCGTTCCGCCAAAAGGGGCGCTGGCCGCGATCCGGTTGTCCCCGGGGGACAATTTGACCCCCTGCCACCGGAAGATGTGGTCGGACGCCTGGAGCTTCCCCAGGGCGACTCCATTCACCCAAAGCTCCACCTCCCCTGCGTTGGAGTAAACCTTCACCTCGGTCTCGGGCCTCGTGCGGACCGCAAAGCGCCGGCTCGTGATGTACACCACCGGCTCCGGGCTCCAGTTGGCCTTGTACCAGTAAAATGCGTCCTTCCGGGTCTTCCTGTCATAGGTGACAAGGCCCTTGTCATTGCGCCCCAGGTGGTCGCCCTCACCGCGGCCGTCGGAGGCGAAGTCGAACATGCACCAGATGAACTTTCCCCAGACGTACGGCCGGGCCGCCAATGCCTTCCAGTAGATCTCATGGAGATCCGCCTGGTACTCCTCGGGGTGGTACCGCCCCTTTGTGTTCGGCCTGGAAGGGTTTTCCTCGTGCTGGAAGATGCTCGCGCCCGCCCCGTACTCGCTGACCCCGATGGGCACGGAAGGATGCAAGGCATGGGTTTCATCCAGGTTGGCCGCGAATTCCGAGGAAGCGCCATTGTACCAGCCGAAGTAGCGGTTGAAGGCGACCACGTCCGTGTGCCAGTTCTTCGGGTCCCCGATTCCGTGGTCGGAGGCGTAGGTGGAAGGGCGCGTCGGGTCCTCCTCCCCAGCTTCCCGGGCAAGCCGTGCAATGACGCCGTCCGCGGCCTCGCCGCTCGTCTCGTTCCCGACTCCCCAAAAAAGGATCGCCGGATGGTTGTAATTCTGTCGGATCAGCTCGCGAAGCTGCTGCCTTGCGCTGTCCAGAAATTCGCGGCTTGGAAGCGCCTGGTTGACGAACGGAACCTCGGCCCAAACGACGATCCCCGCGCGGTCGCAGCGCTGGTACCAGGTCTGCGCCTGCTGGTAGTGCGACCCCCGGATCGCCGTGCAGCCGAGTTCGCAGATCAGGGCGAAGTCCTCGGCCTCGTCCGACTGGCTGATCGCCCACCCTTTGTCGATCCGGTCCTGGTGACGGTTGACTCCATGAAGGTCCAGAGGGTGGCCGTTGAGAAAGAATCCCTTGTCCGGGTCTGCGCGGAAAAACCTCACGCCGAGCGGCTGATCGATCGAGTCGCGCACAGCCCCGGCCACGCGAACCTCGATGCCCACCCGGTATAGGTAGGGATCCGCCCTCCCGTCCCACAAGTGCGGATGCCGCAGCGTCAGGGGCTCCACCACGTCCGAAGTGCCGCGCGCCCCGATCGGGCGGAGTAAGGACGAGGCGGCCACGACCCGGCCGCCCCCGTCGACAACACGGACAGCCACCTCGACCGGCACGAGGGCATCCCCATGGTTCTCCACCTCGGTCCGCACCTCGATGTCGGCAGAGTCGGGCCCCACCCTCCTCTGGGTGATGAATACGCCCGGGGACCCGGAGTCCATGGCCGTGATCTGCACAGGGTCGGTCACGAGCAGGCTGACGTCCCGGTACAGGCCCCCAAAGAATGTGAAGTCCGCCGACGTCGGGGGAATCCCCAGGCGGCCGTTATCCACCCGGACTGCAACCACGTTGTCCCGGCCCGGGACCAGCGCGTCCGTGGCATCGAACCTGAAACAGGCGAAGCCTCCCTTGTGCGTGCCCAGCCGGCGTCCGTTCACATAGACCTCGGCCGAAAGGCTCGCGCCATCGAACTGAAGATAGAGGCGCCTGCCAGCCATGGCAGGGTCGATCAAAAGGTGCCGCCGGTACCAACCCGCCCCCCTCCTGTAGTTGCCGCCTCCATCTTCGCCGTCAAAGGCGTTCCAGGTATGGGGAAGGTTTACCTTCTCCCATCCGGAATCGTCGAAGCCCGGCTCCGCTGCGGTCGCTTCGTCTCCCGCAAGGAACCTCCAACCCGCATCGAGGTTCACCAGGGACCGCCCCCCAGGCAGAGCGCCGGCCGGCTGCGTCCTTCCAAGGCACGCGCCGACCGTGAAAACGAGGCAAATCGCCCAGGAGCGCGTTGCGGTCATGGGCAGCCGGGATCGCATCCCTGAAATTGGCCCGTCAGGGAAGCTGGTAGATTGCGCAGAGGGCCACGCCCGTGCTGACGTTGTCGGCGCTGGCAACCTCGGCCGTATAGCCGCCCGGAGGCAGCGTGAGCAGGAGCTCCGAGTCGGCCGAGCCGGGCTGGAGGACAGGCAGGGCCGAGAGCTTTGAAGCAGACGTGAGGAGCACCGGGTTCGAGCCCCACCCAGTGTTCGAGTAGAGGACCACGTCGGCTCCATTCTGGCTCTGGTGGACCGACAGGGCCGGCTTCGCCAGCGGCGAGGCGACATTGTAGGGCGGAGGGATCAGGCCGGGCCCGATCGCCTGGATCAGCACCGAGCGCGAGGTCGTGCCCGCGATGAAGAAGCCACCGATCAGGATATTGTCGTTGGTGCCCACGAAGGCGCGCGCGGAGATGCTGCCCACCGTGCCGGGATTGGTCGCCGTGACCACGGAAACCGCAGCGGCGCTGCTGGCAGCGCTCGTGCCCGTGGAATTTACGGCCTTCACCGTGTAACTGCCGTTGCTCAGGCTGGTGATCTTGGAAATGATAAGCTGTGGCCCGGCCGAGTCCGAGATGATGTTGGAAGTCGCGCCGAGGGCGCTGTCCGAGATCAGGGTGCCGTTCAGGAACCATTGGTAGGACGTCGCGTTGCTGCCCTGCGCGGTGAGGACAAGCGTCGAGCCCGAATTCATTGTCTGGCCCACAGGCCCGACCGAGATCGTCGGGGGTGGAGGCGCCATGGTCAGGATGCTGACCGAGTAAGCCGGGAAGGTGGCCGAAAAAGCCGGGGAAATCCCGGTCATCGTGGTTGTCTGGATGTCCGCCGCGGCGGTGTCTGGCGCCGTCTGGGCCGCATTGTCCTGGGGAATCCCGTAGGAATACACGGTCGCCGTGGATGGCAGCGAGGGAAAGCCGTTGATTGTGAAGTTTCCGGTCCAGGCGTTGGAGGGATCCTTGTTGATCACCATGATCGACAGCGATCCGTCGAGGCGCTTGGCCGCGTAGGCGGCGACGAGGAAGTCGAAATTATCATAGTCGTTGGAGACCGTCGCCTGCACGATCGTGTCCCCGCCCCGTGCAAAGTGGCTGAGCAGCTTGTGCACGTAGTAGGTCGGGTACGGCCCGCCGGTCACCCCGGCATCCATGATCCCGTAGTCCCCGAACTGCCGCCATCCATAAAGAGTGGAGCTGTCGTTGCTACCCGAGTCGATTTGTCCGTTGAAGGTGTCCCACCAGACCAGCGACTTGAATTCAGTCTGCAGGATGCTTCCCACGCTGTCCGCCATGTACAGGCCGTTGACCAGGCTCACCGACTGCTTGCCCGGGTTTGTATTGACCGAGTTGTTCTCCGTGCAGTCCATCTCGATGGTCGGGCCGACCGTGGGGCCAAAATACTGGTTGAGCATCACCCTCATGTTGGCCGCATCCCTGCTCCAGGGATCGCCGTTGGGTGACGATGCCGCCTGCAGAACGCCCGAGTCCGACTCGCTCCCCGGGTTCTGCTCGTAGCGGTGGTAGATCACAAAGTCGGGAACGACTCCTTTTTTCAACATCTCGACGAACATCACCGGGCCCCAGCCGCCATGGGACTGCCCGGTGGTGGGGTTGTTCACGACCTCCCTCTGCTCGACACCGTCCTGGATCGGCGAATCCACGACAGCGCCCAGCTTGATGGTCGGGTCGATGGCCTTGAGGGCTGTGTAATATTGGGCAAAGAGGTCGGCGTAGGCGACGGCATCATGGGTGTACCCATTGCTTGTGTTCTTGTTTCCGTCCATCTCCCAGGCTCCATAGCACTCGTTTCCCACCTCCCAGTACTTGAACCCGTAGTGCTTGGTGATGTTCGAATACGTAAGCCACGCCGCCCCCTCGCTTACGGATCCCGATCCGTAGTTGAGGGTGATGAACGCCTGCGCGCCCAGGGTATTCGCCATCAGGGCGAAGTCGTCAAAGGTCGTGCCGAATCCGGAATCGTCCTGGTTGTGCGCCGGATTGGTGTCGGGAACCGTGGTGGGAAGCCCGTGGGAGTCGAGGAGAGGGTTTGTGAGTGTCGTGTCCTGCCAATGGAAGGTATCGGCTGTGGAGCCGCCCGGATAACGGAAGACCTGGGTGTTGGCCTGTTGGAGCAGGCCGATCACCTGGCCGTAGCCGAACGTCGTGTTGTAGGTGTTCCACACCGCGGTGTTCAGGCCGAAGACCCGGTTGTCCACGGTCTGGACGGGCGTGCCCACATTGATCACAATGTCGGCGGTGGTGGTGTATGCCCCGGCTTTGGCAGCGAGAGCGGCTGCCGCGAGCGCCACAAGGGCGGCTCGTGCCAGCGACGGAAAGAATGGATGCTTACGCGGGGAACAAGGCCGTGGGGAGGGCATAAATAGGGGTACACAACAGGACACCACTTTCCCACCCGTTGCAAGGATTCGATGATCCCGGCAAAGCCTCCCAAAATGAATACCGGCTCCCCCAACCCGATAAGATGGGGGAGCCGGCTTATCCCTGACATCCGATCACCGGACAAGGGGGATCGAAATTCAAACTGTCCGGCGGTCAGACCGCGTTCTCGCCGGTCTCACCGGTGCGGACCCGGATGACTTCGTCAACCGGGAGGACAAAGATCTTTCCGTCCCCGATCTTGTCCGTCTTTGCGGCCTTGAGAATCACCTCGACTACCTTCGGGGCGATCTCGTCGGGTGCGGCGATCTCGAGTTTCACCTTGGGGATGAACTCGACCAGGTATTTGCTGCCGCGGTAGACCTCGGTGTGGCCCTTTTGCCGGCCAAATCCTTTCACCTCGGTGACCGTCATGCCGTCGATTCCGGCGGCGCCACCTCACATCACGGCGTTGATGCCCCCGGACTTCGCGGCCTGTTTCACGAGCCCCATCGCGACGTCGAGCTTCAGGTCCTCGAGTTTCTTGAAGTTGATGCAACTGCGGCCGGTCTTCACCTTGCCGAGCTTCGCGGCATTCCGCTCGACGAGGTAGCCGTCCTTGTCGCCTGCACAGATGTGGAGGCTATAGGCCTTTTTCCCCGCAGCGAGTCCGACCAGGAACCAGTCGCCTTCGCAACCGCTGGCAGACTTGTAGTGATACTTCCCGTAACCGAGGATGGGCGATGGCCCCATGCCGGACATCACGGCCGGCGCGAGCTTCGGCACCGCCTTGCGGATCGCCTTGTGCACGGTCGTCATCGTGTCGCGGCGGTCGGCGGGGAGGG
>Ga0302319_10002839_pt1 | contig 36853 bp, 33 predicted proteins | sample Bog_T0_2_FD_203319 | JGI IMG/M metagenome (GOLD analysis project Ga0302319, IMG submission 203319) | Peat permafrost microbial communities from Stordalen Mire near Abisko, Sweden - Bog_T0_2 | ecosystem: Environmental > Terrestrial > Soil > Wetlands > Peat | place: Sweden: Abisko, Stordalen Mire...
GGCCGGGATCGAACCGGCGCATAAAGGTTTTGCAGACCTCTCCCTTACCACTTGGGTACCGCGCCTTGGCAGGGCTGCTTCTAGTTGAATCGGTCCAAACCACCCTAGCCAACCCGGCAGGCGCCGGAGGGCGGAATGGAGCGGGAGACGAGATTTGAACTCGCGACCCTCGCCTTGGCAAGGCGATGCTCTACCACTGAGCTACTCCCGCTTGTTGCAAGATTGAGTATACCGGGCGGCCAAAACAAGGTCAAACCGCCATACGGTCAAACTTAGGCCGAAGCCGCCGCGGGCCAGGCCGCGCCCGCCAATGCCGCAGCCGAGGGCGGCAAAGCAATATCGGACCGTGAACCCTTCTCCTCGCGCACGATCTCCCCGTCGCGCATGTACAGAATCCGGCTGGCGATGGACGCAGCCTCGGGATTGTGAGTGATCATCAACGTGGTCTGGTTCAGCTCCCGGTTCGACCTGATTAGCATCTCGAGCACGGCTTCGGAGTTCTTGGTATCCAGGTTTCCAGTCGGTTCGTCGGCCAGCACAATGGCCGGGCGAGTGATCAGCGCGCGGGCAATGGCCACCCTCTGCTGCTCGCCGCCGCTCAGCTCCGACGGCCGGTGCTGAAGCCGCCCCTGAATCGACAGAAGATCGCTTAAATAATTGAGATACTTCAGATCCAGCAGCCCCTTGCGCCCGCTCACCGCCCAGGCAATCTCGATATTGCCCATGGCCGAGAGGGTTGGCAGCAGGTTGAACTTCTGAAAGACGAAGCCGATGCGTTGTTTGCGCAGGCGCGTGCGCTCGGCGTCGTTGAGCGTGGCAAAATCCACGCCGTCGATCACCACGCGGCCCTTGGTGGCTTGCGTGAGCCCGCCCAACAGGTAAAAGAGCGTGGACTTGCCGGAGCCTGAGGGGCCCACGATGGCCACAAACTCCCCGCGCTCCACAGCCAGTGAGACTCCGCGCACGGCGGTAACCTCAAGTCGGCCCGCCGCATAAACCTTGGTCAGGTTTTCGGCGAGAATGATCGGCGAAGACGGTTCAGATGGCATATTGAAAATTGTAAATGCGACGGCTGGGCGGCTGCTCCCTTAGAATGAATCTGCACCGGCCGGAAATGGCAGGGCATCGATCTCGAATCCAGGATTCCCCACACATGACCGCCGAATTGAAATCCGCTCTCGTTACATCTATTGAAGAGGCCGCTGCAAAGGCCGGATTGACTCTGCTCTCTGCCAACGCCGGCAGCGACTTTCATGGCCGGCCCACTGCGGCCTTCCAGCTCGGCTTGGCGGACCCCGATTTTGCCGGCCGTTCCCTGCTTTTGGAGCTGAGCGATGGCTTCTCATTCGACAAGCCGGAGTTGCTGCCCACCATGACGGCGCACCTGACGGCCAAAGCCAAGCGCCTGCGCAATCCACGCCCCGAGTGCTACGTTACCCTCGGCGGCATGCCGATCGCTTTCGGCCAGTTCCAATGGCCGTTCCACCGCTCCACGTCAGGCGCGGACACGCATATCGTTCATGGCGAAGTCCACCTGGCCGACGGCGGGACGCACAATCTGCATGCCAAGGTCGCCGCCTCGGTGACCCTCACCTTCGCCGAGATTGTGCCCGCCATGGAGCAGCCCTATGCGGAGACATTCGTTTACAACGCGGTGCGCAAGACGATTGACCTCGGCCAGCTTGAATTCATCAAGAGCGGCAACCGCCAGCCCGTCCCCGTCACCACGCGCTACTATAGCCGCTGGCAAAAGAAGTTCCTCTTCACTGAGACCAACGACCAGGAGCGCCTGGAATATCTCCTGCGCAAGATCTACTGGCTCAGTGGCGTGCTGGGTGAGAGCGCGCCGGTGTGGATCGCCGACCCGCGCGACGCGCAGTACCTAAACACCACCGAGGCAGATTTGCTACGCATGGCTGGGGATAAGGCCGGCGAAGGGCTGCTGGCACTCTATGGCGAGTTTGCCGCGGCCACGCCGAAGCTGATCTCCCGCGGGCCAGAGTACCAGGCTGGCCTCGAAGCGGCGCTCAACTTTACCAAGCCGCAGTTTAACGAGTCCATGCGGTCGGGACACGCGAATATGTAAGGCTGAAGCTCCCCTATTTTAGCGGCGTTCTATCCAGGCAAACTATCCCAGCAAGCCGAGAAAGAGTTCAAATGAATATCAATCTTGTTCAGGCAAACCATGGTTTCGGCGAAAACGGTGGCGGGGATGTGGAAGAAGTCCCGCAGGGGCTTAAGCCCGCCGTGATTTTGCACCATTTTCGGCACGTCACCCAGAGGGTACCCGGTCGTGCCCTGACACAAGGCCACGACCGCGCCGCAGTTTGAGAGAATGCCGGGGCTACGTTGATATTCATCAGAGTTCATTTGACTTTGTCTACTCTATATAGTAGAGTACTCTTCAACAGTAGGAAGTCTCGGGCCAGAACGATTCTCTTTCACAAGCTCTGCTCGGACCTCAATCCAGCATTTAGCCAGCGCCAGCAGTATCTTGCTTGTTTGCTCTATGTTTCAGAGTTCTCTGAAATGTTTGAAGTTCACGCAATTCAACCTCAGGAGGCAATATGTTCCGCATATCCTTTGCAAAAACCATCTTCGCTCTCGCCGTTTTGGCGACGATCTCCCTCACCCCAACCCTTGCTCAACAGCCCACGGCAACTGGCTCCGCGCCTCAGATAGCCGCCCAGCCGAATTCGACCCTTGCGCTGGGCAAGCTCGAAATCACAATGAGCCAGGCTGATCCTGACAGCAAGGAGTTCGGTCTGGCAGTCAGCGACTATTGGAAGCTCATTGTCGAGAACAGCGATGGCAGCCGCGTTTACAACTTTTCCAAAGCGTTGACCGCAGAGCGGAAGACTCCCAATGCGACGCTGCTGGCGATGCGTGCGTCGGCGGGCTGTTATTACATGGGCTGGCTCGCCCAGGCGAACCTGATGGATACTTTTGGCCGGTCCCGCGTTGCGCAGATTGACGCGCAAGCCCGCGCCGACTTCGACGAGGCGCTGAAACTCGACCCGCAAAACTTCTCTGCGCTCTATGGCTACGCTGTCTATGAGGGCTATCGCCCCGGCGCGCAGGCCCACCAGAAAGAGTTGCTCACACGCCTCGATGCTTTGCGTGCTTCCCGGCCCTACTATCCCTGGCAGCTCGTGGACACTTTGGAGAAGAACGGCAAGCCCGAATAGCTGGCGGGATACTGTGGCGGGACGGAGTGCGTTTTCTTCGCCCCGCCGATCTCTTAAATCGCCATCCCGCAGCCGGAGCAGAAGCGCGCTCCCGGCGTGTTGGTCTGATGGCAGCGGCCGCAGGCGACGAGCGTGGATGCTTGTCCTGACTGAACATTTTGCCCAGCCGGCGGGATGTTCACCGTCACGTTCACCGGCTGGCCCCATCCCGGCATCTGAATCCCCAGCGCAGCGGCGATTCCCGCAGCCTGAATGGCGTTGAACTCCCGTACCCTGGCCGGCATGAAGAAGCACTCAATGCAACCGAGAATCCATGGAATAGGCGACCAACTGAAGCAGGCGTAGAGAATTCCCAGGCCGATGCGCCGCAGATAGAAGTGGTGAATGCCAAAGCCGCCCAGAAACAGCGCCAGCAGAATGCCGACGACCTCGTCCCGGCGCTCGAGCTCGTATTGACGATAAAAGAGGGACTGCGTGTTGGGATACGGCTGGCTGCTCATGGCTGGCTCTCCTTGCGCTTGTCTCGCCCTTTAGAATACGCAACCGGCAATTGCGCGGTTCCTATCCACCGCACGCCGGGCAAAATTGCCTAACTTTCGGCGGCAAAGAGCATCTAATTTGGTTATGAGCAAGCAAACTCCGTCCGCGGTTCCGTCCGCTGCCGCCAGCGGCACATTTCTCATTGGTGGCGATCTGCCTGTTCACCGGCTTGGCTATGGAACCATGCGTCTGGTGGGCGACGGCGCCTGGGGCGAGCCTGCCGACGCGGCCGATGCCCGCCATGTTTTGCGTCGCGCGGTTCAACTGGGCGTGACTCTCATCGACACCGCCGACGCCTACGGCCCGGAAATTGCCGAGCGGCTGATCGGCGAGGCGCTTTACCCTTACGCGCCGGGCGTGGTCATCGCCACCAAGGGCGGCATCACGCGGCAAGGACCGGCCAAGACCGAGTACGTTGGCCGCGCTGGGTATTTGATCCAGTGCGTGGAGATGAGCCTGCGGCGGCTGCGGCTGGAGCGTATCGACCTCTATCAACTGCATCGCATCGATCCGCGCACGCCGCTCGAAGAGAGTCTGGGCGCGCTGAGGCGGATGCAGGAGCAGGGCAAGATTCGCCACATCGGCCTAAGCGAGGTAACACCGGTGGAGATAGAGGAGGCCGGCAAGATTGTCAGGGTGGTCACTGTCCAGAATCGGTACAGTCTGTCCGACCGGCGGCACGAGGAGACGCTGGCGTATTGCGAGAAGCAACGGATTGGATTTTTGCCCTGGTATCCGATTGCGGGCGGCAAACTGCTCAAGCCGGAGCATCCGGCGGCGCAGGCGCTAGTGCGGATTGCCGCGCGGCACTCGGCTTCTCCGGCGCAGCTTTCGCTGGCGTGGCTGCTTCAGCGGTCACCGGTGATCCTGCCGATTCCGGGGACTTCGAAGGTCGCGCATCTGGAAGAGAATGTGGCCGCGGCCGGATTGAAGGTGAGCGCGGAGGAATGGGCAGAGTTGGAGAAGGCCGCGCAGAGCTAAGGCTGGACCTGTGGAATCACCGACGTATCCCGCTCCCAACCTTCGTTTTCCAGCTTGATGTGCTCGATGGCTATGGCGTTCCTGCCGGCGTCGAGGTCGGGGAGCGCCCGATACTGCGAGGGCCAGCAGCGGTAGACCTTGTAGGCGCGGACGAGCAGGCCGGTTACGCGCGAAATTGCAGGGATGTAAGCGCCGTCCCATTTCACGCGGAATTTGAAGTTTTTGCAGGGGTCGAGGCGTGTTGGATTGGTGGGGAATTCTGCCATGGGTGGAAGCATAGCATTTGAAACGGGCTATGGTTGGGAGAATTGAACAAAAAAATGCGCCGCAACCCGATTGGGCGGCGGCAGGGGTGATAGAAGTTGCGGGGGCTTCTTGGCGTCGATTTGGCGAATGCGGCGAGTGAGCACTATCGGGCAGACACGAGGAGCGTGCAGCTTTACGGTGAGCCAGAGAGATGAAAGGAAACAGATGACAGATGAAATTGTTGAAGTAACTCCCAGAACGCACTCCGGCGCACTGTTGGCGGCGGTCGCAGTGGCTGTGGCATTGGGGCTGGGCGGAGTTATTTGGAACTACACGCTGAGCAACAAGCTGAATGTTCAGCAGCAGGCTATAACGGATGCCGCGGCGCAGAACACCAAGCTGAGTGCGGCGCTGAAGAATACCGATTTGCGGCTGAATGTGGCCACGGATGAGTTGAAGACATCGCTCGGCCTGACGCAGAAGCAACTGGATACACGGGCGACGGAGCTGCAGGTCCGCGAGGCCCGCGGGGAGCAGACGGCAGCACGGCTGGCGACAGCGCAGAAAGAGACGGAGGGCCAGGTGGCCGCAGTCTCCAGCGCTGTGACCGACGTGCAGACGGATGTTGGCGGTGTGAAAACCGATGTAGCCAAGACGAAGAGCGACCTGGCCGACACCAACACTCAGTTGACTTCAATGAAGGGGGATTTGAACGGCCACAGCTCTCTGATTGCGCGCAATGGGGAGGAGTTGGAGATCCTGAAGCATAAGGGCGACCGGAACTACTACGCATTCACGCTGGTGAGGGGTGAGAAGAAGCAGGTGGGAACAGTGAGCCTGGAGTTGAAAAAAGCCGACTCGAAGAAGAGCAGGTTTACCATCGCCGTCTATTCCGACGACAAGCAGTACGAGAAGAAGGACAAGAGCCTGAACGAACCGCTTCAGTTCTACAGCGGCAAGGAACCCTTGTTGTATGAGATTGTGGTCAACAATGTGAGCGCCAAGAACACGGTGACAGGGTACCTGTCTTCTCCGAAGGGTGCGCCGGTACCGGTGGTGATTGCCCAGCGGTAATGCGCCAACTGCGGACACGGCCTTGATTCCAGATTGAGAATCAATGGTATAGAAATACTTGACATGCGCTTCAACCGAAACGAGCCGCAGCCCTTTTCAAGGCTGCGGCTCGTTTCGGTTGAAGTTAGCCGAACTGTTACATCTCTTTGACGCCTTCGACGAAGGCTTTCAGCTTGCGGCTGCGGCTGGGGTGGCGCAGCTTGCGGAGGGCCTTGGCTTCGATTTGGCGGATGCGTTCACGGGTGACCTGGAAGCTCTGGCCGACTTCTTCCAGGGTGTGCTCGGAGCCGTCTTCGAGGCCGAAGCGCATTTTGATGACCCGCTCTTCGCGCGGGGTGAGAGTGCGCAGAACCTGCGAGGTGTATTCCTTGAGGTTGACGCTGATGACCGCCTCGGAGGGGGAAACCGCCTGGCGATCTTCAATGAAGTCGCCAAGGTGAGAATCTTCCTCTTCGCCGATGGGGGTTTCCAGCGAGATGGGCTCCTGCGCGATCTTGAGCACCTTGCGCACCTTGGCCACCGGGATGTCCATGCGCTTGGCGATCTCTTCGCTGCTGGGCTCGCGACCCAGCTCCTGCACAAGCTGACGGCTGGTGCGGATGAGCTTGTTGATGGTCTCGATCATGTGCACCGGGATGCGGATGGTCCGGGCCTGATCCGCAATGGCGCGGGTGATGGCCTGGCGAATCCACCAGGTGGCGTAGGTGGAGAACTTGTAGCCGCGGCGGTACTCGAACTTATCGACCGCCTTCATGAGGCCGATGTTGCCCTCCTGAATGAGGTCGAGGAACTGGAGGCCACGGTTGGTGTACTTCTTGGCAATGGAGACGACCAGGCGCAGGTTGGCCTCGATCAGCTCGCGCTTGGCCTGCTCGGCGTCCATATCGCCCTGAATCATTTCGCGCTGGGTGCGCTTGAGCTCAATGATGGAAACGCCAGCATCGGCCTCGATCTTTTCGAGATCGACCTTGCAGTTTTTCTGCTGGCGGCGATACTCCTTTTTCAGCTCCTCGCTCTTGCTGGCTTCATGCTTCTGGTCCAGCGAGCGGATCTGCCGCTCGAGGGTGCGCATGGTGTCCACGGTCTTGTTGACCTTGTCCAGCAAGCGCTTACGCTCGACGGCGGTGTACTTGAGCTCGCGGACGATGCGCGAGATAAAAACCTTTTCGCGGGCGATGAGCCAGCGCGCATGGCGCGCATCCCGGATCTTGGCCTTGGATGCGGGCGCAGGCGCGGCCTGCTTCTCCTCGATCTGCGCGATCTTCTTCTGGTGCTTCACCAATGCGTCGATGCGGGCAACTGTGGCCTTGACGCGGGATTGCACCACGTCTTCGGTGAGCTCCTCCTCGTCGAAAACCACTACTTCCTTGACGTTGCGCACACCGCGCTTCAGATCCTCGCCCAGAGCCACGATTTCGCGGATCACGATTGGGGAGCGGGAAATCGCCTTGAGGACGCGCAGTTGGCCGCGCTCAATGCGCTTGGCGATTTCGACTTCGCCTTCGCGTGTAAGCAGCGGCACGGTGCCCATCTCGCGCAGGTACATGCGCACCGGGTCGTTGGTCTTTTCCAGCGTGCCAGGGGTCAGGTCGAGCTCGACGTCCTCGCCCTCTTCGAGATCGAAGTCCTTGTCGGCGCCGAACTTGGGGCCGTCCAGCAGGTCGATGCCCTGGGTGCCGATGGTGGTAATCAGGTCGTCCAGATCTTCGGGCGAGGACCCCATCTCATCCGGCAACATTTCATTCACGTCGCCGTAGGTGAGATAGCCCTTCTCCTTGCCCACTTCGATCAGGGTGTCAATATCGTGTTCAAACTTGTCGTCAATCGCCAAAGTTACTCCTACTCTCTTTGCGCAAAGCAGATTCAGCACCGTTTTGCGCACCGGTGCGTGGTTCGGGTCCAGAGCGCGAAAAAAAGATTTCCAAGGAAAATAATTGGAAATCCAGCGCGCACGCAGACGCAAACCTGCGGTCACCCGCATAAAAGAAGCGGTTTCAGGTAGTTGCTCGGAAAAGGATGAAAAGCGCTTCAGGTTTCGCCTGGGTCGCCCGCGAGCCGAAGCTCATGGTTGGGGCAGAGGGGCGCGCATCCTCACAGAGACTTCAAGTCTACCACGTTCCACCATGCTTGGCCAAAACGAACTCAACGCCGCAGGGGCGATCCATGGATCCTAGCCTGCCTTTGACGGCTCGTGCTTGATTCTTTGATGCACAGCGAACCTGAAAAGAGCCGGAAATCCTGCTAAAATCGACCTTTCGGCTAGCCGCCGCCCAGGAAATCCATCTGTAGAAAGCCGCTTCCGTGCCTGACGAACCCAAACCCAAGTCCAAATCCGTGACCTACGCCGACGCCGGCGTTGACATCAGCAGTGGAGACCGCGCCAAGGAACGCATCAAGTATCTGGCGCAGAAGACCTTTAACCGCAACGTGCTGGGGGGCATCGGAGGCTTTGGCGCGCTCTATCGGCTGGACGTGCAGCGCTGGAAGAACCCGATTCTGGTGAGCTCGGCGGACGGCGTGGGGACCAAGCTCAAGGTGGCCTTCGAGCTGGGGCTGCACCAAACCGTGGGCGCGGACTTGGTGAACCACTGCGTCAACGACATTGCCGTGCAGGGGGCTACGCCGCTGTTCTTTCTGGACTACCTGGCCAGCGGCAAGCTGGACCAGGAGGTGACTGAGAGCGTCGTAACCGGCCTCGCCGAGGCCTGCAAGGCCAACGCCTGCGCGTTGATCGGCGGCGAGACGGCGCAGATGCCCGGATTCTATACCGACGGGGAGTACGATCTAGCGGGCTTTATCGTCGGCGTGGTGGATCGGGACAAGATGGTGACCGGCGCGGGCATCAAGGCTGGCGACGTGCTGATCGGACTGCCCTCGACCGGCCTGCATACCAACGGCTACTCGCTAGCGCGGAAGCTGCTCTTTGAAGTGGCCGGCTACAAGCCCACCCAATATGTGACCGCCATCAAAGAGAAGGCCGGCGCGGCGCTGATGAAGACGCACCGCAGCTATCTTCACGTGATTCAAAAGCTTGTGACGGCGGGGCTGACCACAGGCATGGCTCATATTACCGGCGGCGGAATCACTGAAAACCTGCCTCGCATCCTGCCCAAGAACACGGGGGCGCAGGTAGAGCTTGGGTCGTGGCCGGTGCTGCCGATCTTTGAGCATCTGCGGGCACTGGGCCAGGTATCAGAAGATGAGATGATGCGCACCTTCAATATGGGAGTGGGGCTGATTGCGGCGATTCCGGCGGCCAAGTTTACGCGGGCCAAGAACCTGCTGGACCGGGCCGAGGAGAAGTTCTACGTGATTGGGCGCATTGTGAAGGGCGAGCGGCGGGTGCAGTATACGTGAGAAGTGAATCAGTGAAGAAGTGAATGAGTGAACAGTGGACAGTGAACAGTGGTCAGGGAACTGATCTCACTGCACAAGCATATCGAACACGTACTGTATCAGCGCACGACTGGTAGGTCGTGGTTTTAACCACGACACCGCAAATCCCATAGAACAATGATCGGGGCTTTAGCCCCTGAGGGAAAATGCCGGAACACGCCTCGAAAGAACGGCCTCTTCGCCTCGGTATCTTACTCTCCGGGCGCGGGTCGAACTTTCTGGCCATCGCCGAGTCCATCCGGGCGGGGCGGCTCAAGGGCGTTGAAATCGCGGTCGTGGTCTCGAACGTGGCTGAGGCCGGGGGCTTGGCCAAGGCGCGGGATCTGGGGCTGCACCACGCAGTGTTCGTTTCAAAGGGGCGCAAGCGCGCCGAGCACGACGCCGATGTGATTGCCTGCCTGCGGGTGCATCGCGTTAACCTGGTTTGTCTTGCCGGCTACATGCGGCTGCTGTCACCGGAGTTTATCGCCGCGTTTCCCAACCGCATTCTCAATATTCATCCATCGCTGCTGCCGGCCTTCCCTGGTCTGGAAGCGCAGGTGCAAGCCTTTGAGTATGGGGTGAAGGTGGCCGGATGCACGGTTCACTTTGTGGACGAGCATCTGGATCATGGGGTTATCGTGCTGCAACGGGCGATTCCGGTACTGGAAAGCGACGATGCGCACTCGCTGGCGAAGCGGATTCTGGTGGAGGAACATATCGCTTATACCGAGGCGATTGGCCGGGTGGCTGGCGGAGAGTATGAGATTCGCGGGCGGCGATATGTGAGAGGCGTGGGTTAGTCTCGCCCACTGTCAGATTCTGAATGCAGTCAATTCCGCTAACGAGCGCAAAGAAATGGGGCCATGCGATACAGAGTCACCGTGCCGTGCAATCGCGAAAGAGCGCCCGATAGCATGGTCTATGCCGAAAGCGTGTTGGGATGTTGATTAACCAGTAATTGCCGGGTAGCCGGTCAACCACCCGAAACTCTGTTCTCGACCTGCCAGATGTGGAGTGGTGCTTTTGTATGCAGCACCATGGCGACGAACCAATGCTTGACGGATCGTAAGGACCCTATCCAATTTTTCCGTTTGACAAATGAGTGCACCCTATGTAGAGTTCTTGAGTATGGGTAGCGATTCTCCACGAATGACCGGGCCCACTCTGAAGATAATTGGCCAGCTAATTACTGCTGCGTCTGGAGGGGTTTCGGGTGCGGAAATCTCTCGATCAGCAAAAATCCCATCCGGCACCCTTTACCCCGTACTCTTTCGACTGGAAAGAGCAGGATGGCTCGAAAGCGAGTGGGAAGACGGCAATCCGTCTGAGATGGGCAGACCTCGGAGGCGCCTGTATCGACTCACTTCACTTGGAAGACAGGAGGGACGGAGGGCATTTGAAGAGCTCATCCCGGACGGCGGGAGGCTTGTATGGCAATCCTGACGATCATCCAGGGGATACTAGCGAAACTCGCTGCCGATGAGATCGCGGCTTGGCTGCCGATTCTCAGCCAGAAAATATTGAATTTCGCAGTCTCGCGACTGCCTGAAGAGAAGCGCAAAAGATACGTGGAGGAGTGGGATGCTCACCTGATGGACATTCCTGGCGGTTTCTCGAAGCTGGTCTACAGCGCCGATCTGCTTAGAGCCGCGTTGAAAATGGACTGGATCTATCGAGCAGGTTTAGCGCCGTCAACAATGTACAAGATCAGGCGCTACATCATGAGCCGCCAACGTGACGTTGCGAGCAGCATCAATATGACCATCGTCTGGATCGTATGGTTGTCCCTTGCTGAATTAGCGGGATGCAAGACGGGAGATCGGTTCACTTTCGAGAGGCATACAAGGTATCCGCGACTTTATCAGATAGTGAAGTTGGGTCCAGAAAGAAGCGGATGTCCGCTCTGGCTTTCATGCCTCGTGACCGTCTCTGTCTCTCTTAATACTCTGAGCTGGAAATGGCTTCAGTCCATGAACCGGAAATTGCTTGAATCTTAGCGAGCATTAAAGCGGACGTTCCAAGCGCTTCCAGCGTGCCCGGCGTCCCGCGTCGGATCAGGTTCTGAGCGAGTGGTCGGCAATCAGGGCATTACCCAGTTTTCGAGTTCTGTCTGGATTGCTGGTTAACCACTCCGAACTCGGTCTTTAGTTCGATTCCAGCTTCGGCGATTCATTGAAAACTATTCTGGGAATGCTCGGAACCTATGGACGAACCGCATACCCGCCTTTTTCCGGTAGCCCAATGTTGCCGGCAATCCAGTGTGCTCTGCCGTCTACGTTAAAGAAGACCTCGATTCTCTTATCTTTGAATTCATTGTCATTCCCAGCAGCAAGCATCGAGAAGTAGTACACGAATTCATATCCCGCGCATGGACGCCACGGCTCTATTGGAATGACTTCTTGCTCGAAGTCTGGTGGACCAAATGCCTCAATGACTGCTTGCTTTGATGAACCTACATCAACGTGACTGTAGTTCTCTTTCACTCTTCGTAGCTTTTCATCCGGCGCGGTGTAAGGGAATGTTACGGTCCTCGTCCAATCTTGATATGTTCTAAGCTCCTTGTCGTGTGGACAGGCGCTATCTCCTTTTTGGCGCGCCTTGATGGCGTTGTCGAGTATAAAATCAAGCGATATTAAGGCTATGGTTACAACGGCGACGGCGATGATGCCGCTGGTTATTACAAGTCGCATTCGCATGGTCAATGGCTCTGGATTCACCAGTACTGATAGACGCGTCCCGAATACGCCCCGCTCAGGGAGACGGTAGGCCGCCGAACCTCATGCTGTAGCCTCGTCGCACATTAGGCGGTAAGGATACTGCGTTTCTCGGCGTCACGAGTGAATCGTAGCCTATCCGGAGATTGCCAGTTGGTAAACACGCCAAGATGGCGGGAATGCGCGGGCCCAAACCGTGGGCCACCGGCGGCATCCCATTTGGTGCCGGCAGTCAAGACGTCTGTTCCGCCCAGAACTGAGTAAACCATTGATTCTATATGTCTTACAATCGGAACTTTGTTTGCAGAAGATATGCCTCTGATTACCTACCCTTATAGGTAGCCAGACAAACGATGGAGATGCTGCGCCCGGCGAATGAGTACGCCATCCCTTTGCGGATGGCGCCGGGGCGCGGGACCGTCGAACTCTGTCCGGTAGCGGCTCTCTGCTTGGCGCGCCGACCGGAACCACGGCGGCGCGTTCAGGCGAGAGTTCTCACCGAGTCTCAAGACAAGCAAAGTTAACAGGGCGCTTGGGCTGCCCTATCACTTAGGAGACTCTGCACAAGCGTCGACTGTGTTGCAGCATTCCCTCAGGGGCTGAAGCCCACTTTTATTTTGTTGCATTTACGGCACGGCTAAAGCCGTGCCCTGACACAAGACGGGCTTGCACATCGTTTCCTCAAAAGGAGCTTTCTGAATGAACCCTATCTCAAATGTGTGGAATCACCCGAAGACCTCGGCCGCCGGGTTGCTGATTGCGGTCGTCACCATTGCCCATGTCCTCTCAGAGCAGGGCATCACTCTGGGCGCGGCCGGGAACGGCACGGTGATCACGCTGGTGAGCGCCGTCGCCACGGCCTTCCTGGGTCTGCTTGCCAGAGACCCGTCAGGCCAGACTTCTTCCACTGGTTCGACCGCCAAGCTGGGCGCCTGGGCGCTGATCGCGCTGCTGCTGCCGCTGCCGTTTATGGCCGGATGCTCGGGCGTGACCGTCGCACAGGACATTGTGAACTGGACCCCGGCGCTGCAGAGCGCGGTGGCTACGGTGGACTCAACGGCGGCTTTGCTTGCGCCGCAGGATGCGCCGATCTTTGCGGCGGCGACGGTTGGGTTTGACGCGGCCTCCAATCTGCTGGTGGCGCAGGCCAAGGCTTATCTGGCCAATCCGGCGGCAGGCACGCTGGCGCAGATGCAAGCACAAGTGGTGACCTTTCAGCAGCAGGTGAACGCCGCGCTGTTGCAGGCGGCCAAGATAAGTAACACAGCAAGCCAGCAACACGCTTTGGCTGCGATTCAGGCGGTGGCAACCATCGTAACCGCGATTCTTGCGCTGGTCCAGACGATCTCCAGCAAGGCGCAAGTGGCGCGGATGGCGGCAAACTCGACAATCAAGCAGGCTGCGGTGCGGCCGCTGCTGGACGACTCGACGGCTGCGACGGTGGTGGCCAGCCACTATGACGAGCCGGTGGAAGTGGCGCGTGCGCAGGTAGCGCGGGCGGAGTTTGCCGAAGCGCAGGCTGGCTTCTGAGGGTCTTGAAGCAACAACGGGCCGCTCAAATTGAGGAGCGGCCCGCAAGGCCTAAGAATAAATACCATTCGATTCTTACCGTATTATTCGTAAACAAGAATACTTCAGCAAATTTAGGCAGCTTCGAGCCGTTGGACGATGTTCTAGATGGAGTTGCCGGCTTTATGGAAGGCCGTTTCGAGTTCGCTATCTAGCTTTTGTGCCGCTGTGGGCTGATGATGAATGAAGTTGTTGGCTAGTGGGCCGCAGATCTGCTTGTGGAAGCGGATAGTCGGCAGCGCGGCTTTGGTCCGTCGAGGAGTCCAGCAGCTGTCGAATGCGCGTGCGTGGCCGAGGGATTCACACTTCTCCTTCCTCTTCCGGCTCGCCCAGCGGATCGTTGTAGCGATCCGTCACCTCGGCGATGGCCGCCAGCCGCGCCGCAAGTTCGGGCTTCCAGCTTGCTTCCGGGGCGCGCCAGCTCCAGTTTCCCGCAGGCACGGCCGGCGTATTCATGCGGGCCTCCGAACCCAATTCCAAAAGATCTTGCGCCGGAACCACGGCGAGTTCCGCTACGCTGGCCTCGACAGCCCGGATCAGCGGCCACACCGGGCGCTTGGTGACCGGCCCCACATAGGCCTCGACGGCGCTGCGCTCCACCTTGCCCGCCGCATCCCACCAGCCCTGCGTGGTGTTGTTGTCGTGCGTGCCGGTGTAGGCCACGGTATCGGGCGTGAAGCGGTGGGGCAGGTGCATGTGCGCGCCCTTGCTGTTGAAGCCGAACTGCATCACTTTCATCCCCGGCAAGCCCAGCTCCAGCCGCAGCGCCTCCACCTCGGGAGTAATCACACCCAGATCCTCGGCCACCAGCGGCAGCGGCCCCAAAGCCGCCCGCAGCGCGCGGAAGAGCGCAAGCCCCGGCGCTTTGATCCACTCGCCGTTCACCGCCGTCTCCTCATCGGCGGGAATCGCCCAGTAGGCCTCGAAGCCGCGGAAGTGGTCGAGGCGGACGATGTCATAAAGCTCGCAGGAGCGGCGAATCCGCTCGATCCACCAGTTGAACCCATGCGCGGCCAGCACGTCCCAGCGGTAGAGCGGGTTGCCCCAGCGTTGCCCGGTGGGCGAAAAGTAGTCCGGCGGAACGCCGGCGATCTGGATCGGCTTTAGCTCCTCGTCGAGTTCAAACAGATCGGGATGAACCCACACGTCCGCCGAATCCATATTGACGAAGATGGCCACGTCGCCCAGAATCCGAATCGCGCTTTGCGCCGCAGCCGCGCGCAGGTTCTTCCACTGGAGCGCAAACGCAAACTGCAGCACGCGTTCCTGTGCCAGCGCCCGTCCGTGCTCCGCCACGATCTTGGCCAGAGCCTCCGGCTGGCGGCAACGCACCGGCTTGGGCCACGCCGTCCACGCGCCGGTATTGAACTGGTGGCGTAGCACGGCATAGAGAGCGTAATCGCTGAGCCAGACCGCCTCAACCTTACAGAACTCCTCGAACCGTTGCCATTGTTTAGCCAGCTTCGGATCGTGCTGGCCCCGGTCCAGGAAGTTCCCCGCCGCCTCATGGAGCAGAGGCAGCTTGTGCGCCTCCACCTCGTTGAAGTCCACATTGCCGCCGCGCCCAGCCAGCCCGCCAATCCGCTCGCCCTCAATCCAGCCCCAATCCGAGAGAAATTCCAAGCTGATCAGAAATGGATTGCCCGCAAAGGCCGACGAGCCCGCGTAGGGCGAATTGCCATATCCCGTAGGGCACAGCGGCAAAACCTGCCAGATATGCTGTTTAGCCGCGGCAAGGAAGGCGACAAACTCGTGGGCAGCCGGTCCCAGGTCGCCGATGCCCCCATACGAAGGCAGCGAACTCACATGCAGCAGAACTCCGGACGATCGTTGAAATTGCATGGCTTCATTATCACCCGCAGCCAGCCAGAATTCCGGAATCCGACAGGCAAAGGCGGCACAGACAGCGCAAAAAGCCCGCGTCCTTGAGAGGATGCGGGCTTTTTGCAGTTCAGTTCGGCTGCCGGGTTATGCGGCCGGAACTTGCGGCTCCGTTGCCTTCTTGTTCATCAGAATGCGCTTGTTTTTCTTGTACTCGTCCACAACCCCGCTGAGGAAGACGCTAAAAGCTTCCTGCCTGCGCTCCTCGAGCATCTGGTCGCGCGCTTGATCGAAGTTCTTGGCAATCTCCTCAGGGGTGGGCTCCTGCTTGTCAACAATCTTCGCCACCACGCCGGTACGCCCCGCGTCGATAGGGCCGCTGATGTTGCCCACTGCGAGGTCCAGAAGCTGCGGAGCCACCTGCGCCACCTGGCCCAGGTCGGGCACCTGGCTGCTGGAGCTCACCAGGTCGCTGGTCTTCACCGTCGCTCCCAGTTCCTTGGCGGCCTTGGCCAGATCGTTTTCACTTTTGGCCTTGTCAGACAGTTGCTTGGTCCGCAGGCTCAACAGCGCAGGCAACACCTGCTGGCGATAGTCATCCAGGATGTGGCTCTTCCAATCCTCAAACGTCGGCGCATGAGCCGCTGCAATCCCCGTAACCTGGAAGATTGCGTATCCCTCGCCGGTGGGAGCAAATTGCGGCGAATCGCTCTGCTTGGCCTGGAAGGCTTTCGCGATCACCTGCGACCCGTCCGGCAGCGCTGCAATCACGCCCTGGCTGCCAACCATCGGCGTGGTCACCAACTCCAGGTGGTGAGCCGCCGCGGTCTTCTCCAAGCCGTTTTGGGTGGCTTCTGAAGTCAATTGATGTGCGAAGTTTTCCTCGGCGGCTGCCGCCTTCTGGCGAACCAGCGTGGCCTGAATGGTGGGCAGCACTTCGTTGATCGACTCGGCGTGCGCAGCCTGCCGTTCTTCCACCTGCACAATGTGATATCCAAAATTGCTTTTGACAATCTGCGTGTCGCCGATCTTCTGGGTGAAAATGGCGTTGTCGAAGGGCTTCACCATCGCGCCTCGCTTGGCAAAACCCAGTTCGCCGCCCTTGTCTTTGCTGCCGGGGTCGTCGGAGTTTGCCTTGGCCAAGGCGGCAAAGTCGCCGCCGCCCTGAATCTGCTTGAGAATGCCCTCGGCCTTGGCTTTGGCGGCAGCATCTGTTTTGGCGTCAGCGTTTGCGGACACCTGGATGAGGATGTGCCGCGACCGGGCCTGTTCATCAACCTGATACTCCGCTTGGTGAGCGTTGAAGTACTGCTGAATCTCCTGCTGGCTTACCTGTGGAACTCCGCCCGGCAGCTCATTGGGCGTAAAGGCAAAGTAGGTGATCTTGCGCTCTTCCGGCACAGCCGAGGCATAGCGCGCCGCGTTTGTCTTGAAAAAGCTGGCCAGTTCGCTGTCGGCGGGATTGATCCCCTTGCTCAGCTCGTCCGAGGAGATCACCGCATAGTCGAACTTGATCTTGATGTTGCCCTTGCGATAGTCGTCGCGGACTTCCTGGTTGCTCACGGTGACGCCGGCCGTAATCAGCGCCTCAAGGCGATGGATAGCGATTTGCTGCCGCACCTCGTCTTCAAAATCCGTCACCGATACTTCATGGCTATTGATGATGTTCTTGTACTTTTCGTCGCCTACGTATTGGCCGTTGGGGAAGAACAGCTCGCCAAACTGGCCTTTTTGCAGCGCCTGTTTGAGATCGTCGTCGGTGGCGTGAATGCCCAGCTTCTCAGCCTCTGCCAGCAAAACCTGCTGCTGGATCAGTTGCTCGCCCACCCGCGGCTCCAGCATGCGCAGGATGGCCGGATTGCCGGCGTACTGCGGGTACTGCCGCTGCACCTGCTGCTGGGTGATCTTATCCACTCGTTGCTGGCTCACCGCCACGCCAGAGGAGAGCAGTCTGCTATACCAATGCGGATAAATCATGGCATACGTATCGGCGGCCGCAACGCCCGCGCCGGTAAGGCCGGGGATCAGGTATACGACCATGGACACCGAGGCCGCGCCGATGATGACGACGAGAAGCGCCTTGGTTACGCGATTGTCTGTTTGCAGGAAACGAATCATGGATGGACTTGAACCTTCAACTCTCTACGCGCTGCCCGCCGATCCCTTCCCTGCCAGCGCGCCAGTTCGGGCTCGACTGCTTGGGGTGGTCATCTCGCACGGATGCGCAATTCTCGCTCTACGCGATTCTTTGCCATTATAGACGACCGGGAACCGGGACATCTTCCGATTCGGATTGCGCGTGCGTCCAATCCGGATAGGTGAAGCGTCCGAGCCGGATTGAATGCTGCCGCAAAAACAAAGCGGGCATCCCGGCTTGCCGGAATGCCCGCTGTTTCTAGTCCCTTAGTCCCTAGTCAGTCCCGAGTCCCTCTGACTTACCGCCAGTAGTAATACCCGCCGGTGATGAAATAGGGCCGGTAGTAGACTGGGGGATAACCGTATGGATAGCCATAGCCCGCGTACGCCGAACCGTAGTACGGGGAGCCGTAGGGGTAATAGCCGCGGCGGTAGAGGCTGGGTCCGCCGGTATAAAGCCCCTGCGCCAGCCGCGCCGCTTCCTGCGCGTCCACCGGATTAACCGTGAGCGGCACATTCAGATGGAACGTTACAAGCGCCTCGGCGGGAATCCAGACTCCTGGTCCGGGAGAAGCCGCTGAAGCCGCCGTACCCGCAGCCACGCCAGCGCCGGCCCCAACCGCGCATCCAAAGCCGCGGCCCACGGCGCAGCCAATAATGGCTCCCAGAATGCCACCGCCAACCGCGTTGCCCACGGTTTGACCGGCCTTGTTCGGCCCCTTCACCTTGAATTGGTCGGTATCGAGCGGATAGCTCTGCCCGCCCAGATCAAGCGAGGTAAGTGTCAGCGCCAGCTCCGGGCTGCCGCCCAGAGCGCCGGCCTTTTTGTCCTCGGTCACCACGCCATGCACGGTCGCGCCCTTGGGAATTGCCAGCACGCCGCCAGAGGCCACGTCGCGGATCACCGTGAACTGAACCGGCTCACCGTCCTTGGCCCTCTTGCTGTTCAACGACTCGGCGGTCCGCAGTTGCAAAAGCGTTCCTTGCGGTATTGTGACCGGCCCCTTGGGAGCTTCGTAGGCCGGAGGTTGCACACGGGTAATGCGGGGATTGGCCGTTCCATACTGCGGCCGGGCCGGCGGATAAGGCGCCGGGTATTGACCCTGCGCCTGGCCCCGATCCTGACTCTGTCCAGGGGGCGGCAGCGGTCCGTCGTTCATTGCGGGCGGAGGCGGTGGAGGAACAGGCGCCATGGCGTCGTCCCCTGCGCTGTCAGCCATCTGCTGCGCGCCGGGGGCTGTGTTCCTGGGGGCCTGCGCTGCCTGGGCTTGCTGCGTATTGCCGACCTTCAAGTAGTTGTTTACTTTGGTCACGCCCGCCACATGGCCGGCGATCGACTCTGCCAGTTCGCTGGACGCATCGCCCGATACCGTTCCCGATAGCGTGACCTCGCCCTGGATGGTTGCGGCGGTAATCAGGTCGCCCTTCAGCGCATTCGAGGCGTCGAGCGCATGAACCACATCCATCTCTATCTGCCCGTCCGGGCGCTGCCCATTAGCCTGCGACGTTACGGTGACAGAGTCTGAGTCTGCGGCCTGCGCAACGGCAATTCCGCCGCAAAGCGCCGCCAGTCCAGCCCACGCCAGAACCTGGGGAATGGATTTCTTAAGCAAGGTCCGATTCATCTTCATGTTTCTCCTCCGCCTGAAGCGCGGTTCCAACGGCAAATCAACGCCTCGCCGCATAAGCAAGCGCTTGAAGGCGATGCTTCCGGCTCAAACTGTTAGACGAGGTTTGGCGGCAGCCGTCATCTGTGATAACCCGGCCCATGAGAAAAAGTTCCGTTGCTCCCATGAAGAGTCCGTCGCCGGATTCAGGCCAAGGCGGTCAAGCAGTGCACTTTCGCACATTCAATCGGCTGCGTCTCCCATCGCAGCCGACGACCTCTTTGCCGCGAAGCCGATAAGCGCCAAAGCCCCCAGAGTAAAGACGGCGTTGCCCGCGCGCGTCACAACTCCTGTTCCTCCTGCCACCGGAGGTTCGGTGAAACTATGCCACGCATAGGCGAGCGTAGCGCCACTGGCCAGCGCCAGCTTGTGCCGCAAACTCCAGCCGCCGCGCTTGGCCCAGATGAGAACCGCTGCCGCCATACCCAGTTCGATAAGGAGAATTGCGCCGACAGCCCCCCATCCCCACCGTGGCGGAATCATCAGAATCGCTGAACCGCACACCAGCGCCAGCGCGCCCGCCAACCACGGATTCGGGATCAACCCGAAGCTTCCGGGGCCACCAGGATTGCTCACACTGAACGCAGCAAATACCAGCAAGGCTATGGCCGCTGCCGCTGCAATGAATTGTGCAGTGGAGGAGACAAAATGATCCTGGCGATAGCTGCCCAGGGTAACGGCCGCACTTCCCAGCACAAACAAAACAGCGGCAACCCAAAGACCTGGCCGGCCCAGCCATGGTGTCGTTGCCCGCTCCGGAACTGTCGCCTCAACCAGCGCGATTGGTACGGAGATGCTCCAGACGGTATGCAAGGCAAGCACGAAGACGGTCCACCATCCGCCTATCCCCAACGCCGGAATATAAGCGGATTGGAGCAGATGCATGTTGAGGGAAAGGTAATTCGGATTGAAGAGCGACTGGGTTGTGAATCCCTCTTCCAGAATGCCGTAGGCCAGCGCCAGCAAAACCACCGTGGGCCAACCGCGCCCTGACCGCCGCGCCAGTTCGCGAATCAGCAGCGCCCCTCCACCGTAGGAAGGAGCAAGAACGACCAGCGCGGGCAACATCGTAATCGAAAGGTTGCCGAGAAGAAACTCAGCCACAAGCGGAGCCAGAAAAAACAGCCCAATCGCTGCCAGAACGCTTTGCTTCGATTTCGCGGGCGTCGGGTCCATGCGCACTGCTCCCTCACAGAGAGCCAGGTTAGATTGAAGCCAGTGCCTGTTCCTTGGCTTTACTGGAGAGCCTGATCGAAGGCCGCAGCCAGCGTCGCTAACCCCGCTGCGATATCGTCTCCCAGATGAACCCGCAAAGCCCGCCGTCCACGCGACTCCAGCACCGCCAGGTCGCCTGCAGCCTGGGCATCGATGACCACGCCAAAGCTGTAGGTCTGCCCCGGAACATCCACATCGGCCTCTGGATCACGTTCCGCGGTGATTTGCAGGAATACCCCAGTGTTGGGGCCGCCTTTGTAGTCCTGCCCGGTGGAGTGAAGGAAGCGAGGGCCGAAGCCCAGGCAAGTCGCTACTTTCTTGGCGTCCCGCACCTTGTGCCGGAAGCCCTGGATCGCCTTCTCATGCTCGGGGAACATGGGCAGGAAGGCCAGCGTGGCAAAGTAGTCGCCGACATGAATCTGATTGAGATGCGCGCGCAGGTATCCGGCGAGCGTCTGGATGGGCGCGGCGGCCTTGAGCGTGGCGGCGTAGGCGTCCGTTGCGTAGAGTTTGATGCCGCCGTCTTCGAGGAAAGCTGTCCGATCCGGCAGGCTGCCGGTCTTCTCGTAGGCCGTGGTCAAAGCGCGGGTCTCGATCTTTGCCGACTCCACGTCCGGCTGGTTAAAGGGATTGATGCCCATCACCGAACCGGCCACCGCGGTGGCCACTTCCCAGCTGAAGAATTGCCCGAAGATCTCGTAGAGATCAGAGATTTCGATGGAGATCACCGGATGACCAGCGGTCTCAAGAGCCGCTACTTTTGCGTCCAGACTTGAATCCGTCGTGCCTGCCAGCTTCACATACACAAAGATTCGATCATTGCCGTAGACCCCCGGCGCGCCAATCGCCTCACGGTCTACCGGCGTGATGCCCTTGCCCAGTTTGCCCGTCGACTCGGCGATCAATTGCTCCAACCATGCGCCCAGGTCGTAGATCTCCGGCGAGGTGAAGATGGTGATCTTGTCGCGGCCGGCGTTGGCGGCCGTTCCAAGGATCAGGCCCAACTCGACCGCCGGATTCTCTCCCAGCGCCAGCTTGGCCTCGGCCACAGCCTTGGCCGCCGCGTCCAGCAGCTTGCCCGTGTGCAAACCAGCCACTGTCGCCGGCACCAAGCCAAATTTCGAGAGCGCCGAGTAGCGCCCGCCGATCTTTGGGTCGCCGTAGAAGATGTACCGGAAACCATCGCCCTTGGCCACCTGCTCCATCTTCGAGCCAGGGTCGGTAATGGCGATAAAGTGGCTGCCGGCCTCGTCCTTGCCCACTGCGTCTACCACCTGATCGAAGAAATATTGCTTCAAGATGTTCGGTTCCAATGTGGAGCCGGACTTGCTGGCCACAATGACCAGCGTCTCCTTGAGGTTCACCTTGTCGCGAGCCGCCTTCACCTGCGCCGGATCGGTCGAGTCCACGATGTGCAGTGCGGGGAATTCCTCCTGCTGCCCAAAGGTCTCGGCCAGCACCTCGGGACACAGGCTGGAACCGCCCATACCCACCAGCAGAACAGCCTTGAACCCGCCCGTCTCAATCTCCCCGCCCAGCTCGGCAAGGTTTCCAAAGTCCTGCTGCTGGCGCTCGACGATGTCGATCCAGCCCATCCACTTTTCCTCGCCGTCCGAGGTCCACAAGCTGGCATCCTTCCGCCAGAAGCGGTCGATCTTGTTGTTGGTTTGCCAGTCGGCGGCAGCCTGGTCCACGGCGCTGCGAAGGTTTTGAGGCAATGCGAATCGGAAGCTCATATCGCTCCTATTCTACTGCGCAATTCTGCATTCAAATTGAATGCGGCGCAAAAAAGCCCATGCAATGCCGCCTGAATCGAAGAAGGCTGCCCTTCCATTTGGGAAAGGCAGCCTCGAAATTCATTGCACAGACGGCCGCGACGCGCCGGAAAGATCAATACAGATGCAGGCGATTGAAAGCGTACGAGGCGCCTATGGTTACGCCTCTGGGCCGGAGTATGACTCCAGTGGGCGTGGAAACCGCATGGTCCTGAAAGAGCCTTTGCCAGTATTGCTCCTCACAGCCTACGCGAACCCAGATATTGTGCCCGACCCGGTAATCGACTCCGACGCCGCCTGCCCAAAGATCCCTGGTGTCGTGGCCATAGCCGGGGTAGTGGAAGTCAATGCTGGCATGTTCCCATTGAAACTTCGCATAAGGAGAGAAGTTGTGGAAATGACGCCAGCTATAAATCGCCCCCCCGCCACCAGTGTCTTCGCGCAGGTTGGATGGTGCATACGACGGACGGCCGAAGCTAATATCGCGGGCCTCCGCTTCCAGGCCCAATCCATGCAGAAACTTCGGACCGCGATTGGGGAATACATCCATCCAGATCGTGGCGCCTTCCATCAGGAAGTCCCCATTGAAGTTGGCATCGTAGCCGGAGACGCCGCCCCCGATGAAGATCTGAGACGGACTCTCAATGGCCGAAGGAGAGGTTTGGGAACAGACCTGCACTGCCGCGGCAAGAAACAGCGCCGCTAAAACGAACTTTGAACGCATCGTGCGCCTCCATCAGAACTACAGGCCGCCTCAGGAGGAGAGCCCTTCCGAGGCAAGTGTACATCTACTCCTCAGGATACCAAAACCAATATCCTGCAAATGATCGCGGCCTGGATTCGCACTTCAAGACGAGATGCCCACTTCGAGACGGGCCTTCCCCTCCATGAATCCTTAAAGCAGCCACTCGCCCGCCTCCGCTTCAACGGCGGCAATCAGCGACCTGAGAAATTCAACCCGCCCGGCGGCAAGGAGTTGCGCGCTCCTCAAGTGAAGCCTTACGGGCAAATATTCCACTGCCGTCTTGAGGACAGGAAGCACGTCGGAAAATCGATCGTACCGCGTATCCCTGCCAACTTTGACGAACGCGCGCAAGGCTCCGATAGCACCGAGTTGTTCCAATATATCTGCATCCCGCAACAAAACTGCTTCCATTTGCCTGGGTTCGTCCTGGGGCTGGTGGGTCCGGATCGCTTCGGCAACGGCCTCCAGCTTCTCAGCCGGAAAACCCCAACCCTCCAGCAGCTCCCGCGTCCTGGCTATGGTGTACGGAATGTGATTCCAGTTCGCCAGTTGTGCCGGATCATGGGGACGGTGGCCCTGGAAGACTCCAAGGTCGTGCATCCAGGCGGCGGCAAAGAGAATGTCGTCGTCGTAAACCATGCCCCGCCCCAGTTCGACAGCCAGAGCATAGAGCCGCGGCTGGTGGCCAAACTTGTCCACAGGCAGCGCCTCGGCCCGGATGAAGGCAACCACCGAGTCCCGCCACGCCGCAGAAATCATTGGGGTTTGCCCAATGGGGTCTCTTCGGGCCAGTTGGGCTTAATGCGGATCAGGTCCAGGCCGCCCAGATCCTGCACCATAAACTCCGGTGCTGAAGCCGGAACGGCCACGATCCCGCGCGCCGGCAGTTCAACCGGCTCAAATCCGTTGCCAGGGCTGGAAACGCGCCCTGTACCGGCGGCGGCAAAGAGATAGGCCAGCCCCGGCGTCAGTTCACTTGCGCCGGACAGGCTTCCGCTTGTCCGGCTCCCAGTGACCGGGAGCTGCTCCATGCGGAAATAGCCCTCATCCACCAGAATCGTGCGGTCGCTGAGCACCTTGGCGGGAACCTTGCCCGCGCGAGTAGCAAGCCGCACGGCCTCAAGCCCTTTCTCGATGTGCAGTTCGCGCCCGCGCCCATAGTCGTAGAGCCGGTAGGTCAAGTCGCAGTTCTGCTGGGTTTCCAGCAGAATCGACCCCGGCCAGATAGCGTGAACCGTTCCCGCATCTACAAAAATCGTCACTCCCGCCGCCACCGCCAGCAGGTCCAAGCTCTCTTCCAGCGTGTTCGCTTGAATGCCTTCCTTGATCTTGTCCAGCGTAACGCCGGGCTTGAGCCCTGCGGCCACCTGCGCACCCGGTTCGGCTGCCAGCACATACCAGCATTCGGTCTTGCCGCGGGGCTGCCCGTATTTCCGCGCAAGAGTGTCGTCCGGATGCACCTGCACGCTCAGCTTTTCCCTGGCAAACAGAACCTTAATCAGCAGTGGTGAGCCGCCGTGCAGAGCAGCCTTGCCCAACATCTCTGCCGGTGCCTCTGCAAACACCTCGCCTAGCGTCTCGCCGGCATGGGAACCGCTCGCCACCAGGCATTCATCCCCGGTGAGCCAGACTTCCCCGATCGGCGCGCCATCACCGGCAACCTTGTCGTACCAGGGTCGAAGATCGTTGTAGCCCCACACCCGCTCCACAAACCTGGGCTCAATGCGAAATGGAGCGAGCTTCGAAAGCCCAGATTGCTCAGGCGAAGCCATGTCAGTTGTCCCTTCTCTTCATAAGGCCCAACGACGGACCATTCGGCAGGTCTGAGCGCAGCAGGATCGGCGCTGCATCTCGGGCCGCAGTCTCACTTTACCAGACCGCCGAACTGGGCTCGGACAACCCGTCCCAGCCCAAAGTGGGACCATCCCTGTCATCCCGTGGGCTTACCGAGAGGTGAAGTTAATTGCGATCAACGTTTGCCCCAGCCTGCACCTACCGGATAGCCTAGAGGAAGCAGTGAAAGAGAAGACAAGACCGTATGCCAAATCCAGTTTCCATCTGCGTAATCGGGTCAGGATATGTGGGACTCGTAGCAGCCGCTTGTTTTGCTGAAATGGGCCACCGTGTCCTCTGCGTTGACAACGACGAAGCCAGGGTGAAAACCCTGCGCGACGGCGGCGTGCCCATCTTTGAAGACCACCTGCCCGAATTGCTGGCCAAGCACCGCGGCAAAGGCGTTGACTTCACCACAGACCTGGGCAGCGCCGTCGAAGCCAGCGAAGCCGTCTTTATTGCCGTGGGCACCCCGCAGGGAGATACAGGCGCAGCCGACCTTTCCTACGTTGAGGCCGTGGTCTCCGGCATCGCCCGCCACATCAACGGCTACAAAGTGATCGTGGAAAAGAGCACAGTGCCGGTCTACACCAACGAGTGGATCAGTCGCGTGCTGCACCGCCACGGCGTTGACGCCCAGCACTTCGACGTGGTTTCAAACCCTGAATTTCTGCGCGAAGGCACGGCCATCATCGATTTTTTGCATCCCGACCGCATTGTGGTGGGAGCCGGGAACGAGCGCTCCGCCGATCTGCTTCGCCGCATCTATCAGCCTCTTGTCGAGGGCAGTTACTACAACCAGCCTGGCGCCCTCCCAGGGGCTTGCAGCGCCTCCCGTCCCGCCAAGCTGCTGGTCACCTCGGCGCAGAGTTCCGAGATCATCAAGCACGCCTCGAACGCCTTCCTGGCCTTGAAGATTTCCTTCATCAATGCGGTGGGCAATCTGGCCGAAGCGGTGGACGCCGACATTGAAGACATTGCCGCCGGCATGGGCCTGGACAGGCGCATCGGGCCGGGCTTTCTCCGCGCCGGCCTCGGCTATGGCGGCTCCTGCTTCCCAAAGGATGTGGCCGCCTTCCACTGGGTGGCGCAGCAGCGCGGCGTGAACTTTGAACTGCTTCAGGAGATCCGCAAGATCAACGAAACGCAAAAGGATATTTTCTTCAACAAGGTACTCTCGGCCCTGTGGACCCTGCGTGGCAAGCGGCTGGCTGCGCTGGGTTTGGCCTTCAAGGGAGATACCGACGATATTCGCGACTCTCCCGCTATCGACATTATCAAGCGGCTGTTGGAAGCCGGCGCAACGATTGCAGCATACGATCCGGCGGCCATCGAGCGCGCCAAAGCCACGATACCGCCTTCGGCGAAGCTCCGCTATGCCGAGGATATTTACGACGCGGCCAAAGACGCCGACGCCGTGCTGATTCTTACCGACTGGAAAGAGTTCGCCGAGATCGATCTTGCGAGGCTTAACGCCGCAGTGCGCTTTCCCATCGTGATTGACGGCCGCAACCTTTACAAGCCCCAGCAGATGCTGGACCATGGCTTCACCTATGTCAGCGTGGGCAGGCCCGCAAGTTACCTGGCGCAGCAAGGCAAGCCGCGAAGTCTGGCTTTGTAACAACCGTGCAGAGTGTTAGTGTAAATACTGGTCCGCCTTGGCGCTCACACGGCCCTTCGCAAGGTTCGTTTGCTGGGTCGTTTTTCCCTAAATTCGGAGTATGAAAGTTTAATGATGCGCATATTGGTGACCGGCGCTGCCGGGTTTTTAGGTTCTCACCTCACAGATCGCCTGTTGGCCGAGAACCACTCCGTAGTCGGCGTCGATAACCTCTGCACGGGCGATCGCGACAACATTGCACACTTGTCCGCCGAGACGCGCTTCCAGTTCGAAGAGCGCGACATCTGCCAGCCCTTCGATCTGGGCCCGGTGGACTACGTCTTCAACCTTGCTTCTCCCGCCAGCCCCCCGGAGTATCTTCGCCTCGGCATTGAAACCCTGCGTGTAGGCTCCATTGGCGTTGAAAACACTCTCGAAATCGCATACCGATATGGCGCCGGCTTTCTCCATGCCTCCACTTCGGAGTGCTATGGCGACCCGCTCCAGCATCCCCAAACCGAGGAGTACTGGGGCAATGTGAACCCCGTCGGCCCCCGCTCGGTCTACGACGAGTCCAAGCGCTACGCCGAGGCGCTGGTCATGGCCTACCACCGTTCGCGCGGCGTCAACACCCACCTGGTCCGCATCTTCAACACCTACGGTCCGCGCCTGCACCCCAGCGACGGCCGTGTCGTCTCCAACCTGATGATGCAGGCCCTGCGCGGCGAGCCCCTTACTATCTACGGCGACGGCAACCAGACCCGCAGTTTCTGCTACGTCGACGACTTGATCGAAGGCATTCTGCGCCTCTCGCGCTCCAGCGAGCACCTCCCGGTGAATATTGGCAACCCCGACGAATTCACCATCCTCGAGTGCGCCCGGGCCATTCTGGATGTGACCGGGTCAAAGAGTGAACTGCGCTTTGAAGCCCTGCCCCAGGACGACCCCACCCGCCGCCGCCCCGACATTACCAAAGCCCGCGCCCTGCTCGGCTGGGAGCCGCGGATTTCGCTCACACAAGGGCTGGCGCGATCCTTGGAATTCTTCAAAAGCAAGGTCGCGGTAACCGCGTAATTCCCTGTTCTCCGCGTCTCAATGCCACGCGCGCAAACCCCTTTGTGCAATACGCCTCGATTTTGCGCTTCTAATCGGCACTCGGGAGCCTGTATCCTGCATCCGGAACGCCGTTCGCAGACAGGCTCTGAGGTAGATTGCGATGCGCAGGCTGATTTTGCTCGGGCTCATGGCGGCCATGGTTCTTCCTGCCGGCGCGGCCAAGCGCATCACCGTGGCGCAATTGGAGCAGTTGCTCACCGCCGCCAGTGCGGCCCACCGTGCCGATGGCGCGTTCGCGTTCCAGATCGCCGTCCTCGAACTCTCCGAGCGGCTCACCCCTTCCACCCTCGGCCGCTTCGAGGCAAAACTACCTTTTGGCCCCCGCACCCAGTTGGCGCTTCACCTGCTTGCCGATCAATCCGCCTTCCTTGATCCTCCAGCCAGCGAAATACCCCCAACGCCCGCTCCCGACGCCGCGACTCAGCAGCAAATCCTAAGCAAGGCCCGCGCCTATGTCGTCCAGACCCTGCCGCATCTGCCCGACTTTATCGCCACTCGAACCACCTACCGATTCAACGACAGTCCGCAGATCCTGGTGGAGAACGGCTGGCCTGCCCGCGCCGGTCTGCACTCGGTGGGTTCATCGACTCAGGAAATTACCTTCAGCGAGGACCGCCTGATTCCAGCCACGGACGCAACGGTGGACACGAGCGCAACCACCGCTCAGAAGGCCAAAGCCCCAGCCAGCACCCAAAAGCCTCAGAAGGAATTTGGCATGAGAACGCTGGGCGGTGAGTTCGGCCCCATGCTGGCATTGGTTCTCATCGATACGGACAAAGGCACGCTGGCGTTTAGCCGCTGGGAGCAGACACCCGCGGGACAGCTCGCCGTATATCGCTTTTCGGTGCCCAAAGCAGCCTCGCATTACATCCTCAACTATTGCTGCCTGCGCGACCAGGCGACGATGGCCCGGGGCGGAGGGGGAGGCCGCGGGCGCGGTGGCGGAGGAGGTGGCGGGCAGGCGCTAAACCAGCCCGAAGCAGACGCGGAGCCCTACCTCGCCAAGCCTGGCTACCACGGCTCGCTCTCCATCGATCCAGCCACCGGCATCATTCTGCGCGTCACGCTGGAGGCCGATTTGACCGACAGAGGCCCGGTTGCTCTGGCAGAAAACGAGGTCGTCTACAGCGCCGTCTCCATAGGCGACCGAACCTACGTACGTCCGGTCCGCAGCGTGGCCATCTCCCAGGAGCAGCCCGCCTCCGATCCCCGCCCCGGCGAGCAGCCTTTGCTCTTGCTCAGCGAAACCAGCTACACCAACTATCACCGCCTGGGAACAACCGTGCGAATCCTTCCAGAAGGCAATGAGACCCCCGCCCCGAGTCCCGCTCCAGCCAAATAGGAACGCCCCCAAGCGCAGCTTTAGCTACGATGAACGGGCACAGTTCCTGATATCGTAATGAGTGGGCCGCCCGCCGCTTTTCATTGTGACACTTGCAAAAGTGTCACAATCGCCCCCACGCCCGCTCGCCGCAGCCCTATGATCGGACCTTGGAGTAACAAACAAGGAAATCTGATGATCCGCTGGATGCTGCAATCCACACTCTGCCTACGCACAAAAAAGTACCTGCTTATCGTTGCGATATGTCTTTCATGTTGTGCGATAAACGGATGTGTTGTGTCAATCTTCCCTTTAGCGACTGATTCGAGACTGCCAAAATGGTTAACACTTCCGCCTGGCCTCACACGCGCAGACGTTAAAGTTGTACTCGAATTTATGGAATCAAGAAGTGTTGATATAAAGGTTGTATTAACTGATAGAAAATACAAAAAACTCGCAGAGGTAACTGGCAAGACGATAGGACCGATTCTGTCGCGAACTTTCTTTATTGAGGTTGTAAACGGCATTCCAGAAATTATAGAGCTCAAATACCAAAGTGACGGACATGGTGGGAAGGACGCAGTGTTTTATGTCGTCGATGACCCTGCTTTCAAGAAAAAGCTTTTGGATGAGAACGGAATTGATGACCCTACTCTAAGGAAAAAGATCTTAGACGAGAACGGTGGGCTCATTTCTGACCATTAAATCTGAGTGGCTCATGTCTCGTTTTTAAGACGAGTGAGACGATGAACTTTAACCCAGCGGGTCGTAACGTCTTGGACCTACTTATGCGATCCGCCGCCGGCGCCTCCGCTGCTTGCTCCCCCTCCACCATGGGATGCGCCACCACCACCGCCGCCAGAGTAGCCACCTCCACCCGATGAATGGCCGCCGGAAGACCCGCTGCCAGCCGATCCGCCGCCACCGGAGGAACCGTGGCTAGCCGATCCACCCCCGAAAGAGCTGCCGCCCGAAGGCCCACCGCCGAAAGATCCGCGGCTGGGTGACGGGCCTTGTGGGCTGCCCCCGCCCGATGTTCTCCCAGTGGAAGAATTTGAAGGATTCCCGGAGCCGCCCATGCGGCTGCCCCCAAAACTCGGTCTTTCCGCGCTTGCTGGCGCGCCCGCCGTCCTCGCGCCCGGGGCCGCGCCAGGATAAAAGCCGGAGTTAGGCGTCCGATTTACAAACGAGGATGCCGGACGTTCAAACTGCGGCCGCGGATTCAGAGGACGAACAGCCTGCACCGTCTGCCCCGCTATCACAACCGGCGATTTCCCATCCCGCGCCGGCAACACCTCTCTCCCGCCAGAGGGTCTCCGGTTCACTGCAATCACCGGCATAGGCTCATTGCGGCCTCCCCGCCCAATTGGCTGATGAGGATGCATATGCGGGGGCATCGGCGGGTGATAGCCGCCATAGCCAATACCGACGTTGGGGACATAGTAACCGCCGCCGCCCCACCAGGGTGAGCAGCCCCCCGTCCCCGGCATCCACCCCCAGCCGAAGCTGTCGTAGTAGTTCCAGTTGCCGCATTGGAACGGCAAATATCCCCAGGAATAGCCCGATACCCAGATGTAGCCAAACTGTGGCGTCCACATCCAGTAACCGCTCCCGTAGGGATCCCAGCCCGCGCCGGCCGCTGCAAAAGGTGACCAGATATTGCCCTGCCCCGGCACGTTGTACCAGGTCCCGTTTGCGTCCAGGTCGTTCCACGCCGGGTTGCTGCTATTGGCATAACTCTGAGCTGCCCCCGTCTTCGACGCGGCCTCGGCCGTCAGCACCTGGTCGCGATCGGAGTTCCATGAGTCCCAGGAATCCGGCTCGATTGAATCGGATAGATCGAAGCGTGTGGTATCGGTGGCGCTTAACGCCACACTTTGGCCCCCGTGCAGGTCCACCGTCAGCGCCTTGCCTCTCTCCAGATGCGCATTGCCGGAAAACACAGCCAGCTCACCCGGGGCGTTGTCCATGTTGATGCGCAGCACCGTAAAACCACCTGCCGTCACCACGCTGTATCCAAATCGCACGCGAATCGCCCCGGACAGCCCTCCGCCCTGAAGCTCAAAGTAGCCCAGCCCGCTCCCCAGCTCGATCTCCGCTTCGCCTGCGCCGCCCTGCCCGCGCAGCACCGTCAGGGTCAGTGAGCTGTTTGGCGAAAGCCGCGCAACGCTGCCGTCTTCCAACTGAATCTCAGCGCGCCCATCATCCCCAGTCGCCACCCTCATTCCCTCGAACAGCGGCGCATTCGCCACCGCCTGATCGGTAATCAGCTGACTGCCCTGCGAAATCGTCACCTGCCCGTCCACGCTGCTCAGACGTACCGCGCGCGCAGCCGGCTGTGCCGCATCCTCGGCCCATGCCGCGGCAGCCAGCATCCCCGTGCCGATGCCAAGCACCGTCAATCCCAGTAACCCGGCGCTCAGCCAGCGCCCAGCCAACCCCATGCCATTCTCAAGTCGATTCACAGCGTCGCCCCTCTCCGCAGTTCCTGTCTCGATCAGCAATCCGCCAAGTTCGGAGTATCTACATCCACTATGACAGTCGAAAACCAGCAAAAGTCACGTCAAATTCCCGTCTGGAAGCGTTTTTATTTCTTCCCAGTCCACAGTCCCTACTCCATATTCCCAGGCCTATCCAGAAGTACCTTCGCGCGCTTCCTCACCCGCTCCATCACCGCCGGATCATCCGCCAGCCGCTCCAGAATGCTCCGGATCGCGCCAATCTGACTTGCTCGCCCATCTTCCGCGGCCGCCACCAGAAACTCCATTTCCCGGTCCAATCCCAGCCGGTCATGCTGCAGCAGCACTTCCAGTCGCGCGCCCTCCACAATCGTTTCGGCCACGGCAATCAGACTGTCGCCCAACGCTTGTACATCCTTGTCTTTCGAGTAGTTAAACTCGCAGCCCCACTCCCCGCCCGGCCCGCTCAACCGTAGCTTCTTGCTTCCCTGGAAGGCTACTTTCGGCAGGTTGCGGCAATCCGAGTTTGACAGCTTCAGCCGCCGCACCGCCTCAAAAACACGTCCTGCAAACTCCGCGCTTACTTCAATATCCCGGTCCACATCCGGAGCATCAATGCCCTGCGCCGCATCCCGCGTCCCAACGCCCCGCTCGGAATGGAAATGCCCGCTCCCATCCGGACGAAGCGTCAGCGTCCAGTGCGCCGGTGAAAGCCCTGGATGCGAAAAATCGATCAGAAACACCGGCGTCGCAGCGCTCCCATCCTGCCCGCGCACAGGCAGAGCCAACCCACACAGGGCCAATGCCAGCCAAAGCGCCTTCATAGCGCCACCCCTTGCAGCCCCATCGTCTCCGCCGTATGAATGTGGCAAATGGCAATCGCCAGCGCATCCGCCGCATCCGCCGGCTGCGGAATCTCAGTAAGCTCCAGCAACCGCGCCACCATAAACTGCACCTGCTCCTTCTTCGCCAATCCGTAGCCCACCACGCTCGACTTGATCTTCAGCGGCGCATACTCCGCCACCGGCAGCCCTTGCAGCGAAGCCGCCAGCAGCGCCACGCCCCGCACCTGCCCCAGCTTCAGCGCCGACTTGGCATTCACTGAGTAGAAAACCCCCTCGATCGCCACCGCATCCGGCTTCCATCGCTCCAGTTCGGCGCTCAGTTCGCGAAACACCTGCTCCAGCCGCGCCGCCGTCGAGAGCGTCTTCTTCAGCCGGATCGCCCCCATCGCCTTCATCAGCAGCTTGGGCTGCCGGCTGGCGTCACAAGACTCCACAACGCCGAAACCCGTGATCTCAGTCCCGCAATCGATCCCAAACACTCGCATTGGCTGCAAGTTTACTCCAGCGGAGGCTTCCCGTTCCCGAAGCCCGGGAAACAGAAGCGGGAATTGCGCGATGAGCACTTCCCATACGACCAATTCTCATTCCCGATCGCGTAAGGAAGGCGGCAAGGCATCGACTCGAAGGTCTCGCCCGCTGCGGTTCTCGATCGAACTCTCGATGAAGGGTTCGCGCTCTATCGGCTAATGGCTGGTTGCGCCGCTGTCGTTACTGACTATGAGGCTTGAGACGTTCACAGGCTCGAAGTCGGATAAGGTGAGATTTTTTAAACAAGAAAGGTCGTTATCGTTCCAGCGAGCGTCGGGCGTGCCGATCAGCCCACCGCTGCTTCCGTTGTCGGCCAGGATAATTCCATAGTTTCGGAATCCGGTGATGATTATGGCCGCTTGTGGACTTGTGGAGGCACACGAAGGATTGGCCACCGAGGCCTTCAATCTGTATATCTCACCAGCTGGTCCAGAATGGGAGCAGCTCGCCGGAGGAGAAGATTGCGAGATTTGCGATTCGGTTGGAATGGAACTGCCTCCCGTAGCCGTGCAACTGCCCACGCCTGCTGTTTGTGTCGCAGGCCAGACCCAGTATTTCAGCATGTTCTGGATTGTGAATCGGATGGGATGCTGAACCGCGCCGTTGGGTGCGCTGGGCGTGCCGGTGCCTATGACCTCGTCGGCATTGGCCAGCAGCGGGGCCAGTGGAAGTCCCGCGGCATCGGTTGTTCCGTTCCCTTGCGGCGTGAGGGCATTCGAAGCCACGTTGGGCCAAAGAGCATTCGAGGAATCGGTCCAGGGACCGTTTTCGTAGATTCCCTGCCACATCTCGTAGAGTGCAGGGTTGTTTCCGCCACCCGCTTCCAGGTAGACCAGAACATGTCCGTCTCCCCCGGCGCCAACCGCGTAGGCGGTGCCTTCCACCGGGGCATACGCCGGAATTGGACCCGAGGTGAAATAGGACTGATATAAAGTGGTTGAGACCGACAAGTCCGGTTGGTTGTAAGGAACTTCAATCGCCGGTATTCCATTCGGAAAGTTGGCATAGGCATCCCCTCCGAAGAATGGCCTAATGGTCTCTGACAGATAAGCACTGTAAATAGGCGCGGCTGGGGAAGTATCCACGGGCAAACCGGTTGTGGCTGCGTCCACCCGATGATGAAAGATAGAGGTTGACGGAAAAATGGCGGCGAGAAACGCATTGCTGCCATTGATGGCAAAGCTGATATCCTTCGTCGCCTGCGCATTCGTCGAGTCCGTTACAACAAATTCAGGCGTGTATGTGCCTTGACCGCCGATCAGCGCGCTACTAACAACCCCCGTAGCTGCATTGAGAGAAAATCCCTCCGGCAATGGAGGATAGTCGATAACATCCGTGCTGAGCGAATACCTGTAAGGCGGAGAGCCGCCAATGGCGACTATTGTGCAGCCCGCATACCCCGCGCCTTGTATTCCGCCCGGGCACGAAGTGGTAGTTATCGCCAATGGACCGCCGGACGCTGCTACTGTGACCTTTGCCGTGGAGGTTGCCGTACCGACGGCGTTGGTCGCAGTCAGCGTGTAGGTGGTCGTCGCCGTTGGGCTTACGCTTGTTGAACCGCTTGCGGAGGTGGATGTGAAGCTACCAGGCGCGATGGAAATACTGGTCGCGCCGGTTGTGACCCAACTCAGCGTGCTGCTGGAACCCGAAGCGATGCTTGCCGGGCTAGCCGTGAAGCTGGTGATGGTGGGCTTACTCGGCGCTGTTACGGTGACCGTTGCAGTCGCCGTAGCTGAGTAGGAAGCGTTGGTCGCAGTCAAGGTGTAGGTGGTGGTGGCCGTTGGGCTCACGGTTGTTGAACCGCTTGCCGAGGTGGATGTGAAGATACCAGGCGCGATGGAGATACTGGTCGCGCCGGTCGTGACCCAACTCAGCGTGCTGCTGGAACCCGAAGCGATGCTTGCCGGGCTAGCCGTGAAGCTCGTGATGGTCGGCGCGGCGGCTGGGCTCACTGTGACCGTAACTGTTTGCGTGATCGCAGTCCCGCTGGTGGGAGTCACTGTGAGGGTATAAGTGGTTGTGACCGAGGGCGAAGCGCTCACCGGCGTTCCACTGGTTGCGGGAAGATTGGCCGGCGTGATCACACCTGTGCCGTTGGCGAAGACTCCCGTCAGGCTGGTTGAACCGCCAGCCGTGATGCTTGTGGGATTTGCCGTGAAACTGACGATACTGGGTTTTGTGCCAGATAACACTGCGGCGGAAGGATTGATACACCCGGCCATGCCGGCCAGACATAGGCTTAGAGGAAATACCCAGGGGACATAAGCGGTGAAGCGTTTCATTGTGGCTCCCGTGTCCGAAGCAAACAAAAGAACGTCAATTACCGCAATACCTGGGAAGAAAAATGCATTCCGGCGGAATTTCCCGCTTTGGATTTTGACTCGTTGGATTTGACTCGTTGGATTTGACTCGCGCAATCTTATCGGTCCTGACGGGGAAATGCAAGGCAAAATGCCATGCCGCGGGATTTGTTCTTGACATTCCCCTATCGGTGCGTGCTAACTTACCGTTAGTGGATACTTACCTACAAGCCGGACTCGACGCCCTGGGGGACTCGACCCGCATGGCCATCTTCCAAATGCTCGCTGGCGGTCCCATTGCCGTCAACGAACTGGCCCGCACTCTGCCCGTCAGCCGCCCCGCGGTCTCCCAGCACCTGCGCGTCCTGAAAGACGCAGGACTGGTCACCGACAGCCGCGCCGGAACCCGCCGCCTCTACCAGTTGAATCCGGAAGGCATCGCCCGTCTGCGCGCTCATTTTGACACCATGTGGACCCAAGCCATGAGCGCATTTCAAACCTCTGTCGAACAAATCCCCAACGGAGAGAAAAATGTCAAACCTCATCACAGAAGCCGTCGTCCGTAAAGGCGTGCGCGTCCAGGCTCCCATCGAGCGCGCCTTCTCCGTCTTCGTCGAACAGATGGAGACATGGTGGCCAGCAACGCATCACATTGGAAAATCGCCCTTTGAGGCGATCTTCGTCGAGCCGCGCGTCGGGGGCCGGTGGTACGAGAGAGACGCCGCGGGCAACCTGTGCGACTGGGGTTCGGTGCTCAAATGGGAACCGCCCCATCGGGTTTCATTTTCGTGGCATCTTGGTCCAGGACACGATCAGCCGGGTTGGGTATGCGATCCAGACATGGCCAAGGCCAGTGAAGTCGAGATTCGATTCACGGCCGAGGAGCCAGGAACAACCCTCGTCGAGCTGGAGCACAGCAAGCTGGAGCGCCATGGCGAGGGCTATGAGCAGTTGCGCGCAATCTTCGACGGACCGGGCGCCTGGGGCGAAATTCTGGCGCTCTACGCCAAAGCTACAGACAGAGAGCGATAGGCATGAAGCCCACAATCTTTCTACGCATCGCGTCCGTGCTCACGCTCATTCACGCGATCCTGCACACCATTGGCGGCGTCTTCGGCAAACCTGGGCCGGGCGCCGCGGGGGTGGCCTTCGCAGCCATGCAGTCGAACCATTTTTTAGTTTTTGGCTTACCGCGAACTTACGCGGACTTCTACCGGGGCATGGGCCTTGGCGCTACCATCTCCATGACCATTGATGCGATCGTCTTCTGGCAACTTGGCTCACTGGCGAAGACCCACGCCCTGAGAATTCGTCCGATCGTGGCGGCATTTGCAGTGGCCTATCTCGCCCTCGCCGTCAACTCCTGGTTCTATTTCTTCCAGGCTCCAGTCGTTGTCGAGATCCTCATTGCCCTGTGCCTTGGCCTGGCCATCTTCACCGCCAACCCTTCCCCAACGGCCTGAACGGGAGCCGGGAACGGTTTGATTCAAACCGTTCCCGGCTCCGACTTACCCGTCCCCTGCTTCTCCATCTTCGCCAGCAGCTCCTTGGGGGCAGGCCTGCATCCGCAGTTTCTTGCATGCTCAAGATGCCACTCGATGCGCTCTTTCTCGGTTGCCCCGCTCGGCATCTTGTGTTGCTTGTGCCACACCCGGTTCATCGTCCCTCCTCGGCCTTACCAGACGATACATTCCCCAATCATCGCAATCATACCCCCAAACGCAACGGCGGCCTGGGCGCATTGCCCAGGCCGTCGCCGGTGATCTGTTGGTATTGGACTAAGGCCATCGCGCTGCCGCGAG
>Ga0302319_10002840_pt1 | contig 36833 bp, 27 predicted proteins | sample Bog_T0_2_FD_203319 | JGI IMG/M metagenome (GOLD analysis project Ga0302319, IMG submission 203319) | Peat permafrost microbial communities from Stordalen Mire near Abisko, Sweden - Bog_T0_2 | ecosystem: Environmental > Terrestrial > Soil > Wetlands > Peat | place: Sweden: Abisko, Stordalen Mire...
GTGACTTGGTTGTGAGACTTGTTCATGGCGGTCCCTTCGGGTTGGTTGAGTGGCGTAGCAACCACAACCTACCCGGCAGGGACGGCCGTTCATCAGGTCAGATCCACGGTCGGAGGGACATCACCGGGCCTCAGCGGCGCTGGTCGTGACTGAGTGGTTACTATGGGCGCCGGCGGTCACATGCGCCAAGTGCTATTGGCGACAGCTGGTGTGATCTTGTTCCTACTCGCCAGGCCATTCGCTCGATGGCTGGCATAGTGATCAATTCTTGCGTCCAGGGAATCTACGCGTCAAGCTCCCTGGACGCATAATTTCACCGTTCTTGGTTTATCTCAAAACGCCTGTGGCAGCTGTCGCAGTGATAGGTATGTGTATCGGGAGATACGGTTCCATCACGTCTCACGTAACCTGGTGAGCGCATTTCGTGACGCAGCACATTACGGAGCGGCTTCTGGCAAGCTGGACAATGTAGGATGTCCGGTTGTGGGCCTTCGATATTCGCCATTTGAAACCTCTGCTTACAAGGGTTGAATCCGCCTTGTCACTGCACATGTGGCGAAGGGCAGATGGTTCGAAGTTGACGCATAGATTCCGAATAGCTCGTTGGCACGTAACTGCGAATAGCGTCGATTTCTAGAGCGATTGAGGGCAGCCAGGTAACTTTTATGTGATTCCACGATGAGGCAGCGAGCGCCGCTCTCGCTGCCGTCATCTGGACGCCGACCATTTGCCGTGCAAGACCACGGAGGTCCGGGTCGCGGTCACACTCATTGATGACCTTCGTCAGGAGTCCCTTGAATCCGAGGAGTGCGAGGTTGTAGGGCATCATCATGTACCCGGTTTGGGTTCAAAGCGGTCAAGTTGAGGAAGGATCAGGCTATAGATAGCTGGTCCCACTAGCACGCCGAGCAGGAAATAAAGAGGGCTACCCGTCGGAAGATGAGCTGCGTAGCCTTGAGACACGTCGAAAGCGTAGGACATGAAAACCAGGGCGGAAAGCGATCCGAAGCCGGCAAATACGGACCATCCTGAGGCGATCTTGGGTATGTAAGTTGGCTTACCGAACAAGAATCCCAGGAAGCGAACCATCCATCCGTATGGACGAGATGCGAAAACCAAAAAGGCGATACAGAATGCCATCGCGACTAGCCAGGTCAGGAGTATGCCAATGCACAAACCGATTGATTCAATTGGGGTGGAAGTTGCAAACCATTGATCAAGGTCAAAGTACATTGGCTGTCCTGGTTTGCGATCCTATGATCATATCGGGAAAGGCCAAGCATGCAGTTGTCGCTGAATAAAAGGCCCACTCTGATGTCCGTCAGTCCCACGCGGATGAGGGCCATGGTCATCGGCACCCGTGTCGGTATCTGGCGCCAGGGCCATCGGGCCAGAAGGCATCAAAGGCTGTAGATACATGGTTGCCTCGCTTTGGTAATCATGATACGCAGTAAAATGCAGTGGAACTGGGAGATGACGAATTTTGAAAATGGTATCTCGCCGCAGTCATTGCGCATATTGAGCTACCACTCCGAAGCCAATCGATCAGTCGCCTCACTCCAGCCGGCTTCAATGAGCGCATCCCAGGCATCTAGGGCTAATCGGCGATTTACAAGATCTCCCACTTGGTCAGCTTCTTCTGCGAGTCTTCCGATGACCGTCATCACTTCTTTTCCTGATCTATGCATGTTCATTGGGGACGAGACGGCTTGATCAACAATGGTTTTTATGATTGTTGCCCATGGCAGTAACGACTCGGCAATGAGACAGGCGCCGAGAATCGGGTGTTGATCGATGGCAATTGATCGTGTTTTAGCCATGCGTGTTACAAACTCAGGATCGCGCATCAGTCGAGTCACGGCCTGTCGTGAATCCCAGACAGATCCGTCGCTGACATAGAAGACAGATGCGAGTTGTCGGGCAATGTTATCATCGCTGTCATTCGCCAGCTTGAGTGTTAGTTCGAGAATCCAATCCGGCCAGGTGTCCGTTGCAATTTCCCAGCCCTGAGGAGAGCCACGAAAGATAGCGACAATGACTTCAGCCATTGCGCCCTTTACGGGTAACGTGCAACGAGCTGGATCGAACTCGCTATCTATCTCGGTGATTCGACCGTCCATGCGCAATAAAACTCGATATCGGCCTGACTTGCCAAGAACCCAATCAAACTCTGAACTGCTCATAGCCAGTAGACGCGAGGTGGCTTCCTGCCGGTGCTGCGCTAGCCAGCGGAGCAACTCTGCTACATCCTCTTGAGCAGCAACTAGTGGATTTGATGACCAGTCGAGGATTGACCCATCGACGGCATCGGTATCAATGTTTCGGCAGGAATAGGCGGCTACAACACATGAGGCCAGCAGGTCTGGACGATGTTCATTTGCTGCCTCACGGATTCTTGCCCATATGCGGTGCCGAAGGGGTTCATTGTGGTGGGCTAGGGCTCCAAGCGCACGTATTGTGGCCATGGGAAGGTCTTCGCGTGACATTGCTAACTTTTCTTCTGTCTGATGACCTCCATTTGGTGCTGGAACTAGTGGTGTACTTGCCCATGCGCAGAGCGCTGCGATTAATTCTTCGGGCCATGCTAAACTTGGATTTTGATATACGCAATTTACAATGTACAGGGAGCAATCTGCCTGAGAAAGGGCGAGTGGTCTCGTTGTTACCGATATGATCTCTGCGCCAGTGAGACGGAGGTCTTCCGCAGTGCTGTTTGGCGGGTTCAACATTCCGCATATCATAGCCTCCGTCATTGCCGGCGGATCGCTTGCGGTAATGGATTCCATCAATGACAGGAAACGTTTAGGATTTGACGATGATTGCTGACGCAACTCAGCCGCATATGTATCAAGTGATCGTCTAGAAACGCGATTGTGACCAGTCTGCCGCGCGAAAATCTCTGGATTATCTCGAGCATTGTGAAATGCGCTACGCCATTCATTGTCGGTAAAGACTTTCACCTGCTCGGGTGATAAATCTGAACCAACAATTCCACCTACGCCACCCCAGGATGCCTGATAGGCTACCTGATCCGTATTGGCAAAGCGTGACTCAATGCCAGCCAGGTAATCTATGGTCGCTTGGTCTCGTTGTTCTAATGGAATGGCGTTGAGTAAAAACCAGGCAGTAGCTCCATGTCGTTGATCATCTTCCGGGAACCGTGGATCTAGAGTCTGTCGCAAGGTATTCTGGAGGATCTTCAATTTATCTGGTGCTGCATATGAAGCTAGATGCGAAATGAAGGGCGCCGAGTCCATCCAAGGTGGTTGATCATTGGCTGGATGAAACCAAGCTGCTGGGGAACGGATAAACCAGTCCATTGCAGCATTGGCTTGTATCTGATCATTGAAATGTGAAAGTTTGGCCGCGCGCAGGAGGAGGGTGCGATCCTGCCACCGTAGAGTTTCTGGAAAACGGGCTACCAGCTCGGACCATGCAATCTGCCTTTCCTCGAGAGCGCGTGCTACCGCGCCAGCGATCAGATCAATAATTCTGGACCACCAAGGGCCGTTCGAATTACGAATAGTACCTGATGGCCGTTGGCCAAGGGATACACCGCTCCATGGTATCCAGAGATGATCGAGTGCCTCACGTCCCTTCTCTGAAAAGGCTGGGACCGGGCCAAGTAGGCCGTGAAAGTATTCAGGATCTTGCCATTCATTGCGTAGTGGCTTTTGCAATAGTGTGGCTAAAGCTTGGGCTGCTCGGATCGGATGGCTTGCGATAAATTCTGGCCATGCAATGTGGGTTCCGTGGACCTCTGGCGCCTTGTCTAGAGCATCTAGCCAATGAGAAAATAATAAAACACTATCGACTTTGTGGCCGTCATACAGCAGGAAACTGATGTTGGTTATTGCTTCGGGGTCGATTTCTCTCCATGTGGTAATGATGCGTGCAACACCATCACCCCAAGTAGTTTTGACGCTTACCAAGGCTGAAATGGCAGCATTTCGTTTAGTGCTGTCCTGCCAAACCACCTTGAACCAGTCCTCAAGGGTGGCAAACCACAACGGTCGCGACCAACAGATTTGAACCAAGGCCATCTGCCAAGTAGTTGGATTATTTAGAAGTGAAATGACCATGGGGCGCATGCGCAGGCAGTCGGCAGACTCGTCGAGTGCGGCTAAACCTCGAAAAAGGCCGAGACGTGAGAGGGGTCGTAGAGAATTATCATTAGATAGGCGCGTAATGTCGTCGCGAAGACGTGTTCGGTCGCATAAGCCTGGAACAAGTAGTCGTAACCGATTTGCAGTTCGCTGGTCTTGGTCTGCTCTAGGACCTACAAGATCCTGGATGGATTGACCTGAATCTGCCGATCTAAGCCATCGATTCGCCAAATGATGATCAAGGAGGTTCTGATGGGACCACCGTAAGCGGCGCTTGCTGGTATCGTCCCAGATGAGTATTCCGAGTTCGACTAGGGCCTGTATCGATTGTGCTTCGTCCGGTGAGAGTGCGTCTATAGGAACTGACGTAGCATACTCGCGTTGACAGAATTCGGCACATTGATCAAGTGCGCTCATGCCTTGAGCGTCCTGTCCTTGCCGCCGAAGATCATCATGGACCCAGGTCTCCCAGGCGTGCATGAGACCGACCAGGTGTCGTACGCCTCTGAGGCGATGGATCTGCCCCTTCTTGGCAAGATTGACCACGAGTCGCAGACGTAATGGCCGACGAATCAGCTCAAGTATCCCTGGATCGAGGTCGTCAGGGGAGATGTGTAGCTTAGCAAGCGTCTCCTTGACTTCGTTTGTTGACAGATCAGCCACGGAAACGGCTCGTTCGGGACCATCGAATGGATTTCCTTCGGTATTTCGCCCGGCGATCCAGCCCATAATTCTGGGATCACGTAGATCGACGCTGCGACAGCCAATGACCGTGATGATGCGCAAGTCACGAGCTTGCCGTAGTAGATCTCCAACGATGCGCATCAAAGCCGGTGATGCCCAGACAGCTTGGTCAAGTTGATCGAGTACAAAGATTGGACGATCTGATTGCTCCTGCGAATAACGCACCAGAGCACATAGGGGGCGATCGCCTAGGCCAAGGGCAAGAAAGGGTTGTGCGGGGTTCAGGTCTACAATTGAAAGGGCAAGTATACCGCGCCGTGCGGGAAGTGTGTCGAGCAATGCAGCCAGTACCTCGCTCTTGCCTGCGCCACCTGGTCCATGTACGGCCACCACTCCACCCGTAACATTGAGCACCTCTATGCTCTTGATGACATCTAGCGTAGCGGAACGAGCGAGAGCGGGGAGTGAACCGCGTTGCCGTGAAACCGTGTCATTGAACGAGCGTGATGATTGACGCAGTCGTTCTGCCCATCCATTATCCCATGCTTCTAATGCTGTCGTGATACCATGCTTGGTAAGTTCTTCACGTAGATTGTGGGCAATCCAGGTGCGATTCCTAAAGCTCCATATACAAGTCAGAAGCGCACTCTTCAATTTCCCTGGTTCGGGGAAAAGGGCTACCCACTTCCTCGCGTCGACTTCCAGATCCTCAATCTGTGCAAAACCAACATCAATTCGCTTGAATAGCGCATGTCCAGATGATCGGTCCATGACGCCTGCAAACGCCTTGATCCAGGGATGCAGGCTACCTTCATCGATGCTCTTCCACCATTCATTTTCGCTCATCGTATTGGCGGTGATGGTTAATTTCTTGAGGATGGGGGCGGTCACGGCTGCCTGAAATCGAAAGCGGCGATTTGATGCCCCTTTTAGCCATAGCTGTGCATATGCTGGAACTCCTTTTTCCATCAGGCGTGGAAGGGTCCATGTCTCTTTGCTTGTTCCTGATTTGGCTTGAATACCCCATTCGATGCCATCTTCATAAACAACGAGATCTATCCCATCACCGGCTTGTCCATGATGCCAGGTGACAGAGTCGACTTTACCGAGCAATAGGCGAATCAATTGCAGCGCTACGAGTTCAGTCTCATAGGCAGTTCCCTTGGTATTGGACTCTCCACCTGAAGTCATCGGCATACCAACACTTTCACGTCTCACATGGCTTGAGAAAGATGCCATGAAAATCCTATTGAGGAAGCTAGACTTCCCTGGGGCCTGCCTACGCAAACGTCGCACTCCCGCAGGTGCCCCTCGGTGAGTCTTGAGCTATCGTGTGTGCGATGTATAGACCTGGAAGTGAGTCAGGGCGGCGAAGATAGCAGTGGCGGCCTACATTGCCCATGTGTACGTCGGGTGAACGCTTCGATCACAACGGGCATGGCTCAGTGGCAGCATCGGGTGCCAGGGCCATCGAGCCAGAAGCCATCAGGGGTTGTCGGCGCCATGTTGGAGCCTTTTGATCAGCTTGGAACAATCCATGCCTTCCTCATTTTGCACGTCACGCATCGCTTTCATTCGTTCTTGGGAAGTGCCGCCGCCATTGAGGAACCGTGTAAATTGATGCGCTTTTACAAAATCATAGACACTTGAATAGGTCGGGGGCTTTTTCGTGGGGTGCTGATACTTATTACGCATGCTCGACACTTCCGGCTGCTTTCTTCACAAAATTATAGCGAAAAGTCCGAAGGTTAATCGCGTTAAGGAGTTAAGCCGACGTTGATATTCCCAACGTTGTGATATGATCAAGGCTTCACTTGTCATCACCTGATAGCGGACGGCCGACTCTTTTAAATTTAGTATTTAACCGCTAAAAATGAGCAATTTCATCCTTTGCAAATGAGTTAAGTAGCACTTCTTCGAGACCGAAATAGGCGGAGATGAAAATCTAAGTCGAGATATCGCTTATGTGTCGAGGATACGTTATTAGCGCATGCACGGTAGATTGATTTCAAAAACATAGTACTCCCGGGATATGCGGTATTTGATTTTACTATTTTTGAAAGAGCAGCGGCAATTCTCTCTTTTACGTTATTAGGAAGATTTCCTAATAGCTCATCCATGCTGTTCAGGAAGTAATCCTTCATAAAATTACTCGACCGGGAAGGGGATGTGGTGAACGGGGAGGCATCTTCCCCATAACCCACTTTCGACCACGAGATTCCAGGGGGAGGATCTTTGCGTTCATTATCTTTATAAGAATTCGCAGCAGGCTATCCTCGGAGACCGTTTCTCGTTCTAATGCTCGGCGTCGACGTTCCGCGGGTGATGCTCGTCCTCTGCCGATCAGGCGAATGCCACGAGCATGCTCTAGCGATCGTCCTATATCCTGAATCGAGAAGCTACGTCCTTGGAATTCGTTCACCAATGACATTTCTACTGCGGTTTCGAGCTGAGCACTCATTCCAAAAATTATGTCGGTGGAGCGAGCTATTCGAATGCATTGTTCGAGAATTGGCACGATCGCCGGACCTGCGAGAAGGAGTTCGCCGGGTTGCGGCTCCATCAGCAGGTTCCAGACCTCATTCTGCCGTTGCATTTGGCGCGAGCGGTCATTGCGAGCGGCATGGTATCCTCGGGCGCCTGATTCGAGGCGATGCATCAGTGCTAACCAGTCAGATGGATTGCATGACGAATCACCCTCTTTGATGATTATTTTTGTTGGAAAAGATACCTGGATGGCTGACTGAACGTTCCGATCCGGTGGCCAGACTGAGAGGTCTCCTGCAAGCTTTTTGATCTGGCGTGAGTCGAACTGCGATAGAATTGAATCGCGAATGCGTCCAATGACGCGCCATCGTTGAATTCGGATACGATTAGGGAACTGCAGTTCTTCGGAATCCTCAAGGAATTTCCTAAGGAGTGCGCCCTCTAGCACATCCCACCATGCATCTTGAATCGTCTTTTCCGGTAATGATGACCAATCAATTTCACCGCGACCGGACTTCAATGCCTGCATTATGAACCAGTGTGGTGGATTTCTACCTGCAGTAATCCATTCCTCTGGCACTTGAAGAATTTCAGCAAGGGCTGGCACGCGCTTTGACGGAATGCCATCGGCCCAATTGTCCAGGCTGGTAATCGATACGCCCATGGCCTTTGCGAGCGCCTTGCGAGTCAGCCCGATCCGATCCCGGGCGACCTCGACGCGCTTCATGTCTTGCTGCTTCATCATAGGGCTGGAAGCCTGACGCTGGAGGAGACACGGGCAACAGCGCAAAAGCAGTGATCCATAAGCGCCTGCGGCAATGATCCTTATAGTTAACTGCGGCATAAACACCAACCTCATTGCGGCATAAACACCAACCCGGGTGCGGCATGGAAGCCAACTCCCATGCGGCATCGGGTCCATCCACGGAGATTTGCACATCGCCACACCTGGCCCTGAACTAGATGCGGTATGCCCTCGGGCTTACTGCGTCGCAACTCAGGCGGTGCCCTCATGGCCGAGCCCACGTTTACCTCTTCACTCATCAGCCGCGACGAACAGGGTCGCTGGCTCGTCGGTACCCGCGAGGGATGGGTGTACGACCTTGAGGTCTACCAGAATTACTTTTGCGCAACCTTCTTCAACGGCGTAGACTTCGTCACCTTCGACCACACGCAGCTTCCGCAATTGGCGAAGTTCGTCACCGACACGGCCAAGGTCTTGATCGGCTACAATAATTTCCAGTATGACGATCCCATCTTGCGTGAGATTGTCGCCAGTCCCGACCGCGTCACTACTGCAGACTTGTTCGCGTTGAGCGGGCTGCTCATCAGCGATTATAAAGCCCTTGCTCCTGAACAAATCAAGCGCCGCAACAATCTGATCTACGCGCGTTGCTGGTGGTCCTACAGCATTGACCTGTATCAGATCAACAATGGCAAGGGCTCCCTCAAGGAGCACCAGTGCCGGCTGGGCCTGCCAATTGTAGCAGATAGCCCTGTTCCCTTTGATCTCCCTGTGGCAGATGCGGACATCCCGTTGATCCTCAAGTACAACAAAAACGACGTGATCAGCACGTCGTATCTTCTCGAATCGTCGCGCGAGCTGATCGAAATCCGCTACAAGCTGAATGCTGATTACGACCTTGGTCATGGCATCTTCGCCATGAGCGAGGCCAAGATTGCTGAACACTACATGCTGACACGCTATGAGCGTCGTACCGGCATGCACCGCTCCGCGCTCAAGAAGCTCGCAGGTGTTTCGAAGAACAACTCTGCCGCTTCATTCAGCATTGCCGATCTGCTCCCGGCAGTGGTGAACTTTGACACCTATCAGTTCGAAACAGCCTTCCAGAGCCTGAAGTGGGGGCGCATCGATCGCACACCCAAGGGTGTGCTGCAGCTCGTTACCGACCTGCCGGGCAATCAGATCACGATCGAGGGGATCACACTCACCTTCGGCCGCGGCGGTCTCCATTCCGATGATGAACCTGGAATCTTCCATGCAGATGAAGAAAGTGAACTGTGGGATGTTGATGCCGCGTCGTACTACCCGTCGATGATGATCGCCTACGGTTACAAGCCGAGCCACTTCTTGTCCGTCTTCATCGAGGAATTGACCATCCTCCGAAATCGCCGCCTCGCGGCCAAGGCAGCGAAGGATAAGCTCACGGCGAACGCGCTGAAGATCGTGATCAACGCGATCTTCGGGAAGCTCGGGGACATGTTTAGCACGCTGCGTGACGATCGCGCTTGCATGCAGGTGACGATCGGCGGTCAGGTCCTGCTCTTGATGCTCATCGAGGCGGTGACGGTTGCCGGCGCCACGGTGCTCTCCGCGAACACCGACGGATTGATGCTGCGTGTGCCCAAGGTGCATGCCGAAGCGGTCTATACATCGCTGCGTGCCTGGGAACAGCGTACCAAGATCACGATTGAAGAACAGGGTTACCGGCTTTTCGCACGGCGGGATGTGAACAACTACATTGCCGTGTCGAGTAATCTTGACGACCAGCAAATGTACGATGTGAAGACAAAGGGGTCCTACAACGCCGATGCAGCGAAGCAGTCTGGACGCATCATTGCTCTCGCTGTCCAGGAGCATCTGCGCACCGGTAAATCGGTGAAGGACATCATCGATGGGCACAAGCACGCTTCAGACTTCCTGCTGTACCAGCGTGCTCAGTCCGATGGCCACTTCGAATTCAAGGGCGCACAGCTGTCGAAGACGATTCGCTGGTACGTGCCGATCAGCACCACCGACGGTTCTGCCATCGAACGCGTCGGTGCCTCAGGAACAAGGCGCACGACGGTTCCCCATGCCCACCGCGCCACGCTCGCACTCGAGCTGCCAACGAACTATGGCGTGGATGACCTCCCGGGCCTCGACCGCAGCTACTACGTCGAACAGGCACAGAAGCTGCTGAACAGCGCGCTGGCCAGCGTTGAGGTGGATCGTGGCACCCAGCAGGCGCGCACGCTCCAGGCTATGGGTCTCACCCTGCTCCCGCAGCGCAATGGGAAAAATCCCACCGGAATCGCGCTCGACGATCTCGGTCGCATCCAGGAAATCGCCGATAAGTGCAGTGAGCGCTGGGCGGTCGTCACCGGCGCTGGCACGCAGGTCTTGACCCTCGACATCGACAATTTGCCATCTCTTGACCCCAAGTTTCTGGCCATCATCCAGCAGTGTCCCTCCCTGACGACCTGGCACGGCGCGGCAACCGCCGATGAAGTGCGCGCAGGCCGCAAGCGTGGAGCCATCCATTTCCACTATGACGGCCTGGATGCTCGCATTGGCACCCGCGCGACCAAGGCATGGGTCGACAAGTGTGGCTTCGAGGTCGCCTTCGGGAAGAAGGTGCAGACCGTCATCGGCCAGCACCTCGACGATCTCGATGACTACGTCCAGGACGGTGCGCTCGCCGAGGCACCGGCCGAGCTGATCGAGTATCTCGGCCTGCGTATCGGCATGCCGCGCAAGAGCAATAAGACGACCGCTGAGCCCACCGATGAGGGGGACATCGAGATCCTGCGCCAAGCTGTTGATGCTGTGCTCGGGGCGGGGTGGGGTAGTCCCTTCCAGTCTCGTGATGGTAATCGCGGGATTGATGGTGTCACGCCCGGTCACAGCTCACGCATGCGCTTCGGTGTCCAGAAAGGCCGCGTCTGGGGTCACTCCTTCCATGTCTCCTACGACACCCGCGGCACCGTCGCTATGGTGCAGGCCGAGTACGACCAGCGTCGCCCTGATCCGGGTGGCCCCAGTGGTAACAGGGGTCCTGATGAATCTGGTGGCCCCGGCGGCCTCGGCGGCCCCGGTACAGCAGGGGATGGTGGTCCCAATGGCGTCAAGCCTGGTCCGCACCATGAAGGAGTTGAGCCTCTCGATTCATCCGATGTCCCTCCGCCGCCAACGGAGGAAGATGAGCGCACGGCCAAGGACTGCGAGGAGGCGTTTGGTCAGATTCCCGCCATCGGGGTGGTGATCGGCACGACGGGCACAGGTAAATCTTACCAGGCGAGCAAGCGTGCCATCGAGCGCCACGATCTTGGTGAGTGCACCCTCTTGATTGCTCAAGATAAAGAGGCCATCGAGCAGATGCGCCGTTATGTGCTGGATCACTGGACCAGCGCCTGCCGCGATCCGAAGGATCTGCACATGCAGATCCTGATCAGCACGAGTGCCAATGAAGAAGCCGAAGATAGCGATGAAGGCGCGAATGCTTCCTCCGGGAAGAGCAGCATCAACGACAACACCCTAATCGTGATAACGCACCATCACTTCGCATCACGGAAGCCACTGACGACGAAGTTGTACTCGGCCCTCCACTGGGTTGCTGAGCGACATGCCGAGGTCATCCTCGACGAGGCAGATCTGTACATTGAGCGGCAGAACCATCACCTGCAGCTTGAGGCGCGTTACTCCATGATCGGGGGCAAGGAGCACGGTCAGTGGACTCGAGCTACTCACTGCCCGAGCGCGAAGGGTTCATTCCGCTGTAAGGGTTGCACCAAGCGCGGTGGTGGCCGGGTCGTCAATATGCAGACCCACTACGCCTTCCGTTCGCAGCTGCATGTATTGCCCAGCCAGTTCAAAGAGCTAGCGCCGGAGGAGTTCGAGATCCTGCCGGAGAATCTCCCTGTCGACCAGACGATTGACCTGCCAAATCTCAATCTCCGCCTCTCGAGCCTTTCGCAGACCCAGGGGTATCTCCAGCAGCGTGAATTCAGCCGCAAGCCGGAGATCCTCCGCAAGGACGAGGAGAAGCTCACCCCGAAGCAGGAGATGCTGCGCTACTTGCGTGATCTGATCGAGTGCTCGCATATGCCGACGCAGGCTGATCCTCGTCTGGTCGACGACAAAAAACAAATTGTCGAATTCGATCCGCAGGAGCAGGCAAATTGCCAGGGTGCAGATGGTAAGCCCCTCCTCGACAGCGATAAGTCAGCCGCCTGGCAGTTCCCGTATTTCCAATGCAAGACGCGCTTTCTGCTGCTATACGATCGCGCCGCCATGTTCTTTATGATGCGGTCAGCGAGCCGCGTCATCGTCATGTCGGCGACCATCAGTGACCAGAACCTCGCGTTCCTGCGGGACTGCGCCAATGGCAAGCCGGTCGTGGTAGTGACGATCCCCGCACCCATTCGTGTACCACTCGATCAGGTGGTGATCATTGGCCACCAGGCGCGTGCGGAGTGGATGAAGCCGCTCGGTGAGCGTGCGGCCAAGGCTATGGGCTGCAATTACAACGACGTCGGCCTCAGCAACCGCACCGCCATAGAGCGCCTCGGGAACGCATTGTCGGCTGCGGGGAAGCGTCCGTTGGTGTTTATGCCGACAAAGGAGGATGCCTCTAAATTGTTCCGCTGCACCAAGGAGCGTGGCTGGAACTTCTACATCGAAGGCGAGCACCACATGCACAGCGGGCAGGCAGTTGCCGAGACGCAGGCGACCGATGGCTCCATGGCGCTGCTCTCCTATTCCCGCAGCAGCCTTGGCACCGGTGCGAACCTCCCTCAGTATGACGTGGTGGTCGTCGACGGGACGGTCCGTCGTCCGCATTACGTGTTCAACCCGGCCCTGAAGACCGAGGATGCCTACCTTGAAGCCCAGGAATCTGACCGGGTGCGCGTCATGGTCCAGAACGTCGGCCGCATCCTGCGCGGCTCCGGGGTCAAGTATGTCTTCGTGGTGGGGATCTCGCCCGCGCAGTTGACGAAGATGGCCATGGAAGTCGAACGTTTGGCAAAAACCAAAACCGCATCCTGGCTCACGGGGGACGATACCGTCGTGGCTATGGCGGCACTTGTCGCCAGCGTCAAGGCCGGGCACCTGGTGATCCCGGAGATCCCGGCCGAGGAGCCCAAGACCCGTGAGCAGAAGAGCCGGAAGCAGCGCGCCAAGGAGGACGCTGCCGGGGAGGGGCCGGAGATGACCCCCGGCGACACTTTCGCCAAGGCAGTCGCCACCGTTGAGGAGATGGCGCGGCAGGGGAAGTCGTGGCGCGTAGCTTCACGGGCGGTCAATGCAGCCCGCCTGGTGCCGTCCCTCCGGGCCATGCTGAAGAGCGCCTACGAGGCGGCGTATGCCTCCAGGAAGGCGGAAGAGGCGCCTGAGGCCAGTTCGGTACCGGAATCGAAGTCTGAGGCTGCTGGAGCACCGGAGGAGCCAGATGAAGCGCCGAAGGAAGCATATCTATAGCGTTCCACAACCGTCCCTGAGTTATTGGTCATAGCGGCGACGCTATATACCCTGTTGCTGTGCAGGTAGTTGGTATTGGTTGGACCGCCCGAGTCGGATATGATGGCAAGCGGTTCGTCCACATAGGTCGAATAGACATACCGATTTGCCAGAACTGGAGCCGTCAAACTGGCGATTACTCCCGTCGTTGAGACATTGCTGAAGACTACAGTTGACGTGGCCGAGTTCGTGTGACTGCAGACCGCCAAGCCTATGTATGCAGGGCTCGCCATGGTGATCGAATCACTGCCGATCTTGGTCCAGGTGACACCATCCGGGGACGAATAACCCGTAAAGGTTGACCCGGCGCGGATGACCCGAACCCAATAGGGGGCTGGAGTGGAACCTGTATTGGTGTTGATGCTCGATCCGCCAGTAGTCTGCCGGCTCTGGAAGGCTTCGCCATTGCCGGGCGATACAGCCATGAAGGCATGCGTCGAACCAGCAGCGAGGGATTCTCGGACCATTACCCCCGCCTTGGCCCAGGGGTCAGACGCCGTCTGTGAGGCCACATAAGCGGTGATGCTGCCATCTCCTGCCAATGTCTGGTAGGCAAACTGGAACTGATCGGCGCTGTTCCAGATATCAACTCCGGAACCGGTGATGGTGTACGTCCCGGGACCGCTGACCGCGAAGGATCCGGCGATCGACGGACCGCCGATATCCTGGTTCTGGAAGCCCGATGCCTGATATTCGGCAATGTTCTGGGCTCCATCATGGACAAACGTCGTCGTACCGCTGGCCGAGGTCTTCCCGAGGCGCCGACCCAGGGCGTCATAGACATACCCGGTGGTCACCCCGTTCTGGGATGCCGTTGCCAACCGGTTCTCCTCATCCCAGGTATAGGTCGGCGCCGATCCGGCGAGCACTTCAATGCCGCTGATCTTGGCATTGTCGACGACCGTCGAGAAGCCGATCACGATGGTCCCGCCGCTGGTGGCCGTGGTCGTGAAGCTCTTGGCGATGGCCGTCAGCGGCGCGCCTGCAGCGGCAATGATGTCGAAGTCATTGAGGACAGGTGCGCCGTTGATCGTGACGTTGAAGATGCGCTGGCCGACGGTGGTCCAGTAGAACTCGGCGAAGTGCAGGCGGACCGTATAGGTTGCTCCCGCCGTCAGGCCGGGGAGTGTGTAGCTGAACGATCCTGCCCCATTCGCATAGCGCTCGCTCTGATAGACAGCCTGGGGGGCAGGATTTGCAACACCGGTAACCGAGATGGCATTCGACGTTGATGCAGAAGCACCGCCGGTGAAGTCGGTGTCCGCAATATAGGACCCGGCTGCTCCCCCGCCGGCATTAATCTGAAAGACCGCCTGAGTGGGAATGATACTCGTCAGATTGCCTTTAGTGTCATAGCCCAGGCTCTGCGGTGATCCGGTACCGGGGGTGATTCCCGTGGTCTCATGGACAGACGAATGGGTCCGGGTCTGGCTGAAGGCATTAGGTCCGGTCCTAGCCGTTGAGTTCCAGTCGCCAACCAAGCTCAACGTCCAGATCTGCGATTCGATGCCATCCCGCTGCCAGCCGGTAACACGATTTTCGGTGTCGAAGGCATAGCTCTCATTCTCCGCCGCGTAGAGGCCGTTGGCTTCCAGGGTGACATTCTTATCGGAATCATAGGAATAGGTGTAGCTGGTGACGCCCGGAACTTGGATGGAGGCCAACAAGTTATCCGCCCGGTAGGTCCTGCTCTCGGTTAGGCTATTGCCCAAGGCGGTGCTCGTCCGACGCATGCCGTTGTCGTAGGTGATGGCGCTAGCGATGGCATTCCCACCATAGGCAACGCTCGACATCTGGTTGCGATTGGTGAAGGCGCGGGCGACTGGCGTCCCGTCAGGATAGGTCACCCCGGTCTGACGATTGGCAGCGTCGTAGGTATACGTGAGCGAATTTGTAACCCCGTTGACCGTCTGCGTTTCAGAGGTAAGCCGGCCAGCCTTCTCGCCACCCCCCGTATATGACCGCGTGACCGCAGTCCCGTAGTGGCTGCTCGTCGCATTGATGAGCCTGCTTGCCGGATCATAGCCGAAGCTGTCTGCCATACCGTCACCATACAACCTACCAGTTAGGCGGCTGGCCATGTCATAGACGTAGGACGTCAGGAGCGCGACCTGATCGGTTCGAGTGGTCAGCCGTCGTGCGGCATCATAGGTGTAGACACGCTGATCCAATGGAGGCGTGGTCGGCGATCCCGGTGTCGCCATGCCAGGGGGGTAGGTCTCGCTCAGGATCAGATTGCGCGCATCGAACGTGTAAGTAGTGATGCCGCCCTGCGCATCGGTTATGGTCTGGAGATTGCTCGTCGGGTCATAGGCAAACTGGGTCAACCCGCTCAGGCTGTCGGTGGAACTGACCTTGCGATCCCGCGCATCGAATGCCATGGTTGTCATGTGGCCCAGGCCATCAGTAGTCGAGACCACGTTGCTATTGAAATCATACCCGGTTAGTGTCACAACGCTGGTCGTATCGGTACACTGAATGCGCCGGTTACGGCTATCGTATAGGCAGTCCTGGCCGACGGCATTGGGGTCGCGGACTGAGATGATATCACCATTGGCATCGAAGGAATGGGTGGTGCTTTGGCCAAGCTGGTCGGTGCTGGTCCTGGTCCATCCCGCGCTATCCTGTGCTATGGATGTACTGTGGCCGAGGGCATCAGTGACAGTAGTGTCGAGGAGCCCATTGGCATCTACCACGTCGTAGGTCGTCGTGGTGGCATTGCCATTGCCGTCGATGACACGAACGATCCGGCCAGTACCATCGTAAATCGTCCAGGTGGGCTCGCCAACGGGGTTGATGGCTACTAAAGCTCTGCCTGCCGCGTTGGTTCCGAAGTTGAGTCCAGTCAGATAGGGGGCGACGCTGTTGGGATCGGACGGGTTGGAGAGCCCGAGAGCATCGCCGAGGTTGTCGTCATAGCGAAAGGTCGTAGTTAGGCCCTCGCTGGAAGGAATGCCATTCTGCCCGGCGATCGGTGGGTTGTTGGGGTCGATGGTGCCGAGAGGCTGCAACCAGACCGTGCGGAAGCTACCGCTACCAGCGTGGGGCCATCTGCATCACCTCGAACAAGGCGGTGAAAGAATGGCCGGACATGCTGGCAGGGGATGAGGTGATCACCTCCGCCATCCTGGACCGGCTCCTGCACGCCAGTCATGTCCTGAACATCCGGGGACGCAGCTATCGGCTCAAGGAGCTCGAGGCTAGTCTTCACTCACGCACGTAAGCCTATGGGCAGAAAGGACCCTACCCTATGATTGCATGACCTGGGTGCGCAACAGTTGGGGTTCGCCAACTGCGCAAAGGTTCGGGTTCGTTGACACACGCCGTCGATCCATCCCTGACCACCGTAGTGGGCCGTGAGGGCACAGAAGAAAAATAAGTCGTATTGTCTTCAAATGCAGCGACCTGATGACGATGAGGTACTCATCGTCATCAGGTCTGCTCAGCGTCAAATGTTGTCGAGTCTTAAATTTGGCCGTGAGGGGTTTCTGATAATTACGCTGGAGCGGCATCATTAGAATCACTTCCGGAAAGGTCTCTTTTGTATTCCGAATAAGGCATCGTGCAAAATGATTGGTATAGGCCGTTGCCGTGCTCAATTCCAATTACATTACAATCTGATGGCCCCACAAAGTAATCAAGTGCGTTCTCATTGCTGCCTACCGTTGCTGTCGGCTTTCCCATCCATTCATAAATATTATCCATGGTAATTTCCTGATCCTTCGCTCTCTTGGACAGTATGACCAATAGAGCAATTATTCCGTCCCATTTGGTTCTGGGCTGTTTGCATCGATCTATCGATTGAATGACAACATCAGTGGGTAGTGAGAAGTACCTTTCCGGGTGATCGTGGGCTAACTGTAAAATATCCTCAATATTCATTGCTGCTCTCCGGGCTATTTGCAAACACAACCACATCCGATTTTTTTATGTGTGCAAAATCCAACAGTCGCCGCACTTGGCACTGGGGTCACGTGACTATTGAACCAGCAGGGAGTGCCCTCGAAACAATTGTTTACGACTACCTCTCCGCAATTCACCAGTATGTCTGCTACTGCAATCGTTACCGCGCCAATAACGGCGGTTTTCGCGGCTGCTCCGGCCATAGCGGCGGCCTGTTCACCAAAACCGCCGTCTGCCATTGCACCAAGTGCATCTGCCATTGCCCCAACTGCTCCAGGACTTCCGGTGCTGCTCGCAGGTCCACCACCGCTAAATGGTTCTATGAAATTTATGGGACAATCGAATTCAAAATCATATGTAGAGTATCGATTCTGAATATACGATCCATAGCCGTAGAGGGTCGTCCGCGCGACCGCGGTTCCCAACGCCTCGTTGAGGGCGGTGCGATTGCCGAAGGCATCCAGCGTATCCGTCGAGATCACGCCTTCGGCGTCGATCTCCTCGATCTGCTTGTTGAAGACCGTATCGTAACGGTACTGGGTCAGGAGACCGAGGGCGACCACGGTGCGCGTCGCGGGCTGGTTGAAGGCCATGTAGTGGTTGGGATTGGCAAACGAATTGAGGGGTGAGCCTGCGGCGAGCGGCTGGTCATAGGCATCGCCTGCGGCGCCGGAGGTATAGGCGAACTGGATGGCATGGCCGCTCAGGTCGGTGACCTGGACCAGATTATTGTTCGGATCGGGGGCCCCGCTCGGATCCGCCCAGGTGAAGGTGGTGGTGCCGATGCCCGCCGTCGTCCGCTCGCAATCCGTCACGAAGATGGCGGCGCCGATGCTGTTGGGGACTGCGGTGATCGCCGAGTTGAAGACATACCCGGTCGTCACCCCACGGGTATCCGTGGCGCTGGTGGCGACCGACAGGGTCGACGGCGTGGTGCTGCCGGTGGGATAGGCGAAGGTGGGGAGCTGAGTCAGGGCGAAGGTCGCCGTACCGTCGATGGTGGCCATGCTGGTGAGGTAGATGCGGGCCTGCCACGTCGCCGATCCCAGGGCCGGATAGTAGCCAGCTGGGAACCACGTCCAATTGTAGCTCATGCTCGTCGTGTTGCCGCGGGCATCGGTGATGGTCGCTGGCGCGACGTAGCGGTTGATGCCAGCGGGTGTTGGCGGCGGCTGCGTCGGATCGAGCACCATGTCGGTGAGATCCTGGACAAAATAGGTGAAGGAGACCTGCGGCGAGACCAGGGCACCGGCGGGATTGGCGGGGTTCTCGACCGCAGGACGTGTCACCGTCTGCAGCAGGCCGGGCAGGGTGCTGGCCGGAAGGCCACCAATAGAGATGCCGGCGGGGATCGCGGCGTAGGCATAGGTGGTGACTCGGCCAAGGGGATCCTGGACGCTATCGATGCGCCAGCCGGTGTCCCGGCCCGTCGGGATGCCAAGCGCGGCATTCTCGTCGAATTCCGAGTGGTGGGAGGCGTTGATGGTGATGATGCGCGCGTTGTCCTCGGGATGGCCATGATCGACAAAGGCGATGGTGTGGACCACCAGGTTGGTCTGATCGATCTCAGGGCCGGTCGTGGAGGTGTTGGGCGGGTAGTAGGTGTAGCGGAGCTGGTTGCCGTTGCGATCGGTCACCGACGCCAGGGAGTAGTACGCCTCGCTGTGCACGAAGGTCGGCGGTGAGCAGGTCTGGCCCACCGAGGCCGGGGTATAGAAGGTATTGGCATACTGGAAGGTCAGCGTGGTGCCATGCGCCCTGGTGAGGACGAGCCCCCCGCCCTGCGCCACCAAGTGGGCCTTCACCGATTCATTGTTGAAGGAGTGGGTGGTGTCCGGGATAAAGGTCGTGAAGGCCGGGTCCGCCTGGTAGGTATAGGAGTTGCCGGTCTCATCAATGACGCGAGCCACGTTGTAGTTGATGCCATTGCTGTCCTTCTCGGTCGTCAGCAGGATGCGGGCGCCGAGGTTGGCGTCCCAGCCGAGGCCGAGGAAGTCCTCGGTGGGGTAGGTGATGCCGAGCTTGGTGAGGTCTGGATTATAATTCCGCGAGTGGATGCCCATGGTACGCCGGAATTCGAGTGCCAGTTCGCCACCCTCGATGCTGACCGAGACGTCCGTCACCGCGTAGTGGGGTGACAGGTCGTACATGTCCGTATAGGCCATGTTGGGGATGCGATCCTTCTCCCCTTCCCCGGTCGGACTGGGGTCGGGCATGGGGACGCCATGGACATCCACGCGGCGCAGCTTCGCGCCCAGCGGCATCTTGTCGGGCGGACGGTTGCGCGGGAGGATGTTCACCGTGATGGTTCCGATTATCGGACTGCCCCCAATGCCGGGAGCACTGACGCAACTCCCGTTGGATGACGGCGTGGCAGAGCATTGGATGGTGACCGTTCCGATCTTGGTCGCCAAGGCGGTGACGACACCGAAACAACCCGGGTGCGTCGAGTCCGTCATGGGATTGGAGTACAGGTTGCAGGGATCGGACGGCGGTGGCGTGATGGCGAAGGTTATCGAGCCCGCGCTGGAGGACGACCCCGAGCCGCCGGATGATGGCGTGGACCAGGCCCACGAGGAGCAGTAGGTGCCTTGCGGGAGACCATATGGGCTGCTCTCGGGGGTGAAGCCGTATGCGATGGTATCCCCGACATAGACGGTCGTCGGACCCGCCACCGCCTGCTGGGCGCTGGCTCGCGTCGGTAGCGCCACCACCACGGTCAATGCCAGGGCGAGCGCGAGGAAGGGACGAGGACCGAAGACGGCAAGCATAGTCATAGATAAATTCCATTATCCCATGAGCGGTTGAACCGGAGGTGAAGGACCCTAGCAAACGCCCTCGCCCCTGCCAGTGATAACTCTGGGCGCTGTGGATCAGGAGTGCAGGGATAGTCGTCGCACCATTCGCCGAGGCGACCTAACATCTCCAATCCAATGTGCTTACCGGGATGGAGGAGCGGTCGCTCCATCGCCGGCTTGAGCAGGCTTGACGGTCGCAAATGCATGATAGACGGTCGTGGCTTCCGTCAGCAGATCGATGGCGACGGAAAAAGGTACAGTGGTGGACACTGGTGTGAGTGTGAGCGTGGCACGATCCGGTCCGGCGGATGAGAACTGGATGCGCAGTCGCTGATCACGGCAGGTAGCAGAGAGGATGTGGTGGGGGCATTCCGTAGGGATACTGATGGTGATCACCTGCGGGAGGGCATTGCCACCGACCGTCCATTCACAGATTGCCGGGGACAGCACCGGCCCGGGAGGAAGCACGATGCGCATAGTCAGCACGATGGTGAACTCGCTCGGATCATTGGTGGCCAAGGTGATGCTCTTCGACTGGTTCCCCGAGTAGTCCCCGATCGTGAAAACCGCCGTCACGAGTCCCGATTCCCCCTTCCCGTACAGGGTCTTGGTCAGGTTGGCCACCGTGCACCCGCACGAGGTGCCCCAGGTGAGGATGGCAACCTGATGCGTGGTCTGATTGGTGAAGGGGAATTCGGCGGTGACGGTCGTCTCGTCTGGAGCCGGATGGAGCTCGAGGACGCGCTGGATGAAATGGAGCGCCTCAGCCCCTCCTAATGAGCCGTGGGCACCGATCAGCACCAAGCACCAGGTTGCCGCACAGACTAAACGCATGCCAACCCCTGTCTGCGCATCGACGACTGTTTGCCGGACACTGATGAGTGCATATGGTGGCGGAAACTCACCCCCGTCAATCACCCTGCCCATTCCGGTTTCGATGGGCCCTGCCTCCAACCTGCCCGCTGATCCAGTCGATGGACCTCGGTATTTCCCCATACCTGCACCACCATGACATCCACCCCCGAGCCATCCGGTTCCCTCTCCCTGGTCATCCCAATTCACAATGAGGTGGAGGCCATCCTGGTAGTTGCCGCCGAGATCGGACGATGCCTGGGAAGCCTATCTGAGCCATGGGATGTGATATGGATCGACGATGGATCGACAGACGGAAGCCGCGAGGTGCTGATGAGCTTGAGCAAACCGCATCGTGTCGTCTGCTTGGATCGCCACGTTGGCCAATCCGCCGCCATCCGTGCTGGTGCCGAGCGATCCCACAGCGACTGGCTCGGCATCATCGATGGCGATGGACAGGCCGATCCTGCCGACATCCTGCGCCAGCTCGCCGTGGCGCGACGAGATGGATGCGATCTCGTCGGTGGCATACGGGCACGGCGTGCCGATCATGCGATCCGCCGCCTCAGCTCCTGGATCGCCAATGGCGTCCGCTCCTTCGTCATCGGGAATACCGTCAGGGACGCGGGCTGCTCAACTAAGGTCATCCGGCGTTCCTGCCTCCTCGCGCTCCCCTTTTTCCATGGCATGCAATGCTTTCTCCCCGAGCTGGTGGCGGCCCAGGGAGGCCGGTACACCGAGATGATCGTCCACCATCGTCCACGTCTCGGTGGACGCGCTAAATATGGCATAGCGAACCGCCTCTTCGCGGGGATCCGCGACCTGATGGGCGTCAGGTGGCTCCTCGCTCGGCAGCGTTCCTGTCAGGCGTCTGAGCATGGTCATGCCTGGACACCTCGGACCGAAGGCCCCGCTACCGAAGGTTCCGCTGTAGAAGCTCCGACGTCACCAGCACAGCAGGACTCCAAAACGGCTGCCAAAGGCGGCCTTTCCGGCTAGTGGTCAGGAGACAACATCACCGTGATGCTGTCCTCGGCCGACTGCCCAGGCCAGCTACCGCGTGCAGCGATGTGGTTCATCCCAGCCTGGAGCGTGACTGGCCACCGAAATATATGATCGTCGCTGGACATCACGGGGAGGTCGTGGCCGTTGAAGCGAAGCTGTACCGATTGCGCGTTGGAATATGCCTTTATCTCGGCATGGGCATCGCTGCGCACGGTATCCCGCCTGCTGGTGATGTAGATGACGGGGGCGGTACTCCAGTTGGCCTGATACCAATAATAAGCATCCTTCTTGATAGTCCGGTCTGCCGTGATGAGCCCGAAATCGGTGATGCCCGGGAGATAGCCGTCCGTCCGCCTATCTGAGGCGAAATCGAAGAGCACCCAGAGCGATTTGCACCACAGGAAGGGCTGACTGGCGAGCTGCTTCCACGCACGCTCATGGAAGTAAGCCTGGTAATCCTCGGTGTGCTTCCGCAACTTGATGCTCAACACGCTGAAGGAGGGTTCCACGGGATGGGCCTCATGGTCGACGGGGCTTCCACCGACGCCATATTCGCTGATGCCGATGGACCGTTGGGGAAACTGCTGGTGACATGCCTGCGCCCAGGGTGCGAACTTGTCCATCCCGGGAATATACCAGCCGTAGTATTTATTGAAGCCGATGACATCGGTCAGCTGGTTGATGGGCGATTCATCCGGCTGGAAGCTGGCAGCAGTAGTGGGTCTTGTGCCATCTTCGCGGTGGGCGCAGTCGACCAGGTCGCGCACCATCGCCTCCACCTGGTCGCCTCGTGGAATCTCATTGAACAGGCCCCAGCAGACCACCGAGGGATGATTGTAGTTCTGGCGGATGAGCTCCTGGAGCTGCTGACGGCAATTCGCGGCAAATTGAGGGGTGAGAGAAACCTGCATGGCGCAGGGTATCTCCGTCCAGGCGATGATCCCGCACCGGTCCAGGAGATCATAGGTGTGCTGCGGATGCTGGTAATGGGCGAGCCTGACGAAGGTGGCTCCCAGCTCCCTGAGGAGCGACACATCCTGTTCCTGATCCGCGGCTGATGTCGCCCAGCCCTTGCCCCAGCGATCCTGATGCATCGCGACTCCATGCAGGTCCCAGGGATGGTCATTGAGGATGAATCCCTGGTTCGGATCCATGCGGAACGATCGCAGACCCAGCGGCTGCTCGAGATGGTCGACCGCGCGTCCTCCTACCGCAGCCGTGATCACCACCCGATACAGATAGGGGTCCCGGACGCCATCCCAGAGATGCGGCCTGGCGAGCAGCAGATCGGCGACGAGGCTGGATGTCGTACCAGCTGGAACCTCCTGCTCGATGGCGCTGTCTGTGACGACCTTTCGGGCCGTGTCGACGACCGACAGGTGGACTTGGACGCGCTCGTTGGTTGGACCGTCATTGGTGATCTTGGTCGTCGCAATGACCGTCGCCGACTCCTTGCTCACCTGCCGTTGGGTCAGGTACACTCCCGGAGACGCGAAATCCATCATGCTGATATGGACAGGGTCGGTGATGGTCAGGGAGGCCCCTCGATACAGACCGCCGCAAAAGGTGAAATCCGCGTAGAGCGGCGGTACGTCCCTGGCAACGGCGTTCGTCACCTTGATGGCGATGACGGCATCGGTGCCTACGTGAAGCACATGCGTCAACCGAACGGTAAATGCGGCAAAACCGCCTTCATGATGGCCGATATGCGTGCCATTGACGTAGATATCACTGATCATGCAGGCCCCTGCAAGAGTCAGGAATATTTCCTTGTTCGCATAGGTGGCAGGTACAGTTAAATGCCGTCGATACCAACCAACGCCTCGATAATAGGTGTCCTTGCCGCTATGACCGTCTTGACTATTCCAGGTATGGGGAAGCACTACCGACGTCCAGGTCGACTCATTGCACAGAGGAGCCTCCGCCGTCGGGACATCGGATCTGATGAACTTCCAGTCCTGATTCAGGTCAATGATTTGACGATCATCGCCCAGAGCCGGTGATGGTAGGAGAAGATGGGGCGGTGTGCCAGCGTCTACCGAGGGGCGAGTCAGCGTAGAAGTCGAGACAGGCAGAGGAACAGCCAGTGGCTCCACGTGGGGGAGATTCCCCTGAGGGAGCGATTCTGGGACACGTCCAGGAGCTGATGGTGACGGTGCGCGGTTCGTCGCTATGAGCACAACGCCCACCACGCAGAGGAGGACGAGGCCCAACCAGATCAATGGATTCGTACGCACGGACTCCCCAGGCTGTGGGTCAGACGATCTCGCAATCGGAGGCTCTGTCCACGGGGAGAATCGCCAGTGGTCCCGCTATCTCTTCCTCTTCCGGGGTGTCACCTGGCAATGCGTCGCTGATCCTGGGCCAGGAGACCACATTTTCATATTCCCCTCTGCTGCACCAACGGTAGGGTGTCAGCCCAGATCGGAGTTGCCCGTGCGCCTTGTCGCCTTCCACCATGGTCTCCTTGCGACCGTCATGGCATGCATGATCGCGGTCAACGCTGAGGAGCAGACCAAACCACTCACCATTGCCCTGCCAGCAACCAGCGATCTCGATAAACTCACGGATTTGACAGCGCAATTCGCTGGCGTATCGATCCAGTATAACCCGACGAAGCTGAAGGGGACCGTTCGCCTGTCCGTGCGTGGCCAGGTGACACCCGCTGAGTTGTGGGCGGTCTTCAACCAGGTCCTTATCGGCCAGGGATTCACCAGCATCATCACTGGCTTGCCGCCGGTCTACCAAGTGGTCCCCATCAATGAGGCGTCCGGGCTCAGCGCAGCCCTCAGCGACGAGGACCTCGCCAAATGTCCTTATAAGCCAGGCTTTGGCGTGGTGATCCACACCATGGTCAATCTCGGCGGCGACTCCGCCGTCAAGGCTCTCGGCACTCTGCTGGGCGCTCAAACCGGCCAGATTCGCACCTTGGGCAGTGACGGCCGGCGTGTCGTCATCGCGGCTTCTCAGGATAAGATCCGCGAGGCGCTCCATATCCTGGCCATCATCGATCAACCGGGGGTGATCCCCGAGGTGCGACTGTATAGGCCACTTCGTGCCAGCCCGCAGACGATCCAAGCGGCGACCACTGGGGCCTGGAGCGCCATTGGCCGCATAGGTGAGCATCCCCAGCTCGTCGAGGTTCAGGTTGCTCCTGATGGCTCCCAATTGCTGCTGATCGCGACTGCCGATGACATCGATAGACTCAGTGCTCTGGTGACGAGCCTGGACAACGCCGAGCCCGTGGAAAGCCGGACCTATCGCCCGCACTTTTTCGGCATCGATGAGGTTGCTGGCCTGCTCCAACAGCTCCTCCATGGTGATCAGCGTGGCGAATCCCAGGTCGACATCGTGCGAGACCGCCTGACTAATAGCCTCATCGTCAAGGCGACGGTGTCGCAACACCAGCGTATTGCAGACGTGCTCAAGACCATGGATGAGGCGCCAGCAGCGGCTCGTCGCCAGCTGCGTACCTTCGCGGTCAAACATCGCCAAGCCGATGAGATCGCCAAGACCATCACAAGTCTGATTTCTGCTGGCCTGGGCAATTCGGGCGCAAACCAATCCGCGGCTGGCCCGGCAAATTCAGGTATTCCATCGCCAACGCACGCCACAGCACCCACGACCACTGCTGCCAATCCGGCAGCAACTGCCCCGGCACAGCAGGGAGGCACACCGTTCACCCCAGCTCTACAGGGTGGCAACGTCACCCAGGCACCCGCTCCTCCGACACCGCCGACGACCGCAGCGACCATCACTGCTACTCAGGACAACTCCGTGGTGATCGCCGCGGATGTGGTTACTAACCGCCTGATCGTCCTCGGCGAGCCGCGCGCCCTCGACCAGGTCGAGGTTCTGCTCAAGGAACTCGATCAGCGCCAACCACAGGTCCAGCTCGAGATCACCCTGGTCAGCTTGTCGAATAGCCAGGAGCGGGACCTTGGCGTCGAGTTGATGCAGCTGGTCAATCGCGGCTCGCTCAGCGCGACCGTGACCTCGCTCTTCGGCATCAGCACGCCGACGGCTGGCAGCCCCACGACGCCGACGCTGTCGACGACCGGCCTGGGTGGTGTGGTAATGCATCCCGGCGACTATGCCGCCGTGGTTCATGCCTTGGACACCATCAACAACGGTCGCTCCGTCATCAAATCGACGGTTGTGGTCAGCAACAACGCCAAGGCTGAGATCAATGGCGTTGTCCAGGAGCCCTTGGTGGCGACCAACAGCACCAACACCGTGGCGACGACTAGCATTAGCGGAACGGACGATGCCGGCACGCAAATTACCATCACCCCGCAGATCTCAGCCGCCGACTACGTGACCTTGACCTATGCGATTACTCAGAGCGCCTTCAACGGAGCCCCGACGCAGACCAACACAGGGACACCGATTCCGCCCGAGAAAACGGCCAACACTGTCTCGTCGGTGGCGACCATCCCGGACGGCTTCGTCATTGCCCTGGGTGGTCTTGTCACGCGCACCACCGGGCGCAGCGAAACGCGGATTCCTCTTCTCGGGAGCATCCCGTTCCTGGGAGCACTCTTCCGTAGCACGTCCGACACCGACTCGGACTCGCGCTTCTACGTCTTCATCCATGCCAGCGTTCTACGCCATGCAGCCTTTGCAGATTTGCGGCATAGCAGTGATGTATCGGCTGATGAGGCAGAACTCCATGATAAGTCGTGGCCCCAGCTTACGCCGCGTTTCATCAAGTAGGGTCGCGACGTAGCCATCCGGTCAGCATCGGATGCCGCTCCGATGATCCCGGCCCGCCGTCCCGTCAGGGCTTCTGCAGTGTCGCCTCGAGGGTGATGCGTTCGCTCTTCGCCCACGCATTCCACGTTGGGTCGGCGGCGCGCTGGATGATCGCATCCAGGTAGCCGAGTGTGGTGGCGTCCGCCATGCCTTCCCGCAGCTGGATCAACGCGAGGCATTCCATGGCATCGAGATCACCTGCACGGATCTCCAGCGCGGCAAGAGCCGCTTCCATCGCCTCCTGATGCTTGCCTCCGCGCTCCAGGGCAATGGCGAGATTCGTGCGCGGCTCGGGGTGTCCGGGTAATAGCTTCCTCGCCCATTCGAATTCCTCGGCGGCATCGTAGAGCTTGCCTTGCGCCAGGAGCAGAACGCCCAGATCGTTGTGCGCGCAGCCGTGGAAGAGATCGAATCCGAGAGCATCGCGCAGGAGCTTCTCCGCCTGCTGCGCATCGGTCGTCAGCAGCGGGAGCGACTGCTGGTAGAGTCCCTCAGCCTTGGGGATGTCGCGCGAGACGGCAAATGCTGGACTGTACGGCCCACTGCGCGCCTGGTCTTCGCCACATCCACCCATCAGGAGGAGCGCCGCCACCAGAGGGATGGCGAGGAGCGACCGCCCTGGGCTCACGCACTGAACATGACCATTCATCATCGCACTTCCTCCACGTACGGAGCCGACAGCACGACGCTAACATCAAATCGGTTGCTGTCGAGGCTGCTGCTGCCAGGACCTGCCGCACCAGTGGTTTGGATGGCTGTATGGACCAGTTGGAGGTCGCTAACCCGCCATGGTTGCTCGGTCGAGGTCCAGGCGGCCAACCAGCTACCAAGCTCCTGGGGGTGCAATCCCTTGAGAGTGAGCTGGACAGTCTGGACATGCACGCCGCCGGCTGGTGTGACCTGATCAGCGCGGGGCTGAACCCCACTGCATGCCGACACCGGTAGTCCCGCATCAGCCAAGGCACGCTGCGCCCGGGTGATGAGGTCCGCTTCTGGCCGCTTGCCATGCGCCAGGGCATGTTCACCGGCTCTCAGGGTGTGCAGGCGATCGAGGTCATGCATCATGGCGGTCAAGTGCGCAGTGGCATGCTGATCCTGCTCTTCAGCACTGCCCAGCCGCATCCAGGCCCAACCAGCCAGGACGACGAGGACGCATAGCCATCCGACCACTGCCGGGGTGATCACCGTGATCTGAGTGGATGTTCTCATGGATGCACCGCTGTGGTCTGGCGGACCATGGTCAGGAGGAAGGTCGCTCCACGATCGCTGCTCTGCGCCTGCAGGGGTTCAGCACGGTAGCTTGCCGAGGGTGTCGCGACCGTTGCACAGGCGCGAGCGAGCTTCTCCGCATCGGCGAGGGTCGCTGCGGTGCCACGCACCACGATCCGGTCTGCACTGGCCGAGACCGTATCGGCCTGCAGGCGCAGAGCGGTAGGCCACGACTGCCAGACCTGCTGGAGGACAGCAGCGACATCGGTCGCGGTGGCCGCCGGAGACTTCGCCGCTTGCTCGCAAGTGCGCAGCTCCGCGGTCAGACGCAATTCAGGATGTGCCGACGGCAATGCCGGACCGGGGAATGCCTCGACCAACAGGATCCGTTCTGCACTTTGCACCGCTGCGGTATGGGTGCGCAGGGCATCCGCCCGGCGCTCGATGCCGATGACAGCTAGGATCACCGCGAGTGCGAATCCACAATGCATGACCGCCGCGGTGAGGCGACGAAGTTTCCGTCGCGGTGCGGGTTCAAATGATCCCTGCAAGAGGTTCAACCGGGTGACCGCATCGGGGGTAATCCCTCCTGCAGTATAGTGATCGGGGAGCTGGTCTGGCACGAGTGTCCAGGTACCTGGTCCCATGCCGGTTTGAGCTGCACAATATGCCTGAAGGCGTTCCGGCTCGATGCCAATAAACAGGGTTTCGCCACCTGGAAGCGTCGTGCTGACGCAATGGACACTCTCCACGGGCACTGGAAGCAAACGCTCGAAGCGGAAACACAGGGCCTGAGCATTCAGCCTACGTGGTTCCGCCGGTAACCGGCCCCAATAGACCATCTCGCAGGGGATCGTTAGCACGTGTGACGTTCTCATGGAGCCAACTTCAGCCGATGTTCGGCACCGGCACTGCTGACGGTGACGCTGGTGGTTTCCACCGCCGTGATCGTCGCGCCCTTCACTGTGTCCCCGACATGGACATAGACCAAGCCCGTGCCGTCACCCGGGTCGATAGCAGCCGTCAGGTCCTTTCCTTGCGACAGGATGGAGAACACCGAGAGGGTGAACGGCGCACTGGGCGCGGTTACCGCTGGAGCATCGGTGAGAGGTTGCCATAGGGTCACATTCCAGGCGGCAGGGATGAGCGGGGCGCCGGATTTTTGAGCGCTTTGGTCACCGGCATGGTAGGTCACTGCCGACATGGGAGGAGCCGGAGGGGAGCGGAATGCCCAGGCACCAACTACCAGCACCAGGCTCACGGCCACCAGGATGGCGGCAAGAACCTGGCGACGTTGGTCTTGACGCGGATCAGGGAGAGGCGTCATGCCGTTGCAGGATCTGGAGATTTGGGGGATTGCCAGTGATCACCTCCCAGAAGCGGCGCTCCGTGCCCTGCCAGCTGACTTCGATCAGCGCCTGCCATACATCCGTTGAGGTGACGAGTCGGAGACTCTGGGGGATCTCCTGCGCCTGGTTCGGGGAGGCCGGCTGGGTCGCAACGGGAACCATGGTAGTAAACGCCCCGGCAGCCCGCTGATCGAGGAGCGGTTGCGGGTCGCCCAGGTTCAGGATCTTGAACGTCTGGCGGATCAGCTCCTCACGGGCGGTATTGAGGTTGATGCGGCCATCGGAGTGCATGCTGAGGACTTCGGCCAAGCTGAGCTGCGGCGTGGGACCTGATCCAGCCTGGGACATCCCGTTCACCGGGGTATTGTCGGTCTGCCAGACTTGCGGGGTACCGTCGATCGGGATGGGGAATCGGGGGATGCCACTGGTCAGGTCGATCAGCTCGAGGAGATCCGTCGCACCGGACGGCGGAGCGATGTGCGGGATAGTGATGCCGATGAAGGCAGGTGGTAGGGCAAACCGCAGGGGACTGCCGAGATAGGCGAGGTGGGCCGGGATGCCCGCCAATCCGTCATAGAGGGTGACTCGGAGGTGTCCCTGGCCTGAATCGACGACCATCTCATCGTCCGCAATGGCGATGCCACGACCGTTCAGGGGCGCGACCGCTGTTTGCCCGTGTCGGGCAATCCAGGTTCTGGCCAGCTGATCACCGGTCGCCAGATCGTCCAGGAGATGGTCATCCCGGTGGGCGATGATGCTGTCATCAACGGCTGAGTGCAGCGTCGTAAGCGTGGCACCGAGCGCAGACAGGACGATGACCAGTGCTGCCAAGGCCAGCAGCAAAGCAACCCCACGACGGGAATGACTAGCGAACCCGCGATGATATGGGGTAGGCCGTCCCATCGTCAGTGGCCCTCAGTCCAGAGCGGCAGCGCCCAATCCCCACCCAAGGAATCGGTGCAATGCAGCGTCAATCTGCCGGAGGACCCAGCGACAAAGGCGACATTGGCGCCGCCTTCGGCAATTGGGGCAATCGGGTTGGGAGTGATGGTGCCGGCGACGGTCCGCATCAGCCGATGCGTCGCAGGATCGAATCGCCATGTCACGGTATGAAATCCTGCGGACTCGCCGGGGAGGCGGTCCAGGGTACTCAGCGCCAGGGTATGGTCATCAACCAAGGTGTAGTGATGACCCATCGCATCGGGAACCGACAAGACGAGATCGTCATTGAGCAGACGCTGGAGAGCACTGGCCAGAGCGGCGGTCCCGAGCCGGCTCTGCGCAGCGTGGCTCGCCCGACCTTGGCTGATGATCCAGAAGCAGGCTGACGTCGAGATGATGGCGAGCAGGCTGATTGCAGTCAGCAGCTCGAGCAGGGTCAAGGCCCGCTGACAGTGACTCATGGCCCAGTTCCTGGTGCAGCACCTGGTGCAGGTTCCTGCACCGGCACAGGGAGGAGGTCCACGACCAGGGTCTCGGCGAGAACCGTATCGGCATCCGTCGGCCCACTGGCTATCAGGACCTGGTACCAGCAGTGAGGCAGCCCGTAGGAGGTCTGGCTGTTGGCGAAAACTGCAGCGGCATCGGGAACCAGGGCGTGCACCCGTACCCACCATCCCTGATGACCAGGGTCCGGCTGACCATCGGCGGGCACGGAATGGGTAGATACCAGTTTCAGGAGGTCGGCACGGGCTGACCAGCGATCAGCCATGTGCAGTTCGCCGCGCCCCAGGTGTTGCACGAGCGGCACCGCAGCCGCAGCCAGCAGGCTCAGGAGCGCCACTGCGACCAGCGTCTCTAGGAGGGTGAATGCATGCCGACCGGTCATGGCGTCTGCCCGTCCAGCGGCATCTCGCTCCAGATGCCCGTCAACCCCTGGAGACGGAGGCGGCGGTCGACCCCTTTGCGGCTGATCAGGAGGATAGCATCCTGACTTCGTCCTCGGCAATCGATGTCCAGGGCACGGAGGGCATGATCGTGATCGTCCCGCCAGAACAGCAGGGTGTCATCGGCGCATCGAAACTCATCCGGGGCCGAAGCCATAGCATTACCGACGACAGCTGTGATGCCGATTGCTTCGAGGTCTAACTGTGCGCCGTGCCCGACTGCTTGTCCCCGTTGGTGATGTTCAAATGCGCAGAGACTGCGGATGGTATCTGCGAGTGGATCGCCAGCAGCGCGGCGCACCAACGCCGGAAGAAACAGCCAGGTGATCAGACCCATGAGGGTCACGACCGCCAGCAATTCGATAAGGGTATAGCCTGAACGATGCTTCGTGCGCCAGGGGGAGTCTGGCATTGGCGGCAGGACAGACGTGAAGTGGCGGCCAGACATCGGTGGGCGCCTGTATGGGCTCATTGGCCGAGGGTGGCCGATGAGAGATCGGCGGCTTCCCCGCTTCCCCCGGGTTGGCCATCAGATCCATAGCTCATCACTTCGAAGGGCTGGCCATTGGGTCCTGGGATCACATAGAGGTAGGGATTGCCCCAGGGATCGTTGAGCTTGGCGGGCTCCAGATAATAGGTCGTGTTGGGGTCGGCGGTCAGGATCGCCAATCCCTCGCCAGCCGTAGGCAGGGCATGCTTCTCAAGCTGGTAGGTCTGCAGCTGGGCGACGATCTGCCCGATCTGGGTCTTGGCGATCTCATGCTTGGCCTTGCCCATCTTCGCCGTGATGCCCACGGTCAGCGTGACCGCCAACAGGCCGAGAATCACCACGACCGCAAGGATCTCGACCAGGGTCATGGCGGAGCGCAGCGGCGACATCAGCCTCATACGAGATCTCCCAATTGCACGAGCGGCAGGGCACAGGCGATGACGACCGTACCGATCAATACCGCCAAGGCGAGGATGGCGAGCGGGCCGATCACTGCCGCCATGCGGTCCGTGCTGCGGTCGGCTGCACGCTGATAGCGTTCGGCAATGCGCTCCAGCATCTCGGTCAGCTCACCGCTGCGTTCTCCCAATTGCAGGAGCTGGGCAAATTCCGGGTCGAGGAGTGGACTGGTAGCGATAACTGCGGAAAAATCTTCGCCTCGGGTAATGGCCGCGACCGCGTTCTGAAGCAGGGTACGCAGCGGACGCTCGCTGACTGTCTCTGCGACGACCGCCAGAGCATCAGCGAGTGGCATGCCCGCTTTGCGCAGGCGGGCGAGGGAGAGGGCGAGCTGGGCTACCCGGATGCGGCTGCGGGCACGTGCGAAGGGATTACCGTACACCCAGCGACCAAACAGACCGTCTGCGGTAACCTGGGACAGCGCCGAGCGGACACCCCACACGACGCCAAATAGCGCAGCGAGGAGCACCGGCCACCAATGGGCCAGCCCCTGGCCGAATCCAACGACCTGAATGGTCAGCCAGGGTGGGGTGCGATGTGCCTGGGTGATGAGGGCGATGAGCTGCGGCAGGGTCTGGAAGCTCATGAATTCGACCACCGCCAAACCAGCGACCAGGAGGATGGCCGGATAGGCGAGGGCAACGAAGATCTTTTGACCGATGGCTCCTGCACGTTGGTGGTAGTTGCCCAAGCCGATTAGGGTACCAGCCAGATCACCGGCATGCTGACCGGCACCGATGAGGGCAAGGTCGAGGCGGTCGAACCAATCTGGGAATAGGGCGCATGCCTCGTTGAACGAGCGGCCTTCCCGTAAACGGTCGCGAAGTGACCGGAGCATACGCTGCTCCTGCACAGCGCGTGCGCGTGATGCGCCGAGTGCACTCAATGCTTGCTCCAGCGGGACGCCAGCCTGCAACAAGGTTGCGAGGCCATCGCAGAGATCGGCTTTGACCAAGCGTCGTTGGCGGCATTGACGGGCATGCCAGGCATCGCGCAGTGGCTGCAACCAGGGAGGGAGGGTGTCGCTCGCGACCGGTTCCAGCAGCTCGACTTCGAGTCCGATGCGGCGCAAGCTGGCGCGGACGGCGTACGCCGAGTCACCACTACTCTCACCACTGCGTATGCGACCGGTGGCGCGTTCGACCGCGCGGTAGCGGAACAGCGACGGTGCTGGTCCCAAGTCAGGAACCGGATCAGCCATGATGCACCACGCGCTCGACTTCGACGGGTGTCGTTTTGCCGGCGGCAATAAGCGCGTGGCCTTCCTCAGCCAGGGTGTGCATGCCGGCGGTCTTGGCGCAGGCACGCAGCTCGCTAAGGCTTCCTCCACGGGTGATCACCGACCGTATGTCCTCGTCCATAGTCAACAATTCGAAGATGCCGGTACGACCCTTGTAGCCGCTCCCCAGGCAGGTGGTGCAGGGGGCATCTGCCAGAGAGCCTGTCCCGGCGCAGGACGAGCAGGTTGTCCGCACCAGACGCTGGGCAAGGACCGCCGACAGCGATGCTGCCACCAGATAAGGTTCGACGCCGAGGTCGATTAGGCGCGAAACCGCCGAGACCGCATCGTTGGTATGCAGGGTCGAGAAGACGAGATGGCCGGTCAAGCTGGCCTGGATGGCAATGCGAGCGGTCTCGGCGTCACGGATCTCGCCGACCATGATCACATCCGGGTCCTGGCGCAGGATATGGCGCAAGCCATTGGCGAAGTTGACGCCCTTCTTGAGGTTGACCTGGCTCTGGCTGATAGGGATGCCCAATGAAGACAGCTCATATTCGATGGGGTCCTCGATGGTCATGATGTTGCGTTCGCCGGCATCGAGACGCCGCAGGGTGGCATAGAGCGTGGTGGTCTTCCCGGAACCGGTGGGACCGGTGACTAGGAGGATACCGCTCGTCCGGCGAGCGGCGCGTTCGAAGGGTTCGGCGATATGGCTGGGCATGCCGAGGCTGGAGACGTCGAAGAGCTGCTGGGCGCTGTCGAGCAGGCGCAGGACGACCCGCTCGCCATAGGCGGTGGGAATGGTGCTGATACGGACATCGACGCTGCGGGGTCCGATGCGGACGGTAGTTCGCCCGTCCTGGGGAATAAGGCGCTCTGCCACGTCCATGCGCCCCATGACCTTGATGCGGCTGACCAGGGGCCGGTAAAGGCTCGGCGGGAGGGCTCGGCCCTTTTCGAGCACCCCGTCGACCCGATGGCGGATGATGACGCCCTCTGCTGTCGGCTGCAGGTGTAGATCAGAGGCTCCGAGCTGGACGGCACCGAACAAGAGCCGGTCCATGAGCTTGACCAGGGGTGCCTTGCCAGCGGTGGCCAACAGGTCGCGGTCAGCATCGGCGAGGAGCCGGTCGAGATCCTCCTCTGCAACGGCCGGATCGACGGAATGGCCGTCAGCATCATTGTTTTCATCAAGCGGAGAGCCGGGAGCTGCCCCCGTGCCCTTCTCATAGGCCGCGTCGATGGCCCGATGAAGGGCCTCGGCATCCACGACAACCGTGTGAATTCGGCGTACCAGGCGCACGCCCACATTCCAGGCCGCATCAAGGCTTGTGTTGGCAGTGATGGCAATGGTAAGCGCACCCTCGTGTTGCCCTTGAGCCAGGATGCCATGATCACGGGCATAATCGCGTGGGATCTGGACGAGGAAGTCTCTGTCCACCAGGGCCGGGTCAACTACCGACAAAGGTGCTCTAGATACCTGGGACTGCGAGACGGAGGTCATGGCGCTACGCTATACCCGTTTAGCTCAAGGCAAAGGTGCGAGCTACACGTTACGTAATCTGATGTGCATCGGTGATGAACTGCGACAAGCCATTCTGTCGCATCTGCTCAAGCACCTGACGGCTTGCCCGGTGAATACCCAAGGAAGTGAGCTGTCCGGCTCTGATGAGGCGAAAAATCCAGCCGGTCAGGGCAGTGTTGAGGAGTGGGATATGGGCGAAGTCGATGGCGATGGGCGCATGGACGTTGGCGATCCACGCAGTCGAGCGCTCCGTGGCGAGTCCGGGATGGCGACCGGCATCGTGCGCGAGCACGATCATGGCCACGCCGCTGACCTCGGTGACCATGAACGGCACCTGGCGAGGGGGGAAGCGCGGCAGCAAATGAGGCATGGGCGGGTCATAGAGGGAAGGGGGCGACGAACAACGGTTGTTAGTGCCGTCTTTTGTGCCCATGGGGTCGCTTCTTCCTGGATGACCTCGCTGCGGAGCCATTGCTGGTGAAATTGAGGTCGAGGCCCAGGGCCTTGAGCAAGGTCTCAATGTTTCGGAGAGGGAGGTTCTCCTTGATGCTCAGCAAGCGTTGGACGGTGGTCAGTGGCATGCCACTCGACAGGGCGATGCGGTAGGAGGTCAATCCCTGGCGCTTCGCGGAGTCGCGCAAGGCTGCAAGGATGATGGATGCTGATGGCATGTAGAAATCGTCCTGGGAATAGTCGATCCTGGCGGTCTGGGAGAGCGAGGGCGAAGCCTGTCGTGAGCCGACAATTGGACAATAGGGGCTGGCCCTGCGCCTGCAGGATGGCGCTCGCGTCCGAGGAGGGTTGCAGCTCTGGGCGACCACGGAAGGGGTGGACGGCTCTGGGGGACCAGGGCGGCGCCTGGAGGGCACTTTAGCGGCTCGGAGTGACGCCGAGATGACCGGGTTGGCCGATGGCCGGGATATTGCCTCTTGGCGGCCAGAGGAGGATTCCGGGTGAAGCTGGAACCGCGGAACTCGGCGAATTGACTGGCGCCAGCGAAGGGAAATCTGACATCGATGAGCAAGCCGAAGCGGACGAGACAAATGGAAGTAACTGTTGATTCTTGCCTTATGGGGATTGGAGGGCGCTGAAATTGATGGAATCGGCGCCGGTGTCATCAAGGCTGGCTACACCGTATATATAGGTACAGCCAGGCATGATGACACATAGGTCAAAAAAGACTCTAGTCATCAAGCCTGGCTGCATCGGTTTGCTTATCTTTATGAGCGCATCTTTTTCAAAGGCTGTAACCAGGACCGAAGTTGTAGTTGGCGCCTCGGTCATGGTCTCGATCACGGCGCTGGCGGTGATCCACTCTCGCCGGGGTCGTAGCGAGCGGCTTCGACAGGCATTGTCTCGATGTCGGTGTTCACGAAATAGCGGCCAAGGCAGGTAGGTCGATAAAAACCCGGACAGATGTCGCGGTTTTCTCAAGGGCTAGATTCAGGGTGTGGTCGTCGAGGTTATGGGTGGGATTTTCGTCAGGTTAGGATGTGCCACTCACCGTACCTCCTATTGCCAAATTGCATGGGCATTCGATGTCATGAATCTCCGATTCGTCTCCATAGGAGGAGAGCGCAACCATTATCTCCATGTGGGCGTCGAACCTGTTGATGTCCAGGCGGTCCATAAGATCAGTAAGGTCCGCATCTAGCGTGGGCAGTTCGAAAGTAAACTTTTCATCGCCCGGAAGCTCCAGCCTCTTGGCCCATGGGAGCGGGAAGAAAGGATGCAGATCTGAGAGTGGTCGCGATATCTGGTGGTCCCGTGGTCACAATAATTGGTGGTGATTGGATGTAGGAGCTTGGGGGCCGTTTCCCGAATGCGTTTCCCGCCTCAAGAGGGGTCATGTGGGAACCGGG
>Ga0302319_10002842_pt1 | contig 36819 bp, 33 predicted proteins | sample Bog_T0_2_FD_203319 | JGI IMG/M metagenome (GOLD analysis project Ga0302319, IMG submission 203319) | Peat permafrost microbial communities from Stordalen Mire near Abisko, Sweden - Bog_T0_2 | ecosystem: Environmental > Terrestrial > Soil > Wetlands > Peat | place: Sweden: Abisko, Stordalen Mire...
AGCGCGCCCGATTGGATTGCCATCGGCGCGGAAGCGCCGGTGATCGGTATACCGTTGACGGTGACCGCGTTGCCGACGACGCCAGAGACGAAGGTGGCTGTCGGCGCGAAGCTCACGGTGCTAGGGATGTCCTGGAACAACGTCACGCCGCTGTCGGTATAGATCGACATCGAGCCGTTTGCGTTCGTCGTCGTGCTGACGCCCAACTGTTGGGACAATTGCGTCAGCACGGAGTCGCGCTGGTCCTGGGCCTGCGAAACGTTCGCCCCGGTCTGCAACCCGGATACGACGGCGTCGTTAGCCTGCTGGAATTGCGACAACAGCGAATTGATCTTGGTGACCGCGCCATTCATGCCCTGGTCGGCCTGGCTCTCCGCCTGGCTGACGGCCTGGGCGCCGGCGTTGAGGGAAGAGACGAGGTTTTGCGAGGCGGTGAGGACGGCGGCGGCGGCGGGCTCGCTGCTTGGCGAAGCTTCGTAGGTCGTCAACGCCGATTGCAGATTGCCGAGCATCGCCGAAGGCGAGTTTCCGTTCTGCAGCGCGCCGGTGGCGGAGGTGGCGTTGGGGCTGTCGTTGACGGACTGCGCCAGCGTCGTCAACGCCGTTGATATGACGCTCTGCGTCGAGGATTCGGAAGTTGACGCGTTCAACTGATCCAGCAGCGCGACATTGGCCTGCCGCGAGATCGAGACGACGTCGGAGCCACCGTAATCGTTGGTGATCTGGTTGGCGATCTCTCGGACGTAGCCAGGCGTGCTGGCGTTGGCGATGTTGCTGGCGATCGTGGACGACTGCGCCGCCGTCGAGGCGAACGCCGAGCTGATGATCGAATATGTCGAGGATAAGCTCATGGCGCTTTCCGATCGCGTTTGCGGCTGGCCTTATGCCTGGATTTTGTTGAGCACGTCCAAGATGGTGGCGCCCGTCTGGAACACCTTGGAATTGGCCTCGTAAGAGCTTTGCGCCTGGACCATGTTGGTGAGCTCGGCCTGCAGATCGACGGTCGAGTTTTCGAGCGACGAAGAGTTGATCGAGCCGAGACCGCCACTCAGCGAGTTGTTGATTTGCATGGTTCCAGAGGCGTAGTTGGTCTGGAAGGCGTCCCCCAGAACGGAGGTGAGATTGTCGGCGCTGGCGACGTTGGCCAACGGGATGATGTAGGCGTCGGAAGAGGCGCCATTGGAGTATTGGAAGGAAAGAACGCCGCTCTGCGAAATCGCAATTCCGGACATCGTCCCCGGCGCATTGCCGTTGATGGTCGACGAAGTCACGCCGAAGGCGCTGGCAAGCTGCGTCATACTGCCGAGGTTGAGCGAAAGGGCTTGTCCGCCGGGAACCGTGAAGGTCAAGGGCGAGCCGCTTTGCAAGGCGCCGGTAGTGGGGCTGAAGTTCAACGTGCCGGTGGCCAACGGCCCGGAGGTATAGGGAAATCCCCCGCCGGCCGCCGCCGTGGAGGCGTCGTACGCGTCGACTTCCCATTTGCCGCCGCCCTCATTGGCGAAGTAGACGTTGACGGTGTGCGCGCCGCCGAGATTGTCGTAAGCCGTCAAGGTCGTCTCGGCGGTGAATTGCGCGCCCGCAGTGTTCGTCGAGGGCAGATTGGCGTTGGCGATGATCGTCGCGGTCGAGGGCAGGTTGGCGGTCAACGCGGCGGTCGTCGACGGCGACGCCTGAGCCGCCGCGCCGTCGATGTTGACTTTCTGCAAGCCCGAAAGCGAGTTGACGGACTGGCTGGACGCCGTCGCGTTCGTCGTCGGGGCCGCCATTAGATAATAGCCCGCCGAGTTGACGAGATAGCCCTGAGCATCGGGAACGAAGGAGCCGTTGCGGGTCAGAAACGTATTGCCGCTACCGTCGGAAACGATGAAGAACCCAGCGCCTTGAACCGCGAGATCAGAGACCGTCTGCGTCGTCTCTACCTGGCCCTGCATCGTGTTGTAGGAGATCATGCTCGAACTGACGCCGGCGACCTGCGGCGTTTGGCCGGGCGAGGCGTCGACGAGCGCGGAGAATTGCGTCTCGACGTTCTTGTAGCCGGTCGTATTCGCGTTCGCGACGTTCTGCGCGATCGTCGACAACCAGTTCGAATCTGCCAACATTCCGGATACGGACGTGTTCAGAATGCTCATATGCGTGTGTTCCCTCTGCGGTGAGTCCAGATAGAGACGTCAAGCTTGCGCGGGCCTAGCGAGGCGTCAGGCCACCGACCGAACGAGGCTGCCCACCAGCAGATTCCAACCGTCGATCATGACGAAGAACAGCAGTTTCGCGGGCAGCGACAACACCGTGGGCGGCAGCATCATCATGCCCATGGACATCGTCAGCGTCGAGACCACCATGTCGATGACGAGGAACGGCAGCATGATCATGAAGCCGATTTCGAAGCCGCGCCGCAGTTCCGAGATCATGAAGGCAGGAATGAGAACGCGCAGATCGACCTGGGCCCGGTCCTTGGTGTCGAACTCGTGGCGCGACAGATCCTCGAACAACGCAATGTCCTTCTCCCGGACCTGCGCCAGCATGAATTCGCGAAACGGTTGGACGATCTCGGCGAACGCCTTTTCTTGAGTGATGGTATTGTCCATCATCGGCCTGACGCCGTTACGCCAGGCCTTGTCGAACGTCGGCGCCATGACGAACAGCGTCATGAACAGCGCCAGGCTCGTCAGGATCATATTGGCCGGCGTGCTTTGCAGCCCCAGGCCGGATCGCAGAAACGACAGGGCGATGATAAAGCGTGTGAAACTCGTGACCATGATCAGCAGACCCGGCGCCACCGAGAGAACGGTGAGCACCGCGACGATCTGCAACATGCGCGCGGTCGCCGACGCTTCGCCGTTGGGAATGAGCGAACTCAGATCGATGGTCTGGGCGTGGGCCGAGGCCGAGGCCGAAACAACGACGAGGACGATGACGAGCAGTCGGATCATTGCAGCACCAAGGTCTTCAGGATCAACTCGCTGACTTTGCCGTTCGAGCGCACGACCGCGCGATCCGCCAGATCCTGGCGGATGTTCTCCAGGCCTATCGGCCCTTCGATTTGCGCGACGGTCAGCGTCCGGAGATAGGCGAGTTCGTCAGTGGCGATTTCGGCGGCGAGAATCTCGGGATGCGGCGTCGTCTTGCCGTCCAGGACGATGGAGGCCTCGACACGCACCCAAACGTCCGGCGGTGAGCCGATATTGGTGACGATGGGCGGAAGATCGACGAGGTTGGGGCCGGATGCGCAGGCCGCGACGGCGCCTTTCTCCGCCGGCTTTGAACCGCCCTTCGTGGCGTCGGTCTGCGCGGGCCCCGGCGCGGCGTTCAGGAACGCGTAACCGGCGCCCGCGCCGCCGGCGATGAGCGTGACGGCCAGTAATTCGACGATCAGGCCCATGGCGGAAAAGCCTTTGCCTTTCCGCGAAGCCGCGCCGGAATCTGCCTCGCCTGGGGCCGCCATGCGCCGCGTCGCTCCTCTGTGCTTCAGAAAGGTCTGGCGTAGTCGTAGATCTGGTGACCCCACGACGGCTGTTGAACTTCAGATATACGGCCGCGTCCGCCGTAGGAAATGCGCGCCTCGGCGACCCTGTCGTAAGCGATGGTGTTCGCGTGCGAGACGTCGGCGGGGTTGACGACGCCGGCGACCGAGAGCTGGCGCATTTCGAAATTGACCCGCACTTCCTGCGAGCCGCGGATCAGCAGATTGCCATTGGGCAGAACCCGGGTGACGATCGCCGGCACCGAGACCTGGATCTGTTCGGAACGGTTGATGTCGCCTTGGCCAGTCGCGCTCGATGTGGAGTTCACGTCGGAGGTTACCTTGCCGGGACTTCCGGAAGACGAGGATGAGCCGGAGGTCGGCGGCGTGAAGCCGAAATCCATCGAAAATGCCGTCTTGGCGGTCGTCGAGCGATCCGTGGCGTTGCCGAACGTCGCTTTGTCATTGATCGAAATGACGACGGTGACGATGTCGCCGACCTTGGCGACGCGCTTGTCGGAATAAATATCTTGCGAACGCAGCGAGGCCGAGCGCGGCGTCGCGCTGAGCGCGTCGGCCTCGGCGTCGAGGTCGTCGTCCGATCCGGTGACCCCACTGCCTACCGCGGAAAGGCTGGGCGTGCGCATGATTTCGCCGGGGGAGCCGCATCCCGAAAGCGCGGCGACGATCACTATCAAACCCAAGAGAGCCGGCCCCTTCGTCAAGATTTGTTGGCTCCTGCCGAATTCCCAGCAATCATCGCCGTCAGATGGCTGGCTTTCTCGGGGTTCATTTCGTCAAGAATGGCGGCCGCGGCCTGGGGCTTGAGCTTGGCGAGCAGCGAAGCGGCCACGGTGTCGTCCATCGCTTCGATTTGCGCCGCGGCGGATTCGGCGGACATTTTCGTGTAGATGGCGACCAGTGCGTCATTGGCCGCCTGCATCAACTTCTGGCGCTCGAGCACCCATTCCCGGGTCTCCTGTTCGCGTTTGTCAAGGGCCTCCAAGGCTTCCTTGACTCGGGCGTCGATCGCCGAAAGCGTCGCCAGCTGATAATTTAGTCGCGCTTCGGCGGCGCTAGGGGCGATGTTGGCGCAATAGCGCGCGATCTCGCTTTCGCCGCCGCGATCGTTGGAAGGCTTCGGCTTGATATTGTCCTGAGCGCCGCAGGCGGCGCTGGCGGCGAGCCAGAGCGCCGCGGCGACCCAAATGGAATTGCGTATGTGAGGAAAGCGCATGAACCAACACAAGCTGTGACGACCAGCGCCAAGGTCGCGCATCCGCCTTGTGTCGGGCTGACGCGCTATTGGGTGATGAGTTCGGCTTGCAGCGCGCCCGCGGACTTGATCGCCTGCAGGATGGCGATGATGCCGGTAGGCTTGACACCGAGCCGGTTGAGGCCCGAAACGAGGGCGCGCAAGCTGGATCCGGAGATCACCGCGACCTGACCGCCGCCTTGATCGATATCGATCTGCGTTCGTGGAACGACCTTGGTCGTTCCGTTGCTGAGCGCGCCCGGTTGCGACACTTGCGGCGTTTCGGAGATTTTGACGTTGAGCGTTCCGTGCGTGACGGCGACCGTGGAGATTTGCACGTCCTGACCGATGACGACCGTTCCCGTCCGCGCGTCGACGACGACGCGCGCCGCGGTGTCGGGTTCGACCATGAGCTCGCCGAGTTCCGCCATCAGCCGGGTTTGCGTGACGCCGGAGGGCCGCAGGATCTCCACCGATCGACTGTCGCGCTCGAAGGCGATCGCGCGACGGAACTGGCCTTGAGAGAATTGATTGATGGCGTCGATGATTCGGACCGCCGTCGCGTAATCGGGATTGCGAAGCTCGAGGATCATGCGGATTTCCTCGACCGGCCTCGGCGGCGTGACTTCTACGATCGCGCCATTGGAAATGAGGCCCGCGGTCGGCACGCCCTGGGAAACCGTTTCGGCCTGGCCCTGCGCTTCGACTCCGGTGACCGAGACGGGGCCTTGCGCCGAGCCGACGAGTTGCCCGTCTGGAGTTGACAATTGCGTCAGGAGCAGGGTCCCGCCCAGCAGCGAGGTCGCGTCGCCCAGCGCGGAAACAGTTATGTCGAGTCGCTGTCCCGCCTCGCCGCCGCTGGGCAGTTCCGCGGTTACGATCACGGCGGCCACATTGCGGTTGCGCAGCGAGGCGCCGCGAATGTTCACGCCCATGCGGTCGAGCATGGATTGGATCGATTGTTCGGTGAACGGCACGTTTCGCAAGGTGTCGCCGGTACCCTGCAAGCCGACGACCAAGCCATAGCCGATCAGTTGATACTGACGCTCACTCTGTAACGAGGCGACGTCCTTGATCCGCGCAGCCCCCCAGGCGGGCGGCGCGAACGCGAGCAGCGCGGCCAAAAGGACAGACAGTCTCATCCTCCCTCGCCCACGAGTATCGAACCGTCCGCGCGCACCTGACCATGGATGGTCACGCCGCTGTCAGTGTTTCGGACCTTCACGGTTTCTCCCAAGGCGCCGTCCTGCAGGGCGGCGCCCGTCGTGGTGATCGTCAGCGCCCCCTCGATATAGACCATCGTGACTTCGGCGCCGTTGCGAATCAGGCGCGGATTGTCGACCGCCGCCAAAGGGATCGCCCGACCGGGCAACAAAGTGCGCCGAGCGGTCTTGCCCACGACATCGATGCGCGACAGTGCAAAGGGCCCGCCCATACCGGCGCGACTGAGCGGAACGTCCTCCAGCGCGTCGTCGCCGACGATGTCGCCGGGATAGATGACGACTTTCGTTGCCGGCACGAGCATTTCGTCGGCGCTGACGGCGCCGCTCGTCGCGCCGATCGCGACGAGGCAAGCCAACCCAATGCGAAGCGCGCTCATACGACTCTCCTCAGCTACGGATGTTGGAGATGGTGCCGGCCATCTGGTCCGCCGCCTGGATCACCTTGGAGTTCATCTCGTAGGCGCGCTGCGCCGATATCAGATTGGTGATTTCCGAGACCGGATCGACGTTGGACGCCTCGAGATAGCCTTGTTGAATGATACCGAAGGACGTGTCGCCGGGCACGCCGACGTTGGCGGGGCCGGAAGCCGCGGTTTCCTGAAACAGATTGCTGCCGAGCGCCATCAGTCCGGTCGGATTGACGAAATTGGCGATCGTCAACTGTCCCAGGTTCTGCGGCGTGGGCTGATTCGGGATCGTCGCCGTGACGAGGCCGGTCTGACTTATGTTGACGGCCAGCGCGTTGCTGGGAACGAGAATCGGCGGCGAGGTCAGATAGCCGTCCGAAGTTACGAGTTGACCGGTGGCGTTGGTGCTCATCGCCCCGGCGCGGGTGTATACGGTGTCGCCATTCGGGTTCGTCACGGCGAAATAGCCTTGACCGTTGATGGCGAGATCGAAAGCGTTGCCCGTGGCCGTCAGCGAGCCCTGCAGTTCCACTGGACGAATCGCGGCGGTGCGCACGCCCAGGCCAATTTGCGCGCCCTCGGGAACTGTGGCGTCCTTGCCGCGGCTGCTGACGCCCATCAGCCGCTCGGTCTGATAGATCAGGTCGGTGAACTCCGCGCGCGACCGTTTGAAGCCCGTCGTGTTGATGTTGGCGATGTTGTTGGCGATGACTTCGATATTCTGCTCTTGGGCGCTCATGCCCGTGGCCGCAATGGATAATGCTCTCATGACGCCGCTCCTCGACTCGAACGCTCAAACGGCCATTTGGGTGATTTCTTTGTAGGCGGAGACCGCCTTGTCTCGAATCGCCAGAACCTCTTGCAGCGTCCGTTGCGCCGACATCACCGAATCGACGACTTTGAATGTCGGCATGGCGCCCTTTACGCCCTCGAGCGCGGCGGCTTCGCCGTCCTGCAGCGTTCCCACGGCTTCCTTGGCGGCTTGCGTGAGCATTTGGTCGAAGGTCGGCGCGTTGGTCGGCGAAACCGGAGCCGAGGCGCCGGCGACGGCCTGCGTCAGCGAGGAGGCGATGGCGGAGATGGCAGGGATCATGGTGGCGTGCGCCTTTTCAGGAGGGCTTCGGAGCTATCGGCTTCAGGCGTCTTTCAGCAGGCTCACGGTTTGATTCATCATGTCCGCGGATTGTTTGGCGACCTGAAGATTGGCCTCGTAAGTGCGGTTGGCCTCGCGCATGTCTGCGAGTTCGATCAAGACGTCTATATTGGGCATTTTCACGTATCCGCTCGCGTCGGCGGCGGGATTGCCGGGGTCGAGCTCCAGTTTGAACGGGGACTCGTCGACGCCAATCGATTTGACGCGCACGAGATCCACGCCGGTCGACCGATCGAGAACGCTGTCGAACGACACCGTTTGCCGTGCGTAAGGATCGCCGCCCGCGACGCTGGCGGTGGACTGCGAATTGGCGATATTCTGCGAGATGATGCGCAGCCGCGTCGACTGTGCGTCGAGGCCGGCTCCGGCGATCTCCAGGGAGGCTTTCAGCGGGTCTATCATGCGGGTTCACTTCAAGGCCGACAACATCATCTGGTGGTAGATCTTCTTGATCGCGTTGACGGTGCTGGCGTCGCGGCCGATTTCGCCGAGCTTCATCATCTCGCCCTCCATGTTGACGGAATTGCCGGAAAGCGTGGAATTGGCGCCATCCTCGTCCGCCGCTTGCGGCGGCGCGTAGTCGGCGGGCGTCGGCGCGATGTGCATCGGGTCGGTGGCCGTCATCGCCACCTGGGTCTGCGCGAGAACCGTCGAGAACGGCGGCAGATCCTTGGCGGCGAAACCCGGCGTGTTCGCGTTGGAGACGTTCCCCGCGATCAGAGATTGGCGCAGGTTCAGCCATTGCGTTCGCTGCGTTGCGAGCTGATCTAGATATATGGCGCTCAAGCGAATCCTGCCTTCCTGGCGTGCAATCCGGAAAATAGGCGACGCGGCTTGCACGGAGCTTGCTGAAAGGGCATGTCGGCGCTTATGGGCAGGCGACAGGGGCGGCATAAGCGCTTGCTCTGGCGTCAATGAATTGCCAAACTAAACGACTTATCCTGCGCGGGAGGCGACGCCTTCCGCTATCACGGGGGTAGTCGGGAAACAGGCGATCGTGGCGCCGGGTCGAGACGGGCGGTCAAACCGCTTTGGATCGTTATCTTAGGTCTGGGAATATGGATCTGACTTCACCGTTATTCGACAAGATTCGCATCAAGTCGCGCACCCGCGCTCCCAACGCGCCCAAGGTTGCGGAAGTCAAAGAGCCGTGCAGCCATCCGGGTTGCACGGCGCCGGGGGTGCACAAGGCGCCGAAGGGACGGGATCGCGAGGGCGAATTCTTCAATTTTTGTCTGGAGCACATTCGCGAATACAACGCGACCTACGACTATTTCAAGGGCATGGATGACGATGCGCTGGCGAAATACCGCCAGGCGGAAGTGACCGGCCATCGTCCGACCTGGAAAATGGGCGCTCGCGCCGTCGGCGGCCCCACGCACGTCGACGAGACGGTGTTCGCCGAGGCGCGCAACATGCGCAAGAAGGGCGCCCGCCGGACGGCGGACAACCCGCAGGCGCCGCGCTACAACGCCCTGGCGATGAAGGCGCTCTACACACTGGAACTCGACGGGGACGCCACGCAGTCGTCGATCAAGGCGAAATACAAGGCGCTGGTGAAGCGCCATCATCCCGACGCCAACGGCGGCGATCGATCCTCGGAAGAAAAATTGCGAGAGATCATCCAGGCGTATAATTATCTAAAATCGAACAAGCTCGTTTGAGTCCGCTCCGAGGGTCTCGGCGCTGGCCCTTCAACGCGTTCGCTGTGAATGCGCGCGCGCCCGTGGTTTTGGGGGAACAATGAAAGTCGATTCGGTGACAGTGGGTGAAGAGTCTTCGACGCAGGTCGCGGGTCCCCCCGATACCAAGGTCTCGGTGCGAAAGGTTTTCGGTATCGACTCCGACATGATGGCGCCGGCCTATTCCCAGGCCGACGAGCACGTCCCTGATTTCGATCCCGATTATCTCTTCGATCGCGAGACGACCCTGGCGATCCTCGCGGGCTTCGCGTTCAATCGCCGCGTGCTGATTTCCGGCTATCACGGCACGGGCAAGTCCACCCATATCGAGCAGGTCGCCGCGCGGCTGAACTGGCCGCTGGTGCGGATCAATCTCGACAGTCACGTCTCGCGCATCGATCTCGTCGGCAAGGACGCCATCGTCCTCAAGGACGGCAAGCAGATCACCGAGTTCAAGGACGGCATCCTGCCCTGGGCGCTGCAAAACAACATCGCATTGTGCTTTGACGAATACGACGCCGGCCGCCCGGACGTGATGTTTGTCATTCAGCGGGTTCTCGAAGTCTCGGGCCGGCTGACGCTGCTCGATCAAAAACGCGTTATCCGTCCGCATCCCGGATTTCGGCTGTTCGCCACCGCGAACACGATCGGCCTCGGCGACACCTCGGGCCTTTATCACGGCACACAGCAGATCAATCAGGGTCAGATGGACCGGTGGTCGATCGTTTCGACGCTCAACTATCTTCCACACGATCGGGAGGTGGACATCGTGCTGGCGAAATGCCAGCCGTATCGCGACCGCAAGGACGGCAAGGACATCGTCAACAAGATGGTGCGGCTCGCCGATCTCACCCGAAACGCCTTCATCAACGGCGATCTTTCCACGGTCATGAGCCCGCGCACGGTCATCACCTGGGCGGAGAATGCCCAGATATTCAAGGATGTCGGCTTCGCCTTCCGGCTGACGTTCCTGAACAAGTGCGACGAACTCGAGCGGTCCCTGGTCGCGGAATTCTATCAGCGGTGTTTCGGACAGGAATTGGCCAACAGCGCGCTCAATGTGGCGCTGTCCTGATACGGCGCCCTCGCAAATCGATCGCCTGAATAGTCCGAGTCGCGTCTTTTGGACGCGTCTCGGACAATGCCACCACCTGGAACCCCGGCCCGTATGGCGCCGAACTCGAGGGGTGAGGTAGCCGCGGCCAAGCCTTCGGTGTGCGCAGAACCATTGCCCCCGTTCGTCGCGGGGGACAGTTGAATTGCGGCTGAATTTTGTTGTTGCAATTCGCCATTTTGCTCATACACTTTCGGCTAACCATTGCTTTTGCGCCCTCGGGCCCCGCGCCCTTGAAGCGCGGGGGGCGGCCGATGAGTGTGTTGCTCGCGTATGTGTTCTCCAGGCTCGTTCGGTTTGGAAACCTCGAAGTTGAGACGGCCGACGGCGTGAAGCGCCGTTTTGGTGACGGGCAGGGGCCCGAACTCGCGGTGCGCTTCAATGACAGGCGCGCGCAATTGCGGTTGATGCTCGATCCGTCGCTGGCCTTGGGTGAAATGTTCATGGAGGGGCGCCTCGATTTGGTGCGGGGCGACCTCTACGATCTGCTGGCGCTCGGCGCGCGAAACCTCGCCGCCGGACATGGGCCGCGCTGGATAGCCTATCTCGAGAAGCTGCGCACCGGGCTGCGAGATTGGCATCAGCGCAACGATCGCAAACGCGCTCGAAGGAACATTTCGAGCCATTACGACCTCGATCATCGCCTCTACGATTTGTTCCTAGACGCCGACCGCCAATATTCCTGTGCTTATTTCGAATATCCCGGGCAGAGCCTGGAGGACGCGCAGCTTGCCAAGAAGCGGCACATAGCCGCGAAAATGCTCGTCGGCGAAGATCATACGACGCTCGACATCGGTTGCGGATTCGGCGGCATGGGCCTTTACCTGGCGTATGCGGCGGGGGCGAAAGTCACAGGCGTGACGCTTTCCGAGGAGCAGCACGGCATCGCCACGCAGCGCGCGCGAGACGCCGGGCTCGCCGATCGCGCCGATTTTCGTCTGCAGGACTATCGTGATGTCGAGGGGCCGTTCGATCGCATCGTTTCGGTCGGCATGTTCGAGCATGTCGGCGCGGCCGCTTTCGACGAATATTTCTGGCACGTCAAACGGTTGCTGAAGGACGACGGCGTGATGCTGCTGCACGCCATCGGGCGCAGCACGCCGCCCGGCGTCACCAATCCGTGGATCCACAAATACATTTTCCCCGGCGGCTACATTCCGGCGGTGTCCGAAGTGCTCGCCGCCATCGAACGCCACGGGCTGTTCGTCACCGACGTCGAGATGCTGCGCCTGCATTACGCCGACACGCTGCGCATCTGGCGCGAGCGCTTTCTCGCCCATCGCGACGAGGCGAAGGCGATGTACGACGAGCGCTTCTGCCGGATGTGGGAGTTTTATCTCGCGGGCTCGGAGACTTCGTTCCGCGTCGACGGCCACATGGTCTTCCAGATTCAGATCGCCAAGAGCCAGCTCGTCGTGCCGCAGACGCGCAACTTCATCGCCGACCGCGAGGCGCAGCTGGGTCGGCGCGAGGCTGCCGTCACCGTCCCGCTGCGACAGACCGCCTAACTCAGAACAGCGACAATTGCCGGGGGGCTTCGTCGCCATGTCCCGCAGGGCGGACGAACAGGTCGGCGCGCGGCGAGAAAGCCGTTTCGTCGTAGCCGAGTTTTTGCGTCGCGATTTCAAACCGGCGTCCGATCATCCAGGCGTAGGGGCCGGAGCCGGCCATGCGCCGCCCCCATTGCGATTCGTAGTCTTTGCCGCCGTGCATCGACTGGACCAACGACAGCGCATGTTTGAGCTTGTCGGGAAAATGCGTAGCCAGCCATTCGCGGAACAAATCCCTGAGCTCGAGCGGCAATCGCAGAGTGACGTAGCCAGCCTCTCGCGCCCCGGCGGCCCGGGCGCGCGAAAGAATTTTCTCGACTTCCGAATCGTTCACCGCCGGGATGATCGGGGCGACCATGACGCCGACCGGAACTCCGGAGGCGGCGAGCTTTTCGATCGCCTCGAGACGGCGCTCGGGCGTCGGCGCGCGCGGCTCCATTTTTCGCGCCAGCGTCCGGTCCAAGGTGGTCACGGAAATGAACACCTTGACCAATCCGTCCCTGGCCATCGGCGCGAGAATGTCGAGATCGCGCAGCACGAGGTTCGACTTGGTGACGATGCTCACCGGATGACGCGCGCGCGCCAAGGTTTCCAGCACCGAGCGGGTGATCCGATACTGGCGCTCGATTGGTTGATAGGCGTCCGTGTTGGCGCCAAGCGCCATCACGCGCGGCTTGTATTTCGGCGCGGCCAGCTCCTTTTCCAGCAGCGCGGCCGCGCCCTCCTTGGCGAACAGCTTGCTTTCGAAGTCGAGACCGGCGCTCAAGCCGAGATAGGCGTGGCTCGGCCGCGCGAAACAATAGAAACAACCGTGCTCGCAGCCGCGATAGGGGTTGATCGACCGATCGAACGGAATGTCGGGCGATTCGTTGCGGGTGATGATCGTGCGCGGTCGCTCGAGCGTGACTTCCGTCTTCAGCGGCTCGATCTCTTCCTCGCTGTCCCAGCCGTCGTCGAAGGATTCGCGCGCGTAAGTTTCGAAACGGCCGCTCACGTTCGTGCCGGCGCCGCGCCCACGTCGCGCTTCCAATGGCGTGAAGCGGTCGCCGTAATCAGCGCCGAGCTGGCGAACGACCTGAACTCTCTGAATGTCGTCGAGTTGTCGGGGCTGCGCGGACGGCATGCGAGTCTCCAGAACAGGAAAAGAACAAAAGAGGTACATCCTGCAATTGCGTTCGTCAAGCCCGGAAGCGCGGCAAAAATCTGTCGGCGGAAAACCCGGAACGCGGTCGCCCCCAAGCCGACCGGCGGCCGCGGCAACGAAAAAAAACGCGCGGACCGGGGTCCGCGCGCCTTGGGAGGACGAATGGCGAGAGCTGAAGTTTTAGCCGTTGAACAGCTTGAGAATGAGCTGGCTGTTCTGGTTGGCGATCGACAGCGACTGGATGCCCAGCTGTTCCTGGGTTTGCAGGGCCTGCAAGCGGGTCGAGGCGGTGTTCATGTCGGCGTCGACCAGGGAGCTCAAACCGTTGGAATAGTCTGTGCTCAGCGCGGAGTTGAAGGTGGTCGCCGTGGTCATCTGGTTCTGGGCTTCGCCGATCGACGAAGCGTACGACTTGACCGCGGCAAGGGCGGAGTTCACGGCGCTCAACATGTCCGACGAATTGGCCGAGGTGACCGACGTGCCGCTGGTGCCGAGCGAGGTCAGATCATACGTTCCCTGAATAGCTTCCGAGCCGGTTTGGACAAGGAGTCCCTTGGGCGATGCGGTGTTCGTCGCCACCGTCGACACCGTCCAACTGGAGGCGCCGGTGAGATTGGTGGGGGAGTAGGCTCCTGGCGTTGTCGCGGCGCCGCCTCCGGGGCCAACGCCCGAATAGGTCGAGACCGTCGAATCGACCGCCGAATCCACGGACGTGATGACTACCGATCCGGCTGAGGCGGTATACGAGGAGGTTGCGCCGGTAGCGGTGCCGGGGATATTGGCGCCGCCAATCGTAGTGTAGCTGTTCAAGGTCGCGATGAGGGTCGGATCCGTAACGGTCCCCGTGACGGCCGCGGCCGCGCCGGCCGTGTTCACGCCACCGGTCAGCGCTGAAGCGGTAAAGGAAATTGTGCTGACCGAACCGCCCTGGGCGGTGCCATCGTAGCCGGAAACGAACGAAAGCGGCGCCGTCGAAGATTGCGAGCCGTTGAGAAGATTGACGCCGTTGAAGGACGCGCCGTTGACCGCCTGGGTGAGCTGCAGGGAGAGCGCCGACAGGGTCGAATTGATGTCCCCGAGGCTGGCGCCCGGGTTCCCCGCCGACGTGATCTGCGACTGGATCGCGTCAATCGTCGTGATCACCGAGGCGATCGCCGAATTGGCGGTATTCATGACCGCCTGGCTCTGCTGCAAAGCGGTGTTGGCGGAGGTGATGATGCCGCTGTCGGACGTCAGTTGCTGACCGATCGCCCAATAGGCGGCGTTGTCGGCGGCCGTCTGCACGGCGAGACCGCTCGAAACCTGGTTCTGGGTGATGTTCATGTCGTTCTGCACATTGTTCAACGCTTGCAGCGCGGACAACGCCTGTGAGTTCGTTAAAATGGAATTCATGAGGGTGCTCCAGTCCGATAGATCACATAATTGCGGGTGACATTTCGGATTTGCACCGAGACGGCGGGTTGGCGTAATGCCCTAGGCGTGAGTTCAGCCGCCTATCCGCCGTGTAGTTCCCCGGGAGCGCTCGAAACCGACTCTACGGGGAGAACTGAAGCGAAACTGACCGACATTCATTAACAATCGGTTACGGTATTGCGTCCGGCGCCGCGTTTGAAACGCTCGCGACGCCAGGGGGCCGCCGGCAACGCCCGCGCAAGTTTGGTCGCCAATTGTGCCTTTCCGAAGTTGCAAGGGTGGTCTGTTCATGGGGGCGTTGGCGCAAGCCAAGCAATTGCTGGCGAATCTGATCGCGCTCGGGCCGCGGCGGCTGGCCGCGCTGGCGATCATCGGCGTCAGCGTCTTCGCCCTCACGGGCTTTGCCGGCTATTATCTGAGCCGGCCGACCATGGAAACGCTGTATTCCGGGTTGGATCGCGAGGATGTGATCGGCATCGGCTCGGCGCTGCGCGACGCCGGCATTTCCTTCGACGTCAGCGCCGATGGCGCGACGGTGCTGGTGGCGGTCGGGCAGACCGCGCAGGCGCGAATGACCCTGGCGGAAAAGGGGCTGCCGCACAGCGGCAGCGTCGGCAACGAACTCTACGACAAACTGGGCTCGCTGGGGTTGACGTCGTTCATGCAGGAGGTGACGCGCGTTCGCGCCATCGAGGGCGAACTTGCGCGCACGATACAGATGATGCGCGGCATCAAGGCGGCCCGCGTGCATATTGTGCTGGGCGATGAAGGTTCGTTTCGCCGTGAGCGCCAACCGCCCTCGGCTTCCGTCATCATCCGCACCGACGGCGCGGACGACCGCGCGACCGGCATCGCGATTCGCCATCTCGTCGCCGCGGCGGTGCCGAACATGAAGACCGAGCAGGTGACCGTGCTCAACGTCGACGGTCAATTGCTCGCCAGCGGCGGCGACACGCTCGATCAGGCGCCGGAAAATCTCCTCGGTCTGGAAAAGAGCGTCGCCGCTTCGGTGCGGACCAACATCGACATGACCTTGGCTCCCTATTTGAGCGCCAAGAATTTCGAAGTCAGCGTCGCCGCGCGGCTCAACGCCGACAAGGTGCAGACCAACGAGACGGTCTACAATCCAGACCAAAAGGCCGAGCGCTCGGTGCGCACGGTCAAGGAAAAGTCGTCGGCGCAAAATTCGGCGGGCGCGGCGCCGGCCGGCGTGCAGAGCAATTTGCCGAAGTCGCCGAATTCCTCGTCGGACACGAAGCAATCGACGGACGCCAACGACAAAAAGGAACAACTCACCAATTACGAGATCTCGTCGCGGCAGGTCACGACCACCAGCGCCGGCTACGTCATCAAGAATCTGTCGGTGGCGGTTCTGATCAACCGGTCGGCGCTGATGGCGTCGCTGGGCGACAAGGCGACACCCGAGGCCTTGGACAAGCAGGTCAAGGAGATCGAACAGCTGGTGATGTCGGCGGGTGGGTTGCAAAAGGACCGCGGCGACGACGTGAAACTCTCGATCGTCGACTTCGTCGATTCCGGCAAGGACCTGGAGCCGGTTTCGGCTCCTTCCTATCTCGAGATTCTCGAGCGCCAGACGGGAACGATCGTCAGCGCCGCCGCCATTCTGTTGGTTGCCGGCCTGCTCATCTGGTTCGGGGTCCGGCCCGTCACGCGCGCCCTGCTCGCCGGTCCCGCCGGCGCCATCGTGGGCGAGGCGTCGGGCGCCGACGGCGGGGATTCGCTTGGCGGCTTCCCGCAAATGGCCGCCATGCCTGAACTCCCCGAAGCGCCGATGCTGTTCCAGGCCGAGGACGCGCCGGACGAATATTTCGAGGCGCTGATGGAGCGCCGCGAAAAGGGCCCGCAACGACAACTTCAGAAACTCGTGGACTTCGATGAAGAACACGCCGCCGCGATACTTCGGCAATGGATACGCGAAGGAGCGAACGCATGACGGCCAGTTCGATAGCACAATATCTCGAGCAGCGAAGAACCGTGCGGCCGCTCGAGCGGCCCGCCGCGCGCAAGGATCCCTGGGCGACGTTGACGAACCGAGCCGCTGCGCCGGAGTCGGAGGATGCGGAATCGGCGGGGTTTCGGCCCTTGTCTTTCAAGAGCGCTGAGGGCGCGCCTGTGCGCGCCGCCTCGACCGCCACCGAATACAGCGCGTCGGACTCGCATGCGGGACGAACGACCTCGGCGTTGTTTCGAACGCGCGAGGCTCCGCCTGCGCAACCCGACATCGAGGAACGCCTCGCGGAAGCCTACCATCGTGGCGTTCAGGAGGGTCTCGACGCCGGGCGCGGCGAGGCGGCGACCGCGCGCGCGCTCGAACGCGCCGATTTGCAAAAGCGTGCGGTCGTCGAGCGTCTCGACTTTCAGATGAACGAATACGGCAAGCTCTCGGAGGCGATCTCCCAGGGCATTGCCGAAGTCGAGCGGCGAATCGCCGACAGCGTGGCGCGGATTCTGCGCCCGTTTCTGCTGGTGGCGGTCACTTCCCGCGCCGTCGAGGATTTGGCCGCCAACCTCGCCAAACTCTCGAGTTCCGGTCACCCGCCGCTGCTGAAGATCAGCGGACCCGAGACGCTGCTGAAGGTGCTGAAGTCGCGCGCCAGCGCCTTGGCCGTCGAGATCGAGTTCATGCCGGACGCACAGGTCGAGGTCAAGGTCGAGGCCTCGCACACCACGATCGTGACCGAGCTGGGGCCCTGGCTGGAGTTGATTCATTCGCTCAGTGAGGACGCGGACCGATGAGTGACCCGCACGGCGAGATCTTCATCATCAAGAAGAAGGTCTACCACGGCGGCGGCCATCACGGCGGCGCCTGGAAGATCGCCTTCGCCGACTTCATGACAGCCATGATGGCGTTCTTTCTGGTTCTGTGGATCATCAACGCCACCGACAAGGACACGCGGACGGTCATCGCACGCTATTTCAATCCCGTGAAGCTCGAGAATCCGGCGCGCGCGCGCAAGGGCGTCCACGGCGTCGATTCCAGCAAGGTCGTCAGCAATCAGACGACGGGAGATCAGGCGCCGGGCGTGGAGCCCGGCCCGGCGACCAGCAGCGGCAAGGATGACAAACCCGGAGGGCAGTCGGCGTCGCCTTCCGTCGGCGTGCCGCCGAAGAAGGACGAAAAGCCGAAGACTCCCGCGGCGGTTCCCCATCCCGAGCCGCAAGATGCGGTCGACGTGAAGCCGACGATGAGCGAGACGGCGCTGTTCAGCGACCCCTATCAGTCCCTCGACAAGATCGTCGGCGCGCGCTCTTCCGATTCCGCCTCCGCCGCGCCCGACACCGGCGAGGCCGATCCTGCGCGTGAAGCCGGCGCCAGCAGCATCGACGCCTTTCGCGATCCGTTCAAACCCATCGGCCCGGGCGCGCAAAACGATCCTGTAAGCTTGGAATCCGATGTTCCGCCTCCGCCAAGACCCGATCAACGCGCCGACCTCGAACCGCAGAAAGGCGTCAAGCCCGACCCGAAATCGACGAGCCCGGCGGCGATCCAACCTTCGCCCGCGCCGAGTGACGCGCCGACTCCGGCGCCGACCGACGCCGCTGCGCCCGCGTCCAACGACGCGGCGGAGGCGGCGCCCGCCGCTCAAGCGCATGCGTCGAGCGCGGGCAAGGCGAGCGATCTTATGAAACAGCTGCAACTGCAACTGGCGCCGCTGGAAAAGGCCGAGCTTGGGCCGGCGATTCAGATCGAGGCGACCAAGGAGGGCGTGCTCATCAGTCTGACGGACAAGATGAACTTCAGCATGTTCGCCATTGGTTCGGCCGAGCCGCGCGCGGAACTGGTCAAGGCGATGGAGACCATCGGCGGGGTCATCAAGACGCATGGCGAGGCGCTGGTGATCCGCGGCCATACGGACGCACGGCCTTACAAGACCGCGCTCTACGACAATTGGCGACTCTCCACCGCGCGGGCGCAGATGGCCTATTACATGCTCGCCCGGGCCGGCGTTCCGGAGGCCAGATTTCAGCGCATCGAGGGTCATGCCGACCACGCCTTGCGCGATCCGGCGCATCCCCTGGACGCTGGGAACCGACGCATAGAAATCCTGCTGCGCGAGGCAAAGCCGTGAGCGCTTTTCCCAGGTTCGTGACGGCGGTCGCGGTCGCCGGATGGATCGTCACGGTCGGCCTCGGCGGCGCATGGGCGGAGGAGGGCGCGAAAGCCGAGGCCTCCGCGCTCGCCATCGCGCCGCTACCGGAGCTGCCGCATCCGGTTTCCGATATGCTGTTCGATACGCAGAGCCTGCAAGCGCGCATGGCCGCGGGCGACAAGGCCGCCTATGCACAGCAGGGCGAACGACTGCGCGCCATTGGCGCGGCGATCCTCGCCGCCCCGCCCGACGACTGGAAGAACGAGGCGGAGATCGAAGCCGCCGCCGCCTATCTGCTGGGCGGCGGGCAACCCAGGATCATTCAGCGGCTGCTCGAAAGCGGCGTCGTGCCGAAGGAACAGGACCGACTGCTGCGCGGATCGCTGGCCTATGTGATCGGCCGTTCGCTCGAGGCCGAAGCCTTGTTGGCGGATGTGGATCCCCGAAAGGTGAGTTTGCGACTGGGAGGGCAACTCGCCTTCGTGGAATCAGTGCTGCTGACGTCTCGTTCGCCTGATCGCGCCATCGCCATGCTTGATCTCGCGCGGCTGCTTGCCCCGGGCAGTCTCGTGGAGGAAGCGGCGTTGCGCCGCGAGATTCTGATCACTGGCGATCGGCACGATGGCGAGCGGTTGTTGTTCCTGACCCGCCAATATGTCACGCGGTTCTCGCATTCGATCTATGCCGAAAATTTCATCCAGGGCCTGGCGCTCTCCAGCGTCCGCTATGGGTTGATCGACGACCTCGCCAATCTGAGCAAATTCGAGTCGATGTTGACTTTGGTCACGCCTCAGCAACGCAAAGATTTCCTGCTCAACGTGGCGCGGGCGCAGACGATTTCCGGGCAATATGAGGTTGCCGGCGCCGCCGCCGACGAAATGCTCGGGTCGCTGCCCGCGGGATCTCCCGACGAAATCCGCGCCCGCCTCTATTCCGCTGCGGCTCGATGTGTGGGCGCCGAATATGATGGCGGACTTTCGACCTTGAAATCGATAGATCGATCGAAATTGAGCGCCGCCGATCAGGCGCTGCTGGCCGCGGCGATTTACGTGGCGACGCATCTTCGCGACACGCCTTCTGAAACGGCCTTGATTGAAGCCGATCGCGAGGACCGGGTCGCCGCCGCTCGCTCGCCCTCGCCGGTGGACGCGGGCGCCAATGACACCATTGGCGCCAGGATCAAGCAGGGAGAGGCGATGTTGGCCAAATCGGACGCCCTGCTGTCCGACAAGAGGAGCGCGCCATGAGCGCCAATCTGATGGCTTCCTTGCTGCTTTCCTCCCATGCCATGCCGAATCGGGCGCCGCAGGTCGCCCATTCCGAAACGTCGGCTTCGGGGGGCGGTTTCGACAGCATGCTCGCGGACTTCGATCAACAGGGCGCGACGCTTTCGGCGACGGAGGGAGCGGCCGGCGCCGGCGTGTCCCCATCGCGCGCCCCGTCTTCCCAGGGTCCCGAAAGTCCTCCGACGACTTCGCCCGCGAAGCTGACGACGAACGTCGACGCGGCGCTGTCCCTGTTGGGAACGGTCCCCTTCATAGCGCGACCGGCGCCGATCACGCCCTCTCCTTCAACCAAGCCCCTCGGCGTGTCGGCGGAACCGCGCTTCCCGAACTCGGTCTCCCCTGTTGCCGCCGCGCCGCCATCGGCGTCGTCCGCGCGTCCGACGGCAAGCGCCGATCCCGCTCTCGCGTCCAGCCCCCGGCTCGCCGAGACGAATTCAGCGCCCGCATCCACCGCGAATTTCGCCGAAATCGCGGCCGCGCTCGACGCGCCGTCCTCGACCGCCGCCGCTTGGCCGTCAGGTTCAACTGCGAACGGGAAGGTTGCCAATCTCGGCCCCGCCGCCGCGCCCGTCGCGCCGACGCCGGGCGCGGCCTTGGGATCGATAGCCTACTCTCAGACAACCCCGCTGGCTTTCGCCCCGGAATTGGGATTCCAAAGCCTGCAGACAAAGACCTACCTGGCGGTTTCCAACATCGAGAACGCCGCGCGCGCGCGCTTGCAAGGACAGACGCAAGGACAAGGCGCTGCCGAGGCGGCGGTGACGAAAGCGGCGCCTCTTCTCGGCCCTGCCGCCGCGCCCGTCACGCCGACGCCGGGCGCGGCCTTGGGATCGATAGCCTACGCCCAGACGACCCCGCTGGCCTTCGCTCCGGAGTTGGGATTCCAAAGCCTGCAGACAAAGACCTACCTGGCGGTTTCCAACATCGAAAACGCCGCGCCCGCGAGCTTGCAAGGACAAACAAAGGGACAAGTCGCAGTCGAGGCGGTGGTGACGAACGCGGCGCCCCTTCTCAGCCCAGCCGCCGCGCGCGTCACGCCGACGCCGGCTGCGGCCTTGGGACCGATAGCCTATGCCCAGACGACCGCGCCGGCTTTCGCTCCGGAGTTGGGATTCCAAAGCCTGCAGGCAAAGACCAACCCGGCGGTTTCCAACATCGAGAACGCCGCGCCCGCGGTCTTGCAAGGACAGACGCAAGTACAAGTCGCTGTCGAGGCGGCTGTGACGAACGCGGCGCCTCGCGCGCAAGCGAGTCCTCGAAACGAAACCGCCGTTTCCCGAAAGGCTGCGGCGTCCGCGGACTTGCCAGCGCAAACATTTGCCGAGGCCGCGGTCTCTCCGCTCGCGGTCACGGCGAGCGCGCCGCCTCGCGCGCAAGCGAATCCTCAGTATCAACAATCCTCTTCACGCAACTCGGGTCATGAGGAGGTCGGCCCCTTGGGGCCGCAAGCCGGCGCGGTGAAAACGCCCGCACCCTCGCCGGCGGTCACGGTCGCCGTCCCCGCATCGCCGACGAGCGCCAGCGGGAATATCGTCAACTTATCCGATCTCGGCGATCAATTGGTCAACGCGGCGCAATCGCTCGGGCCGCCCGATGTCGCGACCCATGCGCCGCTCGCCGCCGGTCCCCTCAAGCAACTGCAGCTCAACCTGGCGCCAGCGCATCTCGGCGCTGTGGCGGTGACGTTGAAAATGACCAATGGCAAGCTTTCGGTGGATGTCGGCGTCGCCAATCCCAACGCGCTCGCGGAGGTCGAAAGCCAACGCGATTCGATCGTGGCGAAGCTGCAAGTCGGCGCACAGCCCCTGGAAAGCTTCGTCGTGCATCAGCAGAACTTCAGCCAGGCGCCTCCCGCGCAAACATCGTCGAACGCCACGCAGAACGGATCGTTTGGAAGCGCATCAGGGAATGACAAATCCTCGCAAGACGCCCAGGGCCGAGCCCCCGGTCAACCGCGGACGCACACGACGCCGAGCGTCGCGCCGGCGCGCAATTCTCAGCGCTCTGATTTGGTTGTCTAGCGGACTTACCGTTGCGTCAGCCGCTCCGGCCAATTGCGAAGCCGAGATGGCGAAGGCGTCGCGGCAATATAACGTGCCGCTCGGTATCCTCTATTCCGTCGGGCTCACCGAGACGGGCCACTCGGGCGCGCTCGACCCCTATGCGATGAACATCGACGGTCGCGCCGTTCATTCGGCCTCGGTCGAGGAAGCGCTGGCGCGTTACGACGCCGCGGTGGCGCGGGGCGCGAAGCTCATCGATATCGGTTGCATGCAGATCAATCATTATTGGCACGCCCGGGACTTCGCTTCGGTCAACGAAATGTTCGACGTGACCCGCAATGTCGACTACGCCGCGCATTTCCTGAGCGGGTTGCGCGCTTCGGAGGGCACCTGGACAGGCGCCGTGGCGAGGTACAACGCGGGGCCCAACAATCAACCCGCGCAGCGCGCCTATGTCTGCGCCGTCATCGGCAACATGGTGCAAAGCGGCGTGGGCGGCTGGACGCCGCGAGCGCGCGCCTTCTGTCAGTAATTCAGGCGCCGAGCGAAGCGTTCTTCAGCGGCAACGACCTGATTCGCTTGCCAGTGATGGCGAAGATCGCGTTGGCGACCGCCGGCGCGATCGGCGGCGTGCCGGGTTCGCCGATCCCGCCCCATTTGGCGCCGCCCGACAGTGCGAAATGGGTTTCGATGACCGGACAATCCGCCATTTTGGCGATCGGGTAGTCGTTGAAATTGCTCTGCTCGACGCGGCCGTCGCGAATGGTGATTTCGCCGAACAAAGCCGCGGTCAGACCGTAGAGCACGCCGCTTTCGATCTGCATCTCCACCGTCAGCGGATTGACGACGTGACCGCAATCGACGCAGGCGACGACGCGCTCGACCCTGACGTCGCCATTGTCGCCAACAGCGACTTCGGCGACTTCACCGACGATGGTGCCGAAGCTTTCGTGGATCGAGATGCCCTGCGCCGAGCCTTTGGGCATGGGCCGACCCCATTCCGCTTTCTCAGCGAGCTTGTCGAGCACGGCGAGGAAATCCGGGCGATCCACGAGCAGCGCGCGGCGAAACGCATAAGGATCCTTGCCGGCGGCGTGGGCGACCTCGTCGATGAAGCTTTCGACGGCGAAGGCGTTCTGCGACGACCCCACCGACCGCCAGAACATTACCGGCACGTGGGTATTCTTCAAGGCGCAATCGACACGCAACGCGTCGGTCTTGTAGGGCAGGTTGACGAGGCCTTCGACGGCGCTGGCTTCGACGCCGTTGGAGACCGGGCCCCAACCCAGCGAGCGCTGTATCGAGCCGACGGCGGTCTTGAAACGGAACGCCTTCGGCGCCCCGTCGGGTCCGAGCGCGGTGGCGAGACGGATCGCGGCCTGTGGCCGATAGCGGTCGTGCTGGATGTCTTCCTCGCGGGTCCAGATCAGCTTGACCGGCTTGCCGACCGCCTGGGAAACCTGCACCGCCTGCCGCAATTCGTCGTTGACGGCGCGGCGCCCGAAGCCGCCGCCGAGGAAGGCGTTGTGCAGGAAAACGGATTTCGTGGGCACGCCGCCGACCGACGAGGCGAGCTTGATCGCGTCCTCCGGGAATTGCGTGCCCATCCAGATGTCGATCCGGTCGGCGCGCCAGTGCACGGTAGCGTTGAGCGGCTCCATGGGCGCATGCGCGAGATGGGGAACTTCGTAAAGCGCATCGACCACGTGCGCGGCCCCCTTGAAGGCGGCGTCGGAATCGCCGGTGGCGACGGCGTTGGTCATCGCCCCCTCGAGTTCGGCGCGATACTCGGCGCGAAAAGCCTCGCTGTTGGCGGCGCCGGCGGCCCCGAAATCCCAGGCGATCTTCAGATCGGCGAGCGCCTGCAGGGCGCGCCAGTACCGGTCGGCGACGACGGCGATACCGCCCTCGACCTTGACGACCGCGATCACGCCGCGCCGCGCCCGGGCCGCCTTGTCGTCATAGGATTTGACCGAGCCGCCGAACACCGGGCAATGGACGACCGCCGCGTAGACCATGTCCGGAACCCGCGCGTCTATGCCGAACTGCGCCTCGCCGTTGACCTTCAGGGGGGTGTCGAACCGTGGCTTGCGCTGGCCGATCAACTTGAATTCTTCGGGCGCCTTGATGCCGGGCTGGTTGACGCCGAGCGTTTGCGCCGCCTCCGCGGCCAGTTCGCCGTAGCCGAACGCCTCGCCGGTGGCGATGCGGATCACCGTGCTGTCGCGCGCGAAACATTCGCTGGGCTTCACGTTCCATCTTTGCGCCGCTGCGGCGACGAGATGGGCGCGCGCGGAGGCGCCGGCCTGCTGCAACATTTCGCGCGAGCGGCGCACGGAGGACGAGCCGCCGGTGCCCATGCGCTGGTAGACGCCGCCGTCGTTGACGTTGCGATTGGCGGAGGCGTATTCGACCTTCACCTTTGCGAAATCGCACTCGAGTTCCTCGGCGACGATCATGGCGAGCGACGTCATCACGCCTTGCCCCATTTCGGACTTGGCGATGCGGATGAGGATGGCGCCATCGGGTTCGACGACGACGAAGGCGTCGATCTCCTGCGGCCGCTTGGCGCCCTCGTCGGCCGGCCAGGGCGCTCCGTCGATGGGAACGGCGTAGGCGGCGCCGATCAGCAGCCCGCCGGCCGCGGAAAGGCCGGCCGTGAGGAAACAGCGGCGCGTCAGAGGGGCGTTCATCTGGCCATCTCCTGGTTGTCAATTCATGGATCTTGAGGCGAACCCGTTCTCCCGCCCTCATGCTGAGCTTGTCGAAGGAGCGGGAGAAGGTGGCGCGAAGCGCCGGCGCCCGCCCTACAGCCCGGCGAGTTCGGCGGCGCGGTGGATGGCGGCGCGGATGCGCGGATAGGTCCCGCAGCGGCAGATGTTGGTCATCGCCGCGTCGATTTCCGCGTCGGAGGGATGCGGCTTCGTCGCCAGCAGATCGGTCGCGGCCATGATCTGCCCGGATTGGCAATAGCCGCATTGCGGCACGTCGTGCTCGATCCAGGCGCGCTGCACCGCGTGCAGGCGCTCGGCGCCCAGGCCCTCGATCGTCAGGATCGATTTGCCGTCGGCCTGGCCGATCGTGAGTTGGCAGGAGCGCGTCGCCACGCCGTCGAAATGAACCGTGCAGGCGCCGCACAGCCCCGCGCCGCAGCCGAACTTCGTGCCGGTCAGGCCGAGTTCGTCGCGAAGTATCCAGAGTACGGGCGTTTCCGGCTCGACATCGAGCTGATGGACGCGCCCGTTGACGGTCAGCTTGATCATCGCCGCCTCGCGCGTTTGGTGAGCGGCGATGATACTCTTGATTTCGCACGAGCGCGACCGCCTCGTGGTCAAATCGCCGCGAGGCCTTTGCCTTATTGCGCTTCGGCGTCGAGATAATCAGCCGGCGAAGTCTCGTCGAAGCCCTTGGGACGCAACACCAACGAGAGCACGATCGCCACCAATATGTTGAGCAGCACGGCGGTCAGGCCGTTGAAGGCGGCGAAGCCGAGGCCGGGGTCGAACGGGCCATAGAACGGAACGTCCCATTTCAGCGCATGGACAGGCGCCCAGCCGGCTCCTGTCCATGAAAGCGCCGTACCCAGGATCATGCCGGCCGCCCAGCCGATCAGCAACGCCCAGCCGCTGAACCAGCGGGTGAACAGGCCGAACACGATCGCCGGGAAGATCTGAATCATCCAGACGCCGCCCAGCAATTGCAGATCGAGCGCGAACTGGGTCGGCATGACGAAGATCACCACGAGCGCGCCGATTTTGACGACCAGCGACACGATCTTGGCGACCACCGATTCCTCCTGGCCCGTCATGCCCGGATGGATGAACGGCTTCCAGACGTTGCGGGTGAAGGTGTTGGCCGCGCCGATCGACATCACCGCCGCCGGCACCAGCGCGCCCAGCGCCACCGCCGCGAACGAGAAGCCGGCGAACCAATCCGGGAACGCCCACAGCACGAGTTGCGGCACCGCGTCCTGCGGCGAACCCACTTTCACGCCCGCCGCAATGGCCATCAGGCCGAGCAAGGCGATGAGGCCGAGGGTGAGCGAATAGGCCGGCAGCGAAATCGCGTTGAACCTGATCGCGCGCGAACTCGAGGCCGACAGGACGCCGGTGGTCGCGTGCGGATACATGAACAGCGCCATCGCCGAGCCGATCGCCAGCGTGACGTAGGGCCCGACCTGTTGCGGCGCGAGCGTCAGGCCCGCCGCCAACTTCGGATTGGCCGCGACCTTGGCGGCGAAGGTCTGGCTCGCCGCGGCGAAGATCGGCCCGAAGCCGCCGAGTTCGTAGGGAATGACGATGATCGCGGCGATGATGAAGATGTAGATCATCGCGTCCTTGACGAAGGCGATCATCGCTGGAGCGCGCAGGCCGCTCTTGTAGGTGTAGAGCGCCAGTATGACGAAGGCGATGGTGATCGGCGCATGGGCGAACAGCCCCGTGCCGGCGAACCCGAGCGCGGAAATCACCTTTTCCAGGCCGACCAGTTGCAGCGCGATATAGGGCATGGTGGCGAGAATGCCGGTCAGCGCCACCGCGAGCTCCAGCCAGCGGTTGCCGTAACGGCCGAGCACGAAGTCGCTGGAGGTGATGTAGCCGTGCTTGTGCGAAACCGCCCACAGCCGCGGCATCGTCAGATAGAGGAACGGGTAGATCAGGATGGTGTAGGGCACGGCGAAGAAGCCGTAAGCGCCGATCGAATAGACCACCGCCGGCACCGCGATGACGGTGTAGGCGGTGTAGAGATCGCCGCCGAGCAGGAACCAGGTGACCCATGGCCCGAACCGGCGCCCGCCAAGCCCCCATTCCTGGATATGGTCGAGATCCGCCGCCTTCCATCGCGCGGCGACGAAGCCGAGAATGGTGACGAGCGCGAAGAAGAAGACGAAAACCGCCGTGGCGACGACATTGAGATGATCGAACATCGCTCAGGCCTTCCCGATCCGGTCGGCCGCGTAGATGCACAGCGCCGAGGCCGGCACCAACAGCATCTGAAACCAGTAGAAGAACGGGACGCCGAACAGTTCGGGCGCGTCCGAATTGAACAGGGGCACGGCTATCGCCAGCAGACATGGCGCGATCAATAACAAATATTTCAAGCTTCCCCCCATCTCGCCTGGACTGGCGCTGTTACGCCGCGCCCCAGGACTGACCGTTTAGCGAAAATTAACGGTGCGGGATAGGGCGGGCGGCGGCGCCAGGATTACGGATTGCGGGGTTCATCAACCGCCCTCACCGTCACGGCCATCCACGTCGAGGCGCAATGCTCTTTTCGGCGGCAGTTCATCAATGTCCCGACGTGGATGCCCCCATACGAGCGCGGGCATGACGACGCGCGCTACTTGTACGCAGTCCAGATCGTCTTGTAATCCATATACTTGTCGATCGCGTGCGGGGAACGGTCGCGGCCGAAACCCGATTGCTTGAAGCCGCCGAACGGCGTCGTCAGCGAAGAACGGTCGAAGGTGTTGACCCACACCGTGCCGGCGCGGATCGACCGGCTGAGGTTATGGGCGGCGTTCATGTCCCGGGTCCAGACGGCGGCGCCGAGACCGTAGATCGTGTCGTTGGCGAGGCGAATGGCTTCCGCCTCATCCTGGAACGGAATGATCACCACGACGGGGCCGAAAATCTCTTCCTGCGCGACGCGCATGTCGTTGCGGACGTCATCGAGAATGGTCGGCTCGACGTAATAGCCGCCGGTCTCCTGCATCACGCGCTTGCCGCCGAGCGCGATCGTCCCGCCTTCCCGCACGCCGATTTCGATGTAGCCGAGCACGCGCTCCATGTGGCCCTTCTCGACGACCGCGCCGAGCTGCGAGGCGGCCTCGAACGGATGGCCGATCGGGATCTGGGTCCGCTGCACCTCGCAGATCAGCCGCACCAGCTCGGCGCGGATTTTTTCATGCGCAAGCACCCGTGAACCCGCGTGGCAGGTCTCGCCCTGGTTGTAATAGATGCCCCAGGCGATGCCCTCGGCGGCGGCGCGCAAGTCGGCGTCGGGCATCACGACATGCGGGCTTTTTCCCCCGCATTCCAGCGAGACGCGCTTCATGTTGCTCTGGCCGGAATAGACCAGCATCAGCTTGCCGATCTCGGTCGAGCCGGTGAAAGTGACGATGTCGACGTCCATGTGCAGCGCCAGCGGCTTGCCGGCCTTTTCGCCAAAGCCCGGCACGACGTTGAAAACGCCGTCGGGCACGCCGGCCTCCTTGGCGAGCCCGGCCAGATAGATCGCCCCGAGCGGCGACTGCTCCGCCGGCTTCAGCACCACCGAATTGCCGGCCACCAGCGCCGGGCCGATCTTCCAGGCGGTGATGATCAGCGGATAGTTCCACGGCACGATGGCGCCGACGACGCCGAGCGGCTCCTTGCGCACCATGGCGACATCATGCGCGCCGACCGGCGCGACCTCGTCGTACATCTTGTCGGCGAGTTCGGCGTAATACTGGATGCAATTGGCGCAGAACGGGACATCGACGGCGATCGCATTGGCGATCACCTTGCCTATGTCGAGCGTCTCCAGCAGCGCGATCTCGTCGGTATGCTCGCGAATCAGCTCGGCGAAACGCAGCAGCGCCTTTTTGCGAATTTGCGGATCCGCGTCGCGCCAGACCCCGGATTCGAAGCTTCTCCGCGCCGCAGCGACGGCGCGGTCGATGTCTGCCGCGTCGCAATCGGCGACTTCGGCGAACACCTGCCCGTCGATCGGCGAGGTCTTGGCGAAGGTCTTGCCGGAGAGGGCAGGGACGTAGGCGCCGTCGATGAAAGCGCGGCCCTCCGGTTTCAGCGCGGCGGCGCGGGCGAGCCAGGCGGCTTTGGAATTGGGGCGATCGAGCATGGGCGACCTCTTCATTTGATGCGATGATTCGACGCGCACCATCACCGAGACGCGGCTCGCGCAACACTTGATTTTGAAGATGCGCCAATGCTTTCCAAGCATGGGGCGTTCGGGCGCGGGGCGCTCGCTTGCGGAAGGTCGCCAACGTCGGCAATGTCCCCGCCGCCAAAGGAGCGCCCCATGCTGACCGTGCATCATCTCAACAATTCGCGCTCGCAGCGTGTGCTGTGGCTTCTCGAAGAACTCGGGCTGCCCTACGAGATCAAATATTACCAGCGCGACGCGAAAACCATGCTGGCGCCGCCCGAACTGAGCCGGGTGCACCCGCTCGGCAAATCGCCGGTCGTCAACGACGACGGCGTTGTCATCGCCGAGACCGGCGCAATCGTCGAATATCTCGTCGACAAGGCCGGCGGCCGGTTGCGCCCGCCCGCGGGCACGCCTTCCAGTCTGCGCTGGACCTATTGGCTGCACTACGCCGAGGGCTCGGCGATGCCGCCGTTGCTGATGCGGCTGATCTTTTCCGCGCTGCCGGGGCGCTCGCCAGCGCTGCTGCGCCCGCTCGCGCGTGGCATTTCCGCCAAGGTGATCGACACCTATATCGATCCGCAGATCAAGACCCATTTCGATTACATCGAAAGCGAACTGAGGAAGTCGGCCTGGTTCGCCGGCGAGGATTTTTCCGCTGCCGACGTGATGATGAGCTTTCCGCTGGAAGCGGCCGGCTTCCGCGCCAACGTCTATGCCGGCCGGCCGAAGGTGAAGGCGTTCGTCGAACGGATTCACGCGCGCCCCGCCTACAAGCGCGCGCTGGAAAAGGGCGGGCCGTATGCGTATGCGTAGTGAGCGGGATTCATCCCGCCCTTCCCCTTAACCCGCGTCCGCTATAAGGGGGGCCTCGCTTTCCCCTCATAGAACCGCGCAAAATCATGACCGAACAAAACCCCGTCGCGCGCCGGCGCACTTTCGCGATCATCTCGCACCCGGACGCAGGCAAGACGACGCTCACCGAGAAGATCCTGCTGTTCGGCGGCGCCATTCAGCTCGCCGGCGAAGTGCGCGCCAAGGCCAACCGGCGTCAGACGCGCTCGGACTGGATGGGCATCGAGCGCGAGCGCGGCATTTCGGTGGTCACCTCAGTCATGACCTTCGAATACGACGGCTGCGTCTTCAACCTGCTCGACACCCCCGGCCACGAAGACTTTTCCGAGGACACCTATCGGACGCTGACCGCGGTCGACTCGGCGGTGATGGTGATCGACGCCGCCAAGGGCATCGAGGCGCGGACGCGCAAACTGTTCGAGGTCTGCCGACTGCGCGACATTCCGATCGTCACCTTCATCAACAAGATGGACCGCGAGACGCGCGACCCGTTCGATCTGCTCGACGAGATCGAAAAGACGCTGGCGCTCGATGCTGCGCCGCTGTCGTGGACGATCGGCCGCGGCCGCTCGCTCGCCGGCGCCTATGACATCCGCCGCAAGACATTTCGCGCCCTTGGCAAGGACGCGGTCGATATCCCGGCCAGCGGGCCCGACGATCCGGCGATCGCCGCTTTGCTGCCCGAGCACGAGCGCGCCGCCTACACCGAGGAGATGATGCTCGCCGTCGAAGGCTGCAAGCCGTTCGACAGGCAGTCGTTCCTCGAAGGCCATATGACGCCGGTGCTGTTCGGCTCGGCGCTGAAGGAATTCGGCGTGCGCGATTTGATCGACGCCATGGCCGAACTCGCCCCGCCGCCGCGCGCGCAGGAAGCCTCGACCCGCACGGTGCAGGCCACCGAGCCGAAAATGACCGGCTTCGTCTTCAAAATCCAAGCCAACATGGACCCCAACCACCGCGACCGCATCGCTTTTATGCGCGTCTGCTCGGGGACTTTGCATCGCGGCATGCGCGCTAAGCTGGTGCGCACCGGCAAGTCGATCACGCTCTCGGCGCCGCAGTTCTTCTTCGCGCAGGATCGCTCGCTCGTCGAAGAGGCTTTTGCCGGCGACGTCGTCGGCATCCCCAATCACGGCCTGCTGCGCATCGGCGACACGATGACCGAGGGCGAGGAGATCGTGTTCCGCGGCGTGCCGAGTTTTGCCCCGGAAATTCTCCGTCGCGTAAAGCTCGCCGACGCGATGAAGGCCAAGAAGCTGCGCGAGGCCTTGCAACAGATGGCGGAAGAGGGCGTCGTGCAGGTGTTCCTGCCGCACGACGGCGCCAGCGCCGTCGTCGGCGTGGTCGGCGCGTTGCAGCTCGACGTGCTCGTCGAGCGCCTCAATGCTGAATACGGCCTCCCCGTTTCGTTCGAGCAGAGCCGCTTCGAGGTCTGCCGCTGGGTGACGTGTCCGGACCCCGTCGAACTCGACAAATTCGTCGACGCCTACCCGTCCTCGATAGCGTCCGACCTCGACGGCGCGCCGGTGTTCATGGCGAGCTCGGCGTTCAATCTGCGCTACGAGCAGGAGCGCTGGCCCAAGATCACGTTCTCCGACGTGAAGGACTATCAGAAGGCGGCGGCGTAAGGGCGCGGCGGCGTATCGCGCCCTCGCGCGACTGAAACGTAGCGGCGGATACCGGGCCGCTCAACCCTTGCGAGGCGGAACGACGAAAAACCAGGCGCAGGCGGCAGCGCCCAGGCCGGCGAGTGCGACCACCCCGCCGAGCGGTCTAGGCGTGCCATCGGCGAACAGGCCGAGCAGCCCCGAGCCCGCGATGCCCGCGCCATACTGCAAGGCGCCGACCAAGGCCGAAACGGTCCCCGCCCGCCTCGGAAACGCCACTAAGGCGCCGGCGATCGAGTTGGCCATGATGAGACCGCTGGCCGCGGTGAACATGAAAAGCGGCGCGACGAGGCCCTGCAGCCCGCCAAATCCCGTCCAGCTGTCCACGGCCGCCCAAAGGCCCGAGAACGCCGCGACGCCCGCGCCGGCGCGCAGCGGCATGACGAAGCCCCAGCGCATCACGAATCGCGCGTTGATTAGGTTGGTCGCCATGATGCCGAGGATGCCGGAACCGAACACAAGTCCGTAAGTGCGCGGCGACAGTCCGTAAAAGTCGATGTATGCGAACGGTGATCCCGCGACATAGGCGAAGACGCCGAAGTAGAAGCAGGCGCCGGTGGCGGCGTAGCCGAGGATGCGCCGATCGCCGAGCAGATGGAAATAACTCCGAAGCGCGCCGGTCAGCCCATCGCGCCGCCGCCGTTCGGCTGGCAGCGTCTCCGGCAGGGTGAACAAGGCGACGAGGGTGGCGATCGCGATGGCGACGAGCAACCAGAATATCCAAGGCCACGCGGCGAAACGCAGGATCTCCGAGCCGATGACCGGCCCGACGAGCGGCGCGATGGCCATGACCGTGATCAGCATCGACAGCATCTGCGCGGCGCGGGAGCCCACATAGAGGTCGCGCACCATGGCGCGCGCCAGCACGACGCCGGCGCAAGCGCCAACGGCCTGCAACACCCGCCAGGCGATCATGACGCCCGCGCCGGTCGACAGCGCGCAACCCGCAGAGCCGATCGCGAACAGCAGGATGCCCGCCGCTATGGGCAGGCGGCGTCCGAACCGATCCCCGATCGGACCCCAGATCAATTGTCCGAGGCTGAAGCCGATGAGATAACCCGAGATCGTCCATTCCATCGTTCCGGCGTCGGAGCGCAGGGCGCTCGCCATGGTGGGCAGCGCAGGGAGATAGAGGTCGGTCGAGATCGGACCAAAAGCCATCAACACGCTCAGTATCGCCAGCGTGCGAAGCGTCCGATGATCCGAGGCGGCGGAAGGCGGCGACGTAACGAACGGGGCGCTAGGCGCGGCCGCGTCGACCGCTGCCGCGGACAGCGACGGACTTGCCGGGGCAGAAAGGGTCATTCAGCGTCTTTCTGTTAAGTGAAATCAGGCGTCGCGGCGGCCTCGAACGTCCTCCCGAATTTTCTTGTGCTCGCCGGCCCCACCTTTGGGATCAGCGCGCGTTGTCTAAGGCCCAACGACGCCGTTGGCTACAAACGGCTTCGTGATCAGCCCCGCGTTCCTGACAGCCCGGGGTCGCCGCCTTGGGCGCCTGGAGCCAACGCCTATCGGGATCGACGTTGGCTCCGCGTCGGGATAGCCTCGCCGCCTTTCCCGGGAGGTCGGCATGTATTCCCCCACGCTGTTTCTTTGCTGGCGCGACGCGCCGCCCGAGCTTTCGCGCGCCGACCTCGCCTTCGTCCGCGAGCGCGTGGCGCGCGTCGCCGGCCTGCGACGGGCGCTGGGCTTCACGCCGATGCAGATCTCTGCCGATCAGCCCTATGCCGCCGACGGTCGCGGCCCGGCATTCACGCTCGAGTTGACCTTCGACGACGCCGGCGCGCTCGAAACGGCCGCGCTCGGCGATCTCGTCGCGGACGGCGCCTTGCCGAGCCTCGCCGGCGCCCAGCCCGAAGCCCAGGCGATGTGGGGCCGCACCTTTCCCGTGCCCGATCCCGTCTTCCGCTCCGCAAAACCCTGCACGTTTCTGGTCGAGTATCCCGGCGAATGCGCCGAGCCGACGCCATGGCTAGACCATTACGATTCGCATCATCCCAAAATCATGGTTCGCTTCCCGGAAGTGCGCGAAGTCGCAACGTTTCGCCCGGCGCCGGAACTGGGCCTTGCGTTGCCCTGCGAGATCAATCGCTCGATGCAGCGCAACAAAGTCGTGTTCGACAGCGGCGAGGCTCTCGCCCGCGCGCTGGCGTCGCCGATCCTGCTCGAGATGCGCGCCGACAGCGCCGGCTTCCCGCCGGCGCCGCGCCGCCCGACGCATTACCCGATGGCGACGCACGTATGGGTTTGAGCGCGGCTTTTGTTGACATCGCTTACCGCGATCTCCTAGCCTTCGTTGCAACGAGACGCCCGGGAGAGTCATCGATGAGGAATTTGTCCGTCCTATTGTCCGTAGCGGCCATGGGCGCCTGGCTCGCCGCTTCGCCCGCGCTCGCCGATTACAAAGTCGGCTTCATCACATCGCTCAGTGGCCCGGCGGCGACGATCGGCGTGCCCTATGCCAAGGGCATCGCGGCGGCGAAACAATATATGCCGGCCATCGGTGGCGACGCCGTCACGGTCATACAACTCGACGACGGCTCCGATCCGGCCGCCGCGACCCGCGACGCCCGCAAACTCGTCGAGGAGGACAAGGTCGACATCCTCATCGGCACCGGCACTTCGACTTCGTCGATGGCGATGGCCTCGGTCGCCAACGAACTGAAAGTCCCCTATATCGCGATCTCGCCGATCAAGGGCGGCCCCGCCGACGACGGCAACCTCTGGGCGCTCGGCGTGACGCAGCCGCCGCCGCTGATGGTGAAGGCCGTGGCGGCGCGCATCGTCCGCGACGGCGTCAAGCGGCTCGCCTATATCGGCTATTCCGAGGCCTGGGGCGATTACGTCTACAACGGCGCCAAGGCGGCCGAGAAACCCGATGGCCTGCAGGTCGTGACCAACGAGCGCTATGCGCGCACCGACACCAGCGTCACCGCGCAAATCCTGAAGATCATGGCGGCGCAGCCCGAAGGCGTCATCGACGGCGGTTCGGGCACGCAGGGCGCGCTGCCGCTGCTGACGCTGGCCGAGCGCGGCTACAAGGGCAAGATCTATGGCACGCCGGCTTTGGTGAATGGCGATTTCATCCGCGTCGGCGGCAAGGCGGCCGAGGGCATCCTCTGCTCGGGCGGCCCGGTCATCGTCGCCGACCAGTTGCCCGACGATCATTACGCCAAGAAGATCGCGCTCGCTTTCCGCGACGCCTACCAGAAGGCCAATGGCGCGCCGAGCACCGACAGCTTCTCGCCCTACGCCTTCGACGCCTGGTTGCTGTTCGCCGACGCCGCGCCGCGCGCCAAGGCCAAGGCCGCGCCGGGCACGCCGGAATTCCATGCCGCGCTGCGCGAGGCGTTGTTCTCGGTCAAGGACCTCGCCGGCACGCAAGGCTTCTACAATTTCACCCCCGCCTCGGCCTATGGCGTCGACGAGCGCGCGCTGGTGTTGATGCGCCTCGTCGGCGGCAAGTGGATTTACGAGCCTTGATCCGCGCCGCCCTGCTGACCGCATGAACCTCGACATCGCGGCGATATTGACCGTCGACGGCGTCGCCGCCGGCGCGATCTACGTGCTGGTCGCCATCGGCCTGGTGCTGATCTTCACGGTCACACGGGTGATCTTCGTGCCGTTCGGCGACATCGCGGCCTTTGCCGCGCTGACGCTGGCGGCGCTCAACGACAAGCGCCTGCCGGGTACGGCGGGGCTGGTGGTGTCGCTCGCCGTCGTCGCCTCGCTGATGGAGGCCTATGCTCTGTACGCACGAGGCCGGGTCAAAACCATTCCGCGCGCGCTCGCTTGGTACTTGCTCGCGCCTCTCATCCTCGTGGCTGTTACGGGGGGGCTGTCGAGGCTAGATCCTCCTGTGTTCGTGCGGGCGCTGATGGCGATCGGGTTGGTGCTGCCGGTCGCGCCGCTGCTTGATCGCATCGTGTTCCGGCCGATCGCCGACGCGACGGTGCTGCTGTTGCTGATCGTCGCGGTGGCGCTGCATTTCGCGCTGGTCGGGCTCGGCCTGCTGTTCTTCGGGCCGGAGGGCGTGCGCACCGATCCGTTCGTCGATGCGTCGCTGACGCTGGGCGGCGTCATCATCTCGGGCCAGACGATGCTGATCGTCGGCGCGGCGATCGTGTTCAGTCTGGCGCTATACGCGATGTTCGGCTTCACCCTCGCCGGCAAGGCCTTGCGCGCCACGGCGATGAATCGCACCGGCGCGCGGCTGATGGGGATCAGGCCGGCGCGCGCGGGAACGCTCGCCTATCTCGCGGGCTCGCTGATGGCGGCGGTGTCAGGAATCCTCATCGCGCCGGTGAACACCATCTTCTACGATTCCGGCTTTCTGATCGGCCTCAAGGCCTTCGTCGGCGCGATCATCGGCGGGCTGACCAGCTATCCGCTGACGGCGCTCGGGGCCGTGCTGGTCGGCATGCTGGAGAGCTTCGCCGCTTTCGAGAGCAGCGCGCTCAAGGACGTCATCGTGTTCTCGCTGCTGGTGCCGGTGCTGATCTGGCGCTCTCTTCTGTCGGACGAAGCCCAGGAAGACGTCGAGGAATGAGCGCGCTTTCGCCGCGCGCGCTTGCCATCGTCGCGATCGTCCTCGCGCTGGCGGCGCCGCATCTCGTCTCCGCCTTCTACGTCACGCTGCTCAACTACATCGGCGTCTATGCCCTGGTGGCGATCGGGCTGACGCTGCTGACGGGAGTCGCTGGCGTGGTTTCGTTCGGACAGGCGGCGTTGGTCGGCATCGCGGCCTATGCGACCGCATGGTTGACGACGACGCAAGGTCTTTCGCCCTGGATCGGCCTCGGCTTTGCGTTGGTCTCGACGCTCGCCGCCGCCGCGCTGATCGGCCTGATCACGATGCGCCTCAAGGGCCATCTGCTTTCGTTGAGCACGGTCGCCTGGGGTCTCGCCATCGCTTTCTGTTTCGGCAATGTCGACGGGCTCGGCAATTTCACCGGCATCGCCGCGATTCCGCCGATCTATCTAGGGCCGATTTCGCTGGGGCCCAGTCAACGCATCTATTATCTGATCCTCGCGGTCGTCGTCGCCGGGCTCTGGCTTGCCCGCAATCTGCTGGACTCCCGCGTCGGCCGCGCGATGCGCGCCCTGCGCGGCGGCGCGCTGCTCGTCGAAAGCGTCGCCGTCGATCCATTTCGCGCCCGCCTCACGGCGTTTCTGCTCGCCGCCGCATTCGCGGCGCTGTCGGGCTGGCTCTACGCGCATCTAGGCCGCTTCGTCAGCCCGAGTTCGTTCGACGCCGGCGCCGGCATCGAATATCTGATGATGGCGATGATCGGCGGCGCGGCTTCGCCGCTCGGCGGCTTGATCGGCGCCGCGCTGATCACCTGGGCCAAGAACGCCATCCAGGATTATCTGCCGCTGATCGCGGGCGGCGCCGCGGGACAATTGGAGATCGTCGTGTTCTCCGCCCTGTTCATCCTGTTCCTGCAACGGGCGCGCGACGGCGTGACGCCCTATCTCGCGGCGCTTTTGCCCTGGCGCCCAGCACCGCTGGCGCCGGCGCCCCTGTTGCCGCGCCGCGCCTTGCCGAGCCCGGGCGCGCCTTTGCTGACGCTCGAACATGTCGAGCGACGCTTCAAGGGCCTGATCGCCGTCAGCGATCTCAGCTTC
>Ga0302319_10002843_pt1 | contig 36807 bp, 26 predicted proteins | sample Bog_T0_2_FD_203319 | JGI IMG/M metagenome (GOLD analysis project Ga0302319, IMG submission 203319) | Peat permafrost microbial communities from Stordalen Mire near Abisko, Sweden - Bog_T0_2 | ecosystem: Environmental > Terrestrial > Soil > Wetlands > Peat | place: Sweden: Abisko, Stordalen Mire...
GGAAAATGTATGGCTGAGGTGTCTAAAGGTTGCCCCGTGTCACCTGAGGTTGCACAAAGGTAGTCGCTCTTTCGAAAATCGCGTAAGCTATTAAACAAGAACACTCCGGAAATGATTCCGGGGGGGGCAAAATTGAGTGCAGGGGCTGGATTTGAACCAGCGACCTTCAGGTTATGAGCCAGCTATAATAGATACAGTGCAGCAATGGTTTACGCCATTTCAAGCTCCTTACTTCGTCCAAAACCACGTCAGCTGTGGAAAAGCGGTCTCTTCGAGTTTACCAGCGCTTCTGGAAGTTGCACTTCGGCTCGCGGCTCTGCCCATCCTCAGAGGCCTCGTCGTGGCTCCCCCCGTTCACACAACCTCGGAGCCGATGGCGGAGTGGCTGTCCTCTAAAATAGTTTTCACCAGATCGTCTTCGCTGCAAACGATGATCTTGGCAAAACGTTTGAACCAGCGGCCTGACGGGACCGTTGGATCGGTATCGAGCCACTTGGCAAGATTCTGCAAATCCTCGATCGGCACGGCCCGTTCACGAACTCTGAGCGCCAGATGCTCGATCGCAGCCCGCGGAACGTTCTTACGCCGAACCTTCGGCATGGCCAAAGAACCCGTTCACCAGTTCCTCTTGGAGGCGGTCGCCCTCCGCGGGTGTCTTGGCGTCGACCATCTTCTGCGCGAGGTTTCCCAGTTCGCGGGGGGTAAGTGGGCGTGCTTCAAGCTTCACTGTATAGCCGAGTGCTCTGGCCGTTCGCTGAATGGTTTTGAAGGTGGTCGAGGTGTTCTTGACGTCGAGCGCCCGGCGCACGGCGGTCCGCCCTGTGCCCAGTTGCTTGGCGAGTCCTGCCACGGTGATACGCTTGCTCTTCATCGAGTTCGCGAGGGTTCGCTTTACATCAAGCAAGTCGGCTAACTCAGAACGGATCGCGGTGGTTTTGGGCATGAACCAATGGTGGTTCATTCTTGAACCATGTCAACGGCGGGTAGGGTTTTCGATCGAAGTTCGGGGGGAATCGCATTCCCGGCCAAGTAGTTCAATGATAGCGATAAGCGGCGTGGATTACGCCGATAACGACTCCCTTAAGGTTACAATCGCAACCAGCTCACCGATCAACTCCTCAAGCGCGGCGACCGCGTTATCGGAACCGCTCCACGGATTCGCGCGATCTGATCTGAAATCACCTTGCGCTGAACGGGGGTGGCATCCGAAGCCACAAGGCCGAAAATGGCTCCGTCTTCCGCCGGGGATAGGCCGGCCGGATCACCCGACGAATAACCTCACGCGATCCGAGAGCAAACAGACAGGCTGTGGGAGCACCGCCGATTATCCTTCTTCGATGACCTGTGTGAAGCTGGGGCCGTCGTCCTTTTCTAATATCCACGACTCCCTCTTTCTCCAACCGAGCCAAAGCGATCCGGATGGAATCACGGCTTGTGCGAAAGCGACGTGCAAGCTCATGTTCTCCAGGTAGGATCTTTGCCCATTTTCCTCGCGTTCTCGAAGGCGTGGTACTACCCCTTGCTGCAACTTCCGGGAACCACCGTGATAGCACAGCTGGACTCCTGCCGTGCGATCATCCAATACGGTGTCGGCTACGACAACTGACGGGCATTAGCCAACTGCTGGAGGCGGTTTATTGATCGCTGTTCGACGAGATCATCAGGATGGACGCTTCTTTTGACTGTTTCGGTGTCGGGAGTGCCGCGTTCGTGATGCGAACCGCCGAAAGGAAGTTCGATGCGATCGTCTCCTGCAGCCGCGACTCTTGTTTCGTAACGCAGGGCCCTCTATGCGAAGCCCAGAGAGCGGGGCGCGATGAGCCTCAGCTCCGAGTCTGTCATCGCCAATACGCTTCGTTGGCGTCGAGTGCGTCTCTAACGTCGAATTGGGCCACTAGGATCGTCGGTTGCCGACGTGCATTGTCCTAGAGGCATACAGGAAGCCCCGAAAGGGGATAGGAACGGGCCCAGAACGCCCTAGCGGTGGGCGAGGGCACGCCGTGACAGCTTATCAGCGAACAGGGCGTCAGCGGTCTTTTGCAGAAGCGCTTGCTGGTCCTCAAAGCTCATGCCACGCAGCTTGCGGCCAGTGCTAATGCGCCAGCGGCGGGACGCGGCCACCGCGTCAAAGCTCTTTTTCTTTCTCGTAGCCATGGATGAGAAACGTTGGAGCAACTATGCGCAAAGAAGGATAGCCTTGCAAGGAATTCACGGCGTTACAGTCGTTTCGTCGTCAACGGCCGCAAGCTGAATAAGAACCTTGGTGTCGAGATACGGGGTGTGCCCCCGCCGAGGTTATCCCAGATCGGGGACCCGGTGTTTGAGCGATCTCGAGCGAAAGCACAGGCGGCGATGGAAAGGCTCCAAATCGATCTAAAGAAACGTTCCTCTGCGGAGGAACTGGTCCAAACCCTGCACGAAATTCGGACGGGGTCGCGGATCAGCTCAATTCTATTAACGGAGGCCATTGAACGTTGGAAAATCCTGCCGTGCCGGCGGCCGCTGAGCAAAAGCTATGTGGCGCAAGCCGAAAGCTGGATGGCCAAATTTACAGAGTTTGTAAGTGAGGTGAATCCTGCTGTTCGGGAAATGGCCCAGGTGCAATCGGTCCTCGCCCGTGCCTTCCTCAAATCCGAGGAGAGCCGCGGCGTGTCGGCCAAGACTTATAACAATATCCTGATCTTTCTTCGGTCCTTTTTCGAGGCGTTGAAAGAAGATGGCGGCATTCCGAAGAATCCATTTGTCGGCATCCCGACGCGTGAGGAAGACACCGTCTTCCGCAAACCGTTCACCGCGGACGAACTCGCAGCGATTGTCGCAGCCGCAAAAAGCGACCCGTTCATTTACCCTATCATCGTTACTGGCATTTCAACGGCGATGCGGCGCGGCGATTGCTGCATGCTGCCCGTATCGGCCATCAATCTGGCAAACCGCTTCATCAAGGTAAAAACTTCAAAGACGGGAGGATTGGTCCAAATCCCGATTTTCCCTCTGTTGCAGGAGGTGCTCGAAAAACTCCAGCCTACTGACAGCCCCTATGCATTCCCAGAGCAGGCAATGAAATACCAGACGAATCCGGACAACATCACACTGCGCGTTCGTAAGGTGATGAGGGCGGCTGGCTTTTTCGACTCGGCCGAAGCGGCGACCGAGGATGATAATAAGAGCCCCCTCGGAGAAATTCATCAGGAGCGAGCCAATGGTCTACGCAAAGCGTCGATCCGTGATTTCCATTCGTTTCGGGTGACCTGGGTGACGCTCGCACTGAACGCGAGTGTGCCGGTGGAAATCGTTCAAAAGGTGACGGGACACCGCACGGCCGGCATCGTGCTGAAGCACTATTTCCAACCGGGACGTGAGGACTTCCGACGTTCTTTAGCCGGCAAGCTGCCGGCGCTGATCGGCGGCACGCCGGAAGCGAAACCACTCGATCTGAATGAATTTCGAGAGGAGCTCACCGCCATGAACCCGACGACATGGACCGAGATCCGCGATCGATTGCTCGATCAACTCGGAAGTGTAGATCATTGGCGATGACATAAGCATTTGTTGATAAAAATCATCCGAAAGCATCATAGCAGCCCTTTCAATTTATAAAATACATCAAGAAGGCTAATTATTATAGCCGTTCTGACAATTTATCTAAAATCAGATCAACGATAATGGACAGATATTGACATGAAGGCTAATTAGCCTAGCCTTCTAGGCTGAAATGCCACAGCCTATTCTCCAACAATTCTTTGCTGGGCACCCCGTTTTCACGACAACGGCGGTGACCCAATTTCTTGCGAAGAACGGCTCCGAGAACCATTGGACCCGAAAGGCCCTGTTGGCGCACCATCAAAAGCAGGGACGCATCCTTCGTGTCCGGCAGGGACTCTATGCGGTGGTTCCCTTCGGCGTCCAGCCGGCGAAGTTCGATCCGGATGACTTTCTCGTCGCAGCGTGCGCGACCGAAGACGCCGTGCTGGCCTACCACACCGCCCTGGAATTCCACGGACGGGCCCACACCGTATTTGCCCAATTCTACTTTCTGACCCGCCATTTCTGCCGGCCATTCGAATTCCGGGGGAAGCGCTTCCTCGGGCTGGCCCCGCCGAAACCAGTCGCCGCTTCGGACCAATCGCCGGTCGCCGTCCGCCAGGCCGATCGCGCCGGCCTCCCTGTCCAGGTGACTAGCTTGGAGCGCACTCTGGTCGATGTGCTGGACCGGCCCGACCTGGGCGGCGGATGGGAGGAAATCTGGCGTTCCCTGGAAACCGTCGAATACTTCGACCTGGAGGAAGTGGTCGCCTATACCCGCCTTCTGGCCAATGCTACCACCGCCGCAAAAGTGGGGTTTTTTCTAGAGGAGAACCGGGAACGCCTAAGCGTGAATGACGCGGTTCTGGAGTCGCTTCGCCAACTCCGGCCTAAGCAGCCCACTTACCTGGAACGCGGTGAGAAAAAGCAAGGCACCCTCGTCAAAGGATGGAACCTGATCGTCCCTGAAACCGTGCAGTCCCGAGCCTGGCAGGAAGTCGCATGAAGATTTCCCGCGAAAGTCTGGAACGCGAAGCCGCGGCGACCGGGTTCCGCGCCGAGATTCTGGAAAAGGTGATCCATCTCTTCAGCCTGCTGGACGGTTTCCAGAAGCATCCGTCCCTCAAGGGACGGTGGGCATTAAAGGGCGGTACTGCTTTGAACCTATTTTGGTTCGACGTGCCGCGCCTGTCCGTCGACATAGACCTCAACTATGTCGGCCAGATTGAGCGCGAAGCCATGCTGGCGGACCGGCCGAAGATAGAGGCCGGGATTCAGGCTGTTTGCTCACGCGAGGGGTTCACGGTTGCCCGAGTCCCATCCGAGCACGCTGGTGGCAAATGGCGTTTACGATACGAGAGCGGGATGGGCGCCGGCGGAAATCTAGAGGTGGACGTGAATTTCATGCTGCGGCTGCCTCTGTGGTCAGTGATAGCGCGCGATTCACGAAAGCTCGGGAGCCATCAGGTGACGAATGTGCCAGTGCTAGATCTGCACGAGTTGGCGGCGGGCAAGCTGGCCGCCCTGCTTTCACGGCATGCCAGCCGCGATCTTTACGACGCACATCAACTGCTCACTCAAGCCGTTTTGGAGCCCACCCGACTGAGACTGGCGTTTGTAGTCTATGGCGCCATGAATCGAAAGGATTGGCGCACCGTGACGGCCAATGACGTCGGGTTCGCCCCGGCGGAAGTCGAACGCGAGTTGTTGCCAACCCTTCGCCGGGATGCCGAGGGCTTCCGCGGTCGCGAAGTCGCCGTCAGCGCCATGATCGAGGAGACTCGCACCGCGCTTGGCGTCGTCCTGCCGCTGACTGATTCGGAACACGGCTTTCTCGATGCCGTTTTAGAACGAGGTGAGATCAAACCCGAAATGTTAACAACGGACACCGGTCTTGCTGATCGGATTCGCCGTCAACCTATGCTCGAATGGAAGGTTCGGCACGCGCAGGGTAAGCACTAACGCTTGAATCGCCTAATCCTTGTTGATCACCAATCTTGTCGAACGCTCATACTGACGATTGTGACGCCTGCATCGAATGTACTTTGAAATGGACAGCTCGCCGACTCTGGCGCTGCTCCGCGCGCGGACAGCGGGTATCGTGCTATCCTTCTATCGGAAGGTCTTCAAGGAAGAGGGCAATGATATCGTTTCCGAGGAGCGCCTCGAGGGCCGGTGGGAAACTTTCTTGGAGACCGAGGTTCCCGGTTCGGGTTGGGAAGGCGATGTGCCGGACCCGAAGCAGGCTCGCGCGACCTTCGAGCGGTGGTGCAAGGACAAGTGGCTGGCCCGTTCGTATGAGGAAGATGCGCAGTGCTATGCGTATCGGCTGACTTCCCATGCCGAGCGGGCGCTCTTGTTCTCTGAGGAGATGCTGCAGGCCGGCTTGCGCGGGTTTGTCGGCACCGAGTCCGGCTTTTCCAAGATCTGGTCGGCCCTTGGCGAATTGACCGAAAAGACCGACGAGAACTTTTCCTCCCGGGAGAAGCTCCTGCTCGCTGAGCGGGACCGTGTCGACCAGGAGATCGAGGAATTGCGGCGTACGCGGCAGCCGCGAGTCCTGGACGCCACAGCCGTCAAGTCGCGAGTACATGACGTCGTCCGCATGGTCACCGCCTTTCTGTCGGATTTCCGGGCGGTGGAGGACGAGTTCCGACGCCAGCGCGACATCATCCAAAACCTCTACTTAGAGCAGGAACGCTCACGCGGCGACATCGTCGAATACTCGCTCGACGCCACCGAGCAGCTCAAGGACTCGGACATGGGACGGAGCTTTTTCGGCTTTCAGCGGATGCTGCGTTCTACCGACCGCGCGGAGGAACTGCGGCGGCGGGTCGAGCACGTTGCCGCGCTCGCAAAACGCCATCAAATCGATCCCGTTTCGCTGCAGGGGCTGCTCTTCAAGCTCCACCGAGAGCTTGACCGCGTTCAGGAAACCTATGGCCGGATTGCGAAGCAGCTGCACGTCGTGGTCGAGGAATCGTTCCGGCGCGACCGCCGGCTCGCCCTTGATGCCGTGGCGCAAATCAAGCGTCTCGCCCACCAAGTGCGCGATCGGCCGCCGGCGAACGCTGGCATGACGGTCATGCTGAATGTGAAGGTCGTTCCCTTCATGGGGGTTCGGTTCCACGACCGGGCGCGGCGGCTCATCCTGAACAATACTATCGTGGACGACGTGGGACTCGGCTTGGACGAATTCTTTTCCAAGGTCGGCCCGGGACTCCGCTTGAAGGAGATCCGTCAGCTGATCCAAGAGGAGCTTGAAGCCCAACCTCACATCACACTTTCGGAGATGGTTGGGCGCCATCCGCTGCAGCAGGGGATTGTCGACCTTTTGTGCTACCTGTTCGTCGCTGGCGGTTCGGCCCGGCATGAGATCGTGGACCGGGAACTTGATTTGGAATTCGAGGAGGATGGATTGCACCGCGTCGCCTGCGTGCCGGAAATCATCTATCGCCGGAGCCAAACATGGCAGAAAAGCGCATAACCCGCCGGCACGTCATCGCCCGTCTGGTGACGGAAGCGGTGCATATCAGTGATACCGCCTATTGGGCGGTTCTGACGGAAGAGCGCACCACCGTTGAGGACTATTTCCGCCAGATGGGCGTCCATCTCGTGGTCGATGAAACGGCTGGACTGGGCTATCTCCGGCCGTCGACATCCGAGGAAGAGGATGCCGAGCTGGTCACGGGCGAGGCGCCCCTGCCAAAGGTCATCCGCAGCCAGCCCTTGGGCTACCTGCCTTCACTGTTGGCTGCGCTTTTGCGCGAACGGCTCGCGATCCACGAGCAAAGCTCGGACGGAATCTCGCCCTTGTTGTTGGATGACCGTGAGTTTCTGGCCCTGTTGCGGCCCCATCTCAAGGAAGACGACGATGAAAAGGCCCTGATGCGGCGGATTCGTGACGCGGTGGTACGCTTGGACGAGATTGGCGTCGTCCGGAAGCAAAACAACCGGGGCGAGAATCTCTATCGGGTCGAGCCTATCATCAAGGCCCGGATTCCTGTCCATCAGCTCCAGGCCCTCCTTGAACAGATCAAGGCCGCCGCCGCGGCCGACGAGAAGCCCGAGGTCGCAGAGGGGGAGACGCCATGAGCGTGGAGGCACCTGCCACGGTCGCGGACATCACCCCCAAAGGGGACACCGCCGGTTACCGGCTGGAGTATCTAGAGGTTTACAACTGGGGCACGTTTCACGAGAGGGTGGCCCGTATCAGTCCCGAGGGCCAGATTGCCCTGCTCACCGGGGACAACGGCACCGGCAAATCGACCCTGGCGGATGCCCTGCTGACCCTGCTCGTCCCGGGCGTGAGCCGCAATTACAATGCCGCTTCCGGCGATGCGGCTCGGCGGGAACGCACGGAGCGGGATTATGTGCGGGGAGTCGTGGGCACGGTTTACAACGAGATCAAGGAGCGCGACGAGCCCGATTGCCTGCGCAAAGAAGGCTACTTCACCGTCCTCCTTGCAACCTTTCGCAACAGCACGACCGGAAAGGTCGCCTCCATCGCACAGATCTTGTGGCTGAAAGGCAACGGGGACGTCGGCAAGTTCTACATTGCAGAAGAGCGGGCGCTGACCGTGGAGGCTGATTTGCGCGGCTTCGAGGCGGTTGCCGGCATCCGCGATGCGCTGCGCAAGCGCAACATCGAGGCCATGGAGCGCTTTCAGCAGTATTCCGAGCGTTTCCACCGCCTACTCGGCCTCGACCCGAACCGCAACCCGATGGGCATTTTCAACCAGACTGTGGCGGTGAAGGACATCACCAACCTGACCGTTTTCATCCGGCAGCACATGCTGGAGGACTCCTCGGCATTCGAACAGTTCGAGAAACTCAAGGAGCGGGTCCGGGGGCTGCGCGAGACCCACCGGATGATCAAGATGCTGAAGGATCAGCTCATCATCCTGCGGACGATCCAAGGCCACGTCGGGGCCCGGAGGACGGCGCTGGAAAGCATGACCATGCTCACCGGCCAGAAGGAATCTCTCGATGCATTTTGCGGCTCGCTGGAATTGACCATTCGCCGGCAGCTGGAGTCATCGATCGAGGCGGCGCTCGCCGGCCTGCGGGCGGACAAAGTGGCCGCGACATTGGCCGCCGAGCACGCACGCGAAGCAAGGGATGCCCTCAAGGCCAAGCAGAAGGGATCGAAAGCTGGACAGGATATTGCCGAATTGGAGGTTCACATCGCACAGTTGGAGGCGCTCGCTAAATCGAAACAACAGGTCCGGGCCTCGTATTTGTTAGATGTCCGGCGAATCGAACCGAATCGCCGGGTTGAGAATGCCGAAGCGTTCGCGCAATTGCTCGCCGACTTGCCAGGGCTCAAGACGGCTGCGGCTGCGGCAAAGCAAAGCGCCGCCAGCGAAACCCAACGGCTTGCCCTGGAGGTGGCGAGGTTCCGGGAGACCGAAGCGGGCCTTGAGCGGGAAATAGCCGCCCTCATTCGGCGCCCCACCATGATCGATGAGGACTTCATGGAGCGACGGAAGGTCATTCTGGACGGGTTGCAGCTTACTGCGGTAGACATCCCTTTCGTCGGCGAACTGCTCCGGGTTCGCGAGTCGGAAGCGCGGTGGACCGGGGCAATTGAACGACTGCTCCACGGCTTCGGCCTCACGATGTTGGTACCCCGCCGCTTGCGGGAGAAAGTCGATGCCTTCGTTCATGCCAACCGCATGAAGGGTCGCGTCGAATACATTGTCTTACCGACGCAGCCGGCGCCGCCGCCAGGAAAGCCGCCGACCTCGGTCGTGGCGGGCAAGCTCGATGTAAAAGATGGCAGCGCTGAATTTGGGCGCTGGCTGACGGCGGAACTGGCCCAGCGCTATGACCACCTGTGCTGTGAATCGACGGACGCCCAATGGCACGCGGCGGAGAACGCCCTAACGATTAATGGCCTCATGAAAGGCCGCGGCGGACGCCGCATCAAGGATGACCACCGGCCGATCACTGATCGCAGCCGGTGGGTACTCGGCTGGAACAATGCCGACAAGCTGAAGGCGCTGCGCGAGGACAAACTGAAGATCCAGAATGATGGGTCCAAGGTGGTCGCCCGCTTGGGTGAGATCAGTGCGGAATCGTCGGCCGCCACGACCCGGGCAGATGCCTGTGCGGCATTGCTGGGCCGCAAGCTGAGTTTCGACGACATCGACGTGGCTGCTACCGAACTGGAACTATCGAACAAACGCCGCTCCAAGCAGGAGCTGGAAAAGGATGTCGGGCTCGCCAACCTTGTGCAGAAGGTCAAGGCGGCCGAGGCGGAATTCAACAAGCGGGAGAAGGCGCGGGACCAGCTGACCGGCGAAGTCCGGCTCAAGGAGGAGGACCAGACCCAGAACATCGGCGCGATCATTCGCCTCTCGGACATGAAAGCCCCCACCGATTTCGATAGGCAGCGCATCCTGCTGGACAAGCGGATGGGGCCGGCACCGGTGACGCTCGTCGATCTCGTCGGCATCCGCCAGCGGCTGACCCAGGCGCTCGACAAGGAATTCGCTGCCGCTCAGAAGACTTTCAACGACGAGACCGTCAAGGCGCTCACCCGAATGACCGAGGTGATCACCAAAGATGGCTGGCAGCACCTCCACGAGGAGCTGTTTTCGCTGCCGCCCACCGAACTCACGGATCAGGTCGCCGGGCGGTTCGCGAACGTCGAGGAACGCATCCGGCGCGACGACCTTCCAAAGACCGAAGAAAAGTTCAAGAGGGCGTTGCAGGAAAACGTCATCGACGAGGTAAACCGTTTCAAGGACTTCCTCGACCTCCGCGCGGAGTGGATTCGCAAGCGGATCGACGAACTCAACTCGCAGCTGCAGAAAGTAGACTTCGACCGGCGCGAGGGCCAGGAGACCTACATCAAGCTCGTGCCGATTCCGACGGTCGAGGAATCCGTCCGGCAGTTTCGTGGAGATCTCACGAATTCGCTGAAGAACATCCTCGACATCGACGACAGTCTCGAGTCCCGCGAGCAGTGCTACTACATGGTCAATGCCTTGATCGAGCGCCTTGACCAGGCTCCGACCACCCGGGACCGCGTGATCGACGTTAGAAATTGGTTCGAGTTCAAGGCGGAAGAGCGGTTCCGCGGTGTCGATAAGGTGAAGGAAATCTATCGAGGGGCCGCGTCGAAGTCCGGAGGTGAAAAAAGCCGGCTCGCCTCGACCGTCCTCGCGACTGCCGTAGCCTATCAATACGGCATCGAGGTAGACCAGCCGGATGCCGGCACCTTCCGCTTTGTCCTGATCGACGAGGCCCTTGCCCGGATCGGTGACTCCTTCAGCGAGTACCTATTCGAAGTGTTCGCGCGGTTTCACCTCCAGCTGCTCATCATCAATCCTATCGACGGCAAGCTGCACGTGGCGGAGCGGTTTGCCAAGCGCTACCACGTCGTCCTCCGACCCGAGCGCTTTTCTTCAGTGGCCAACATGAGCGTCCAGGAGTTTGTCGAATTCAAGCACAAGCACGACAAGCAATGATAACGGCGGCCGATCTCAAAGCGAAGGCGCAAAGCCGTCTCAATGGCGTCCTCCGCCGCTTGCTCGCGGGAGAGAATCCATTCCCGGTCGTGCTCGGCTTCGAGCGTCCCAGGAATACCGGCGATCCGAGCGAGATCATTAAATTGAAGGATTTGCTGCGCAGCCAGTCAAAGGAGGTTCTTGGGCATGGACTCACCGTCACCTTCGAGGCGACAAACACCCGTCGTTATGGTCTCGGCGAACTGCCAACCGAAGTCAGTTTTGGCTCCCTGGACGACCTGACGGAATATCTTGGTCGCAAGGCGTGGGCGGACAGGGTCATCGCCAATGGCGGGGCCCTCGTCGCTATTCTGCCGGAGGCGCGCGAGTGGGCGGCGAGCCACGTTGACAAGATCGGAGAGGGGGTAAGTGAGCAGTGGGATGGCATCGCCCGTGTAGTGGCCTATCTTCGGCAGCATCCGCTGCCCGGGGTCTTTCCGCGGCAGCTCCCCGTGCCGGTGCATACCAAATTCGTGGAGGACAACTATGCCGTCATTATTTCGATCCTGGGCAAGATTTCGCCCCGGTCGCTGGACCCGGCCGCCAAGGATTGGAAAACCCGGCTGGGCCTGGTGGATTCCCCCGCCTTGGTCGAAGGCAGGTTTCTCGATCCGACAATCGCTCCCCAACTGCCGCGTCATTTTCTTGCGCCAATGGATGATTGGGCGCGTTGCGATTTGGGCCGACCCCGAATTGTTCTGGTGACAGAGAATCGAACTAACCTGCTGTCGTTACCTCCGCTCTCCGGAGTCCTCGCGTTCCTCGGCATGGGCTACGCGGTTCCGCGTCTTGCCCGTCTTGAAGTGCTGGCGCGGGCCAAAGTCTTCTATTGGGGCGACCTCGACGCGCATGGTTTTGAAATTCTCGCGCGGCTGCGCGCGGCGGTGCCGCATACTCAAAGTGTATTGATGGATGCGGTCACCCTTGCCAAATATGCCGACAGCGTTGGCGACGGGAATACGTCACTCATGGACAGCGCTAATGCAGTGCGCGGACGGCTAACCGAATCCGAAGTCGAGGCATTCAACTATTGTTTTGGGCACAACAAAAGATTGGAGCAGGAACGGCTTCACCAGTCATTCGTGGAACTGCACCTCTCTGCGCTGTAGTCGGACTACGGAAGGCCAGGGCTTTGCCCGAGACGAGTGCTGACCGACTTGGCCCGCTTTCGCCCTGCGTTCCTCGCACGACCCCGGCCGCAATAGCCGAAAACTCGAGTTCAAAGTATGCCTATTGCCATTCAGGCGAAAGCCTGAAGGGGCCCCCTCTGAGAATTCGAGAAACGATGGCATAAACTCGGTCAGTCATTTCACAAAGTCAGCGCAAGTTGCACGAAGTTTCCCGTTCTTTGGACTCGTCGATCGGACCCTGCGCTCGAGGTGTAACCTCTTAACACCAAGAAACCTCCGGGGTTTCCGGAGGTTTCAAATTGGGTGCAGGGGCTGGATTTGAACCAGCGACCTTCAGGTTATGAGGCCGAGGATCTGCTCGGCCGTTCCGTAGCAAAAACCGAATGTACCTGCTTTGAATGGAAATGGTTTATGCTGCGTATGCCGCTGATCTCCAGTTTATTGCAAGACCCATGGTCTAGAGCACCCCTCAAAATTACCGTCGTTGTGTAGGGGTGGAAGATCCGGAATAACCTCAGGCTTTGGTGAATATTTTGGGACTGCCAAAACGCTAGCCTCCTTATGTCTCAGGTGGTTTCGGAGTGTCTCATGAAAGTTAGCTGGTCCATCGTCCGGCAAATTTCTCGGGTCGTTGAAAAGGGGAACCTGCCTCTCGTCCGATTTTGGAGCGCGGCTTCACGTTGACGCGTCACACCGTCAGGCGAGTGTGGGGGGCAGACGCCGCCCGGAGATCCTGAATGATTTGAAGGCCCGCCGGTGCGATTAGGTCGGCGGAACCTTCGGCCCAAAGATGCCCCAGTTGAAAGTCTGATCCAGTGCAAGCAGCCAAAGCGCCGCCGCGTACAGCCAAACTGCGACGAGGATGAGTCTGGCGAGTTGGGGGTGTCGTTCCGAAAGGGATACGGCCTCATTCGACGGAAGAGTCACCGACCCAGGCGGCGAAACGGGCTCCGCTGCCGCTCGCACCCGCTCCGTCCGCTTTTGCGCACCCTGATCCACAGGCGCGACCATGCAAAATCCCGCGGCGGCGGGCAAGATAAGAATGGCCGGCGACGCTCGCCGGCCGCACTGCGTCATTCCCTCGTTGGAGGCGCACGCCCTAGTCAATCCCGACCATCGGACAAACCAGGCTTGCCACAAGGTCCCGGGGGGGCGACCGAGTGAGCGCCAGCTCGCGAAAATGGGGCGCCCGCAGGGCAACATTTCGATAGTGGCGGCCGGTGAACACCCCATATCCCCAAACAATCGTCAGAGTTATGATCAATACCGAGTGACAAGAGAGTTGTTTCTCATCGCCAAACTTTTTCCCCCTATGAGAAATAGATCAACCCACCCCGCCGGTGTTTCCGAGCCCAGCGCAGACGGTAGTGCTATGGAAGGCGATCTTGCGAAGTCAGCACCGGCTCACGCGGGTCAGACATTGGATTGCACTTCGCTATACGTATTCATCGCTTACAGTGACCGCCGCGCCTACAGACGCGCGCTGCGCACCCTCGTCAATGTGGCTCGGGAGTTGATCGATGACAGCATCGAATTGCGTCCATTGCCCTGGCGGTTCGATGTCCTCGCCGAGGCGAGTTCGCGGGCGCTCGCGGTCGCTGACGCAGGCAGGGCGGCGATTGTCGTGGTCTCGACGGGTGTCGCCGGGGCACTGCCGGAGACGCTTCATGCTTGGTTACCTGCGTGCCTGGGCCAGCGACGCGAATCCACCCCGGCGCTGATGGCCCTGCTTGGCGCCCCCGATCATCCGGACGGACCGGAATCGCCGCGATATCAATTCGTGCGCAACGCCGCGCGCAGTGCGGGTTGCGACTTTATTGAGCCAATGCCATCTGCGGCCGGCTCGGCAACGCTGACCGTGTGAAAGGCATCCGCCCGGCCATGAACAACGTCTGTGACCAGACCTCCTTGACGCATGCCGTGCCGTCTGTGATTCACCACGGACCAAAACGCATACTCGTTGTCGACGATGATTCGTTTCTGTGCGGGTTGGTGGCCGCCACTTTGGAGGATGCCGGTCATCAGGTCAAAACTGCCGCGGACGGTGAAGCCGCTTGGGGAGCGCTGCTGGCCAGCCACTACGACTTGCTGGTAACCGACCACCTCATGCCCAAAGCCTCCGGTCTGGCTTTGGTCCGGCGGATCCGGTTAGTGAACAGGGTGTTGCCGATCATTGTGGTTTCAGAGAAGTTGGATGCTGCGGATGTTCTGAAACTGAGCCGCGACCCGTGGCAGCGGTTCGACACCTTGATCCGCAAGCCGTTCACTATGTCCGAACTGCTAGCGGCAGTGCATAGCCAGCCGTTGTTCCCGGACGTCGGGCTGGCCGAACAGGTTGATTTCCGCATCGGTGCCGCTGTGGAAGCGTCCTTCCATCGCGGCGAGGGCGGGGCCTTGATGGCTCGCCACCATCTTCGCCTGGGTGTCGCCGGTGGGAAAAGCGACCAGGACGGAGGCGGCGAGGCCGACGGTGATCCCGGTCCGCAGGAAGAGCCGGGATTGCCCGGGATGCTCGCCGCGCAAGGCATACCAGGCGCCGACCGAAGCCACGACGAATCTGCCCGTCACCAGGGCGCCATTTGATTGTGCGCAAACAGGGCTAAGGCCCACGGATTGCCCAGGTACCCGGCCACGCTCGCCAGGTGCAACCGCCCGTCGGCCGCCACGGCGTAGCCGGTCGGGTGCTGCATGAACGCATTGGTCACCAGGATGAAATACCCGGAGAGCCAGCTCCCCAGCGCCACTCCGACGGCCGCCGCGAAGTGACTGCGGGGACCAAGCCGTTTTTCACCCCAGACCAGGGCGCCGACCAAGGCGCTCTCCATGAAAAATGCGAACATGCCCTCCATTGCCAGGGTCTGTCCGATCAGGTTGGCTTCCGGCTTGAAAGCGCACGGTGGCAGAAGGTTCCTGATCCAGAAGGTGACCAAATGATTCGTTGGCCGACAAAAGCCAACAGGGGCCTTTGAAAAGGCGCGCCTTTCAACTTTATTTTATTCTTTCCCAGTAGGTTGCGAAATATGCGGTTGGAGGCAGACATCGAGGTTACCAGTGTTAAATGTGATCGTAAAGCACCCCTCTATTTATTGCAGGCGGTTTCGCGGCATCTCTCGATAGGAGATTTATGCCCCTGGAAGTCCGAAAAGGAAGTAAGTGGTGGTATGGCAGGGTTATGGCCAACGGCCGCAACATCTGCAAAAATCTCGGGGTTGAAATTCGCGGCGTCATTCCACCGAGCTTGAAGCAATTGGGCGAACCCGCCTTTGAGCGTTCACGGATGAAGGCGCAGATGGTCTTGGAACAACTCCAGCTTCAATTGAAAAAGCGGACGACCTCCGAGGAACTGGTCCAGGCAATTCACGAAATCCGGACGGGAGAACGTGTGCAGTCGCTGTCCCTCGCGGCAATGCCAGAGGCTTGGAAGGGGGTACAGCGACCTCGACCAGCGAGCGTCCGCTATCTCGCGCAAGGCGTGAGCACGCTCGAACGCTTCATCGCGTTTCTGGATAAGCATCATCCTGTCGCGCGGGAAATGGCGGATGTGCAGACGAGGATGGCGCGGCATTTTCTCAAGAGTGAAGCCGACCGCGGGGTCTCGCCAAAGACCTATAACTCCACGCTGATTCTCTTGAGGTCTTGCTTCCACTCTTTGCGGAAAGAAGCTGGGCTTGTTCAAAATCCCTTTGAGGGCCTGCAAACTCAGGCAGAACAGATTATTTTTAGAAAGCCGTTCACCGAAGTCGAGCTCGGTGCGATCATAGATGCCGGCAAGGACGACGACTTCATCCATCCAATCATTGTGACCGGCATCTGCACCGCGATGCGCAAGGGGGATTGCTGTCTTCTAAAATGGGAGGCTGTTGACCTCGTGAATCGATTCATCGCGGTGAAAACGTCGAAGACCGGCGAGATGGTTTCGATTCCCCTCTTCCCCATGCTCCAGGAGATCTTAACGAAAATGGGGCCGCGAAGGACGGGCCACATTTTCCCCGAACAGGCAGAAATGTACAAAGACAACCCCGATGGAATCACGTATCGAGTCAGGCAGGTCTTCCGTAAAGCAGGGTTTTTCGACGAAGGAGAGCCGTCCGAGTCGATGCCGCACCGTGGCGCTGTGCACCAGAATCGGCCAAGAGGCGTCCGACGTGCGTCGGTCCGCGACTTTCATTCTTTTCGGGTCACTTGGGTTACGCTGGCGCTGAGCGCCGGGGTTCCCCTCGAACTCGTTAAGAAGGTTACCGGCCATCGAACAGCGCATGTCGTCATGAAGCATTATTTTCAACCCGGCCGGGAGGAATTCCGACGCGCACTGACCGCCAAACTTCCTGCGCTATTGAGCGGCACTCCCGAGCCGAAATCGATTGAGCGCGAGGAGCTGAAGACCAAACTCCAGTCGATGACCATGGAAACATGGGAAGCTATCCGAGATAACCTTGTTGACGGCTTAGGGTTAGGCAAAGTCATTGAACCGCGGTCTTCGAACACTATGGCAATCGATTTCTGAAACTCACAATAACCGTTTTGTTTCAAAAGTTACGGAAAACAGGCCCGGTCATCGAGTGCGGCTGGCACCCATTCTCCCGCAATTGGTCCCGCCACGCGGCCAATTCCGGCAGCAGTTCTCTGAAACGGTGAGGTGGCGGCGTGATCACCGCCATCGCGTAGCTCGCCACGTAGTCGCGATTCACCTGCTATTCTGTGTTCAGCGGCGAGAGCCCACGAAGAGCCACCTCTCCGAAAGGCTGAAGAAGAGGAAACCGACGAGGGCCAGAAAAATGACAAGAAGAGCTTGTACCCACATTTTCCCGAAAACAGGCGGCTTCCCGGGTTTTTTCGGGGGTTCCATCGATCAATTTCCTCAGGCACGCGGTACCATGTCAGCGCGGACGACTATTCGCGGGAAGAGCCCAGCAGATCGACGACAATGACGGAGTTCGATCCCCCCCAGGGATTAGCCCCAGATTCGGTCGCCTCCGAATCTGGCAGCCATTCTCCCTCATCAGTGAGGAAAAGATATTCGTGCCGTCCGGATGGAAGCTCAACTTCGACCTCCCAAAGCCCAGCCTGTACACTCGCGAGAGGAATTGGCTTCGTCTCCCATTCGGTGAATGATCCAACCAAGGCCACGGATTTCGCCTTCGGATGTTTTATTTTGAAGCGCACCTTCTTCGTAGGATGCTTCGCGGAGCTTTGTTTGGAAGCGGTTGTTGTCGCGGTTTTGGGGATGGTCTTGGTTTTCATGGGCATTTATGGATTTGAAAAGATGAAGCGGTATCAGAATCAGTATTGCGGATGTGTGAAAGTCAGTACCCCGAGCGCTGCACGGGAAGCTATATTAAGAACGGCGTGTGACGCGCGCCGCGAAGGCCCGACTCTCCTATATATCGTCAGAGCAGCGACGCCCGGCCCGAGCGAGGGCATGAGGCAGGACTGGGGCAGCGGAATGGCAGGTTTTGTCCTCAAGACGGCTGTATGGGTTGTTTTGGTTCCGAAAAGCCGGAGCTAAGGCTTCCATTCAGATAGGAATGCGACCGATCCCCGCTACGGCTGATGGTGCTGTTGTGTTCGAGGGCGGCGTTAATCATGATCCTGTCGCTGATTTTATCCATGGTCAGAAGGCCGACGATCCGGCCGTCCTGCGTGACAGGCATGGCGGTGGAGTGCCGCGCTTGCATAGTCTCGACAGCGCGCTGCAGCGGTGCCATCTCGTCCACGGAGTCGCATTCGCTGCACATGAATTTGTCCACGGTGACATCGCGTCGGTTGCTGATCAGCGCCTTGACGAGATCGTTGCGGCGGAGGATGCCGACGGACTGATCGTTTGCCATAACGGGAAAATCTTGCTGGGAGCCGGCGAGCAATTCTTCCGCCGCGTTGCCGAGAGTGGACTGGATCGACAGCGTGCGAAAGCGCGTCATCATGGCGTCGCGCACAAGCAGGTCTTTGAGCGCGAATTGCATCTTTACGAGCCCGGCCTCGGCTTGCGCACCTAGGTAGACGAAGATGGCGATGAAGACGAGAAATGGGTTGTTATGCAGTAAGCCGAAGAGACCGAAGAGGATCGCCATGTTTTGACCGACATAGGCCGCCGCGGAGGTGGCGCGACGGTGGCCCAAGAACGTCGCCAGCAGGGCGCGTAAGACGCGACCGCCGTCCATTGGGAAGGCTGGCAGCAGATTGAATGCGGCCAGGGCCAAATTCACCGTCATCAGCCGCTGCAGGACGGAGCCGCTCTCTAGGCTGAGTTCCTCGGACGTGAAGCCGCGGGTTGCCCCTAGCCACATGAACAGCAGTGCGGCAATGGCCAGATTCACGGCCGGTCCGGCCAGTGCGACCAAAAGTTCCTGCATCGGCTTTTCTGGCATTTTCTCCAGGCGTGCGATGCCGCCGATGGGCAGCAGCGTAATGTTGCTCGTTTTGATGCCGAACTTGCGGGCCATCAGCGCGTGTCCCAGTTCATGCAGCAGCACACAGCCGAATAGCGCGGCAATGAAGCTGACCCCGGCCGCTGCGGCGTCAATGCGCCCGGTAGACCGCCAGGTGACGAATCCCAGGAAGGCGAGCAGCAGCAGAAACGTAAAGTGCAGATAGATGTCGATACCGAGGATATTCCCGGCCTTGATGGACCACTTCATGATATGGGTAATGTTTGGGGTGCGAGGCGAAGAAGGTGCGCAAACACTGCGCGTCCGGAACGCCAAGCCGAAAACAGAGCGAAGCGCTCTCCTCCCGCTCAGGGCCGGCCTGCGTCGGCCTGCGCGATTTCGTTTCTTGCGCTTTGCTCGATGTTCTCCCTGGTGAGGTTCACAAATACAGTCGATTCCTCATAATGGATTCCTTCTACTTTGCTGGTTGAGATCAGGACTTCCTTGCCCGAATACCAGTGGCCGGCCTCGACAACCAGTTTGCGAATCGCCCAGCTCATGCCATCCACTAGAAAGTCTTTCACATGGCCGACCACTCCGTCGGTAGTTTGAACGTGATATCCTATTACAGCTCGGGTGCTTCGGAGATGTTCATCTTTTCCGCGCCGCTGCGGATGGGCCTCCATTATGTCTTTTGACGGCGGCAGGCCATCCGGATAGCCGTCGCATCCCAACACGGCGCCGTCATTCCTGTAAGCCGGCCAGCCGTAATAGCGGTGGTATTCGATCTCGAAATCGCGAGAAACAGGCTTGTGCAAATCTATCGATGGGCTGTCTTCAATCTGTTTTTTCTTCAGTTTGACGTTTAGGATCTTTACCTGCGGATCCCATTTCTCGAAAGCATGGGGCGATAGCAGGACGAGGCGTCCCGTGAGCCATGATCCCGTGTCTGCGACTACGTAGCGAATCACCCAAGTTTTGTCGTCAAAGTAAACATCTCGCACGCGGCCGATCTCGCCGTCCAATGCCGCAAGTTTGTCGCCATAGAGTTCTTTGATATGTTGCAACATTAGGCTCTCGCACAGCGTTTCGTTTTGGACACATCATCCTCTGTTTCCGGTGCGACGAGTATGCGCTGGAAAACGGTTTGGGGGCTATGGGGTGTTATCCTACCCAGGTAATATATCGACGGTTTGCGCGGACAATTAATTCCTCATCGCCGGATCCCTCAGGAGTTTGAACTACCAGATCGACGCGAACACCTTCATGCCCGCAGCCATGATGAATGCGAGAGGATGAGTCGATTTTATTTGCATTCGATTGTTGGGCTGTCGCGTTGGTGGTTTTATCGGAGGTGTCTATTGATGAGGTTCATCTTTCGGAGTCTCGCGCTCCGTCTTTTCCAAGTCCTCAACCGCTCGAACCTCTTCACGCCCTAGGTCCTCGTAGAGTTTGTGGACTCGCTTGACGAGCTGCGGCGTCAGGTCGGCCGGTGTCTTGGCTTTGGTTTCGGCTCCAGGCCCGGCGCTGAGTTCAGGCTTTGGCTCAGCCTTTGATTCGGCCTCGGCTTCAGGTTGCGATTCGGCCTTGGCCTCAGGCTTCGGTTCAGCGCTGGATTCGGGCTCGGCATTGGCTTTAGACTTTGGCTCGATAGGGGCTTCGGGCTTGGACCGAGCCTTTGCCTGAGGCTTGGCGTCGGCACGGGGCCTCGGCTCGGCGATCTGCGTTCGCCGGAAAACGGGCACCTTGATAAGGTCCAGCAAGAGCGCAAAGACTATAGCGCCGGCAAGCGTACAAGCGACGACCGTGATTGTCAGTGGCTGCATCGCTATGCCGCGAATGGCTAATCCCGCGATGATCAAGACATCGGCTATGGAGGAGACAATGACCCAGGTCCCCGGGCGGGACTTCCACAAATGTTGGCGTTCGCGAACGGCATAAAGCACTGCTTCGCCACCAAATACCAGAGACATCATGGCAAGGGTCTGGAGCGCGCCGATGCCGAGCCCTAATTGGAACTTTCCTAGGAGCAGCACGCTCGTGCAGAACCCGAGAAAACAGACACCCAACGCGGAGCCGGCCAAGGTTAGCTTGCCGATTTGCCATCGGTTTGGTTTTGTCGACTGTCGCACGTTGTCCGTCGTTACGGACATGCCAAGAAAATCACCGGTAATCATGATGATCACCATGAGCATGGGCGTAAGGATTGCATGTCCGGTGACGATCAGCCCAATGGTGAGGAAGAGCACGTTGGCAATTTTCTTGGTGATAGAGTTAAGCGTATAAGTCAGGATACGCTGGAAGGCCGACCGACCCTCCTTAACGGCAGCGACAATTCCCCCGAGGCCGGGGGCCGTCAGAACAATTCCGGCGGCTGACTTCGCGACGTCCGTCGCGGTAGATACGGCGACGCCCATTTGGGCCTGGCGTAGCGCGGGGGCATCGTTCGCACCATCCCCGCACATCCCGACCGTATGACCGGTTTTCTGGAAAGCCTTTACCAGGTCGAATTTTCCCTCGGGAAAGATGCCGGCAAATACCGCAAACTGTTCCGGGCTTAAACTTGTCGGAAGCGGGCCGGGCGGGCAAATCGACCCGTCAAGGCCGACAGCATGAGCAACAATGGCCGCGGTGGCTGGCGCATCGCCAGTCACCATAACCGTGCGCACCCCCAGGGCCTTTAACTCGGTGATGAGGGCTGTAGAGTCGGACCGGGGAGGATCGCTGAGTGAAACGAGCCCCACAAGCTGCATTGTTTGCGACGGCTGCCCCGCGGCAACAGCTAGGACTCGGAAGCCTTTTTTCTCCAGTTCAGCGACGGCGGCTAATCCCGCCGGGGACGGTGGCATAAGAGCGCCAATCGTGCCATAGGCCCCTTTTACTATTCGCAAACTCTGACCATTTCCATCGGTTGCACTTGCCTCCGACATCTTCTTAGCCGGGTCAAACGGTATGAATTTGAGCAGCTTGGGCGAATTCTGCTCGCCCTTGTTCTTGGCGGCAGCACGAATGGCGGCGTCCACAGGATCCTGGCCGCCATCTGCGCTTGCCAGAGCGGCCAACGCCAAGACGTGCGCTTCATTGAAGCCGGACATCGGCCGAACACCATTCACCGACAATTCGTTGCGGGTCAAAGTCCCCGTCTTATCCGAACAGAGCACGTCCATGGTCGCCGCTTCATCCACAGCGGAAAGACGAGTCGATAGCACTCCCGTCTTCGCGAGAGATCTGGCTCCAAGCGCGGTGGCCAGCGTGAACGTTGCCGGCAAAGCAACCGGGATGGCTGCGAGCACCGCGGTGAGCAAAAGCGAGATGGTTTCGTCCCAAGCCACGCCGTGAAGCTTGGCGTAGGCCACCAGGCCGACGATGATGACGCCGTTGAAAAGCGCGAGGTTACGCACGACACGGAGAACGGCCTGCTGTTGAGAGCTCACCACGTGCGCGGTGCGCACCAGCTCCGCTGTGTGCCCGAATTTGGTGCGCGCTCCAGTCTGAATCACCTTCGCGGTGGCTTCGCCGCGCCGCACGAGCGCACCCGCGTAGGTCTGCGCGCCGGCGCCAGCTTCCGTCGGTACGGATTCGCCGGTCAGCATGGACTGGTCGAGGAGAACGGATCCGTCCACGATCTTAACGTCGGCGGCGACCACTGCACCCAGCGACAGCTTGACAAGATCGCCGGGCACCAAGTCCGCGGATGGCACGATCTTCCACGTGCCATCCCGCTTGACCGACGCATTCAAGGCGAGACGTGCCTTCAATGCCGCCAGCGTTGCTTGAGCTTTTCCTTCCTGGAAGAAACCCAACGCCGCATTGAATACCAGGAGCCCAGCTATAATCGCCGCCTCCGTAAACTTCTGCAGCACCAGCTCGAGCACGATCGCAGCTTCAAGCATCCACGGAACGGGAGCCCACAACTTGGCGATCGCCTGCCGCAGAGGGTGTAGCGCAGCATCAGGCATCGCATTCGGGCCGACCTTCGCCAGCAGGCTTTCCGCTTCCTTGCTCGTCAGTCCGTCGGAGGATGAGCCGGCCGGAGTGATTTCGGATGGATTGCTCTGAGGCAGATCCGGCGTGCCGGATGCTGCAACGTCGGTCGCAGGCGTCGACATATATTCAGATTATCGAGATTGAGGCGCCTCGCAATGCCCGGGTGAAAATATCCGAGCCGAAGCATTAGCTACGATTGCTCGGAAGCGAAAAACCCCTGACGTTATAAAAACAACCCCAGACATTTCGTTGTCGAAACAAAGTGCGGCTTCCAACATTCGCTCGGGCGAAAAACACACGCCACCTCCCGGCTCCGCGATCGACTGTCGTCACTCCGACGAGCGGGGCGTCGTGTCAGGAACGCGCTTCAAGGCATCGTCAATCGATTTTCTCAGCAGTGCGACTTCGGCCGCGAGTTGATGAATGGATGTCTGGTTAGGAATCTCTGACTTCGGATCCGCCGCATCTTGTCCAATAAAAAAGGCGGCAAAGACCGCGGTCAGATAGCCAAATATTGCAACCGCAAAGATGGAAATCCCCAGGCAGAGCACATGTCCGCCAAATGTCACCGGTCGATATCCCGATCCAATGTTGGTGATCTGCATCGCGGTCCACCAAAGAGCTTTGGGGTAGCTGTGAATGCCCTGTGGATCCGGTGCTGTATTTTCAAAATGAAGCATGCCGGCCGCGCCCGCCAAAATCACGACCGCCGTAAAGGTGAGCGCGTAGCCTGTGCCCCTACGTCCCATGGTCCGTCGGAGCGAGCGCAGCCCTTGATCGGCCGAGGCAAACATCCAAATTACTTGCATGCCAAAGGTTGCGGTCAGCGCGCGGGCCAAAGGATACGATTGAAGGTGAGGAACAAGTCGAAGAACGGGAACGAGAATCGCCAACACAAAAAGCCAGTTCCGCTTCAGAAAGACCAGCCGCTTGGGAACGACGGCCAATCTCAGTCCAAAATAAACCACAAACAACGCCCAGAGCACCGTCCCAAGACTCTGCAATACCGGACTCATGCCATTTACCAATTCCGTAATAATGACGAGAAACCATACGAAGCTAAGAAGCAGCATAGGCCGTTCGAGCTTCCGAGGAAGCGTTGTTAGAAAGCTCGGATTGGTCCCAAGGTGGTGCGTGCTGTCAGTCATTGGAGACTTGACCGCTTGAATCTCCGCACGCCTCGAATCGCTCTGCAGATTCTTATCCATATCTGACTCCGTTGACGCAATGGCAGCGACTATCGGGCTCCTCGTCAAAGATGGGAGACACAGTCATAATGTGAATCTCCAATCGGTCAGAGCCGGTTGCGGATCGATGTCAATTCCCGCCGACGTTTCTCGGTGCTTCTCGGATAGGCCATCTTGAAATCACGGAGCGTATCAAGGACGATTCGGGAGACGATCAACCGGGCATTCTCCTTGTCGTCGGCCGGCACGACGTACCACGGCGAGTGACGGGTGCTGGTGGCGCCCAGGCAGGCCTCATAGGCCTTCATGTAATGCTGCCAGTATTTCCTCTCATGAACGTCCGAGAGGCTGAACTTCCAGTTCTTGTCCGGCTCGTCGATGCGCTCGAGGAAGCGTCTCCGCTGTTCGCTCTTCGAGAGGTGGAGGAAGATCTTGACGATCCGGGTTCCATTGCGGTGGAGATGCTCCTCCAGATTAACGATGGAACGATACCGCTCCTTCCAAATGGTCCTCTCATCGATCAACTCGTCAGGAAGGCCCTGGCCGCGAAGAATTTCCGGGTGCACCCGAACGACGAGGACTTCCTCATAGTAGGTTCGATTGAAGATGCCGATTCGCCCCCGTTCCGGCAGATGGCAAGTGGTGCGCCAGAGAAAATCGTGCTTCAGTTCCTCGGCACTCGGCTGTTTGAAACTGAAGACTTCGCAGCCTTGCGGGTTAACGCCGGACATTACGTGCCGGATGGCGCCATCCTTGCCCGCCGCGTCCATCCCCTGAAACATCAGCAGCAGGGCATAGCGGCTGGAGGCGTAGTGGAGGTTTTGCAGCGAACTCAATCCCGCGATGTGCTCGTCCAGGAGTTTCTTATAGCTCTTCTTTGTCTTGCAATAGGGATGCACCACCGTCGGCCACTTTCCAAGTTTGATCTTTGTTCCGGGTGAAACCCGGAAGTCCTTTGAATGGATTTTCATCATTAAACTTTCGGTTAAGGTCGCTGGGAGTTTTGCCGGAGAAATATCTATTCTACCCGGTGAATATTGCGGAGGATTCGCATAGCAACTATCCCAAGAACCTATGCATGGTCTGGGGTGTTATTCGATGCCTACCACTTTTGGATGGTCATGTTGTTGGTCACGCTGGTCACGCCGTTGATGTCCGTGACGAGCTTCGTGACGAGGCTCTTTTCAGCATCGTCCTTCGCAATGCCGCTCAAGGTGACGACTCCATCTGTCGTTGAAAATTTGATGTGTTGGCCGCGGGTCGAATCTTGTGACGACAACGACGCCTTAACTTCGTCCGTAATAGAGGGGTCATCGGTCATGTTGTTGATGACGCCGGTCACGCCATTGAGGTCGGCGACGAACTTCGTGACCTGGCTCTTCTCCGCATCGTTCTGTTCAATGCCTGACAGGGTGACGACGCCGTTCTTAGTCGAAACCCTGGGTTTCAATGCGGTGGTCGAACGCTGCGCTAGCAAAGACGCCGTGACTTCGGCCGTGATCGAGGCGTCGTCAATCTTGTCACCGGCGGTTGCATTGGGCGTGGCTGGGGCCTTCGCAATCGTCATCTCATTCTTGACCGCTTTGACGTCTTCAACGTCCCTGGCGTATACGGCGGTAAGTTCCTTTGCCGCCGCGCTGTTCACCTCGCCCTGGAGAGTGACGATACCGTCCTTCACAAACACGCTGGTGCCGGTGACGCTCACATTGCGATGGAACAGCAGCGCGAATCGCACCTTCATGCTGATCCAGTCGTCTGAGTGTTCCGCGGGTTTGTCGCCGCTTACCTGCAATTCGTTGTCCACGCTTTTGACACCGGGCAGACTCCGGGCGGTGTCCTGGGCCAGTGATCTATGGGAAGCGTCGGCAACGGTGCCGGTCAGGGTGACAACTCCGCCTTTGGAGTCTATCTTGACCGAGTCGTCCTTGAGGTAGGTTTTAAATACGTAGGAATTGGCGGCGGCTGATTCGATGCGGCTGTCCATGTCGGAAGCGCGCATGGATGCGCTGGTAATTAACAGGGTGCCCGCAGCCATGATGAGTGCGAGAGGCTGAGTCGATTTCATTTGCATTCGATTGTTGGGCTGTCGCATTGGTGGTTTTATTGAAGGGGCCTATTGATGGGGTTCATCTTTCGAAGTTTCGCGCTCCGTCTTCTCCAAGTCCTCCACCGCTCGAACCTCTTCACGCCCTAGGTCCTCGTAGAGTTTGTGGACGCGCTTGACGAGCTGCGGCGTCAGATTGGCCGGGGTCTTGGCTTTGGTTTCGGCCTTAGGCTCCGCTTTGGCTTCGGGCTTGGGCTCCGTAGGGGTTTCATGCTTAGACCCGGCATTTGCCTGGGGCTTGGCGTCGTCACCGGGCTTCGCGTCGGCGTTGCTTTCGGGTTTCGGTTCAGTGCTGGCTTCGAGCTTTGGTTCAGCCTTTGCATCTGGCTTAGCACTGGCTAAGGGCTTCGGTTCCGCCGGTGCCCCAGCCTTGGCTTCCGCCTTATCCCCGGGCTTAGCCCCATCTTTGGCTTCGAGCTTGGGTTCAGCTTTTGCATCGGGCTTGGCATTGGCTAAGGTCTTCGGCTCTGCCGCAGCCTCAGGGCTAGGCTCGGCTTTGGTTTCGTTTTTTCCGATATCACGCTTCGCTTGTTCCCAGTCCTGAGCTGCCAGGTCGCCCTTGTAGCTTCGTTGCTCGTAGATTTCATAGGCTCGCTTGGCGATCAGCGGTGTCAGATTGGCCGGTGTCTTGGCTTTGGTTTCGGCCTTCGGCTCGGCTTCGGGCATGGGTTCAGCTTTTGCGTCGGGCTTGACACCGGCTTCCGGTTTCGGCTCGGTCGGGGTCCCAGGCTTGGCTTCTGTTTTGTCCCCAGGCGCAGCCGCAGTTTTGTCTTCGGGCTTGGGTTCAGCTTTGGCATCGGGCTTGGCACCGGCTTCGGGCTTGGGCTCGGCCGGGGTGCCAGGCTTGGCTTCGGGCGTATCCCCGGGCTTGGCCCCATCTTTGGCCTCGGGCTGTGGCTCACCCTTGTCCTCGGGCTTAGCACTGGCTTCGGGCTTCGGCTCCGCCGGGGTCCCAGGTTTGGCTTCGGTCTTATCTCCGGGCTTAGCCGCATCTTTGCTCTCAGGCTCGGGCGCGCTTTTGGCTTCAGGTTTCGCCTTCGCTTTGCCGCGATCAAGAATCCGATAAGCGAGCAGTTTCACGCGGTCATTCACGAGGAACCAGGCGAGCGCATAACCCCAAACGAACAGGGCCCAGCCCCATCCGAGCGGTGTCATAAACAGGCCATAAACCGCGATTAGCGTTGCCACGAATTGGGTGCCCAGGACCGCCATCCACAAAATTCGTGCGGGACGGATAGACCAGAACGGGCCGCGCGTGCGGGTGAGGAAGATCGTCAGGTGTCCCGCCACGGACAGCTTCAAATACATCAGCGTCTGGACGCGCGCATGGTCGAGATGAAAGACCTGCAATCCGAGCCAAAACAAGCCGAACGCCGCGATGACCCCGATGAGACCGAGCACCGTGGATATGCCCAGCACCGTGCGCATGTCCCATGCCTCGGGCTTATCCCTGTAATGGACATTGTCGTAGGCAATGGAGAGGATGGCGCCGTCGTTGAGCAACGCGATCATCACGATCATCACCGCGGTTACCGGGTAAAAATTGAAGATCAGGATCGCCAGCGTCATGAAGAATAGCACCCGCAGCGTCTCGGCGATGCGGTAGATCGAATAGCTGTTCATCCGCTGGAAAATCCGCCGGCTTTCCTTGATCGCATCGATGATCACCGACAGTCCGGGGGTGGTCAGGACGATGGCAGCCGCTGCGCGCGCCGCGTCGGTCGCGCTCGAGACGGCGATGCCGCAATCGGCCTCCTTCAACGCGGGGGCGTCGTTGACGCCGTCGCCGGTCATGCCGACGATGTGGCCGTGCTTTTGCAGGACGTCGACGATGTGGAACTTGTGCTCGGGGAACACCTGGGCGAACCCGTCGGCCTTCTCGATTTCCTCTGTCACCGCTGCGGTCTCTTGCTTCTTTGAGTCGCCCAGACTGCCGGCATCGAGAATGTTCGCGCCCATGCCCAGCTTTTTGGCGGTTTCCTTGGCGATGGCCAAGGCATCGCCGGTTACCATCTTGACCTTAACGCCCATCGCCAGCGCGGTCGCGATGGTTTCCTTGGCATCTTCCCGTGGCGGATCAAACAGCGGCAGCACACCGAGGAATTGCCACTTGCCTTCTTGGTCCGACCGGGCAACGCCCAGTGATCGAAAGCCGCGAGCCGCAAAATCGTCGACCGCCTTGGTGGCGGCGTCCTTCGCCTGCCCGGCATTGGCCGACAGGGCCAAAATCACCTGCGGCGCGCCTTTCGTCGTCTTGAATGTCTTTCCATCCTTGCCTTTGACGGTGGCCTCCGTGCGTTTGTGCACCGGATCGAATGGCTGGAAATGAACGACTTCGTACGCCTTTAACGAGTCCTTGTTTTTCAGTCCGCCCAATACGGCCAGGTCAATCGTATCGTTATCGTCCGCGCGCGACGCCAGTGCGCCATCAAGGATGACTTGATCGGCGGTCACATTGTTCACGCAGAAGGGATCGCCCAGCGTGAGCTTATTCTGGGTTAGGGTGCCGGTTTTGTCCGCGCAGAGCACGTCCACGCCGGCCAATTCCTCGATCGCCACCAACCGGCTCAAAATCGCCTTTTTCTTGGCGAGCAAGTGCGCGCCGACCGCCATCGTGACCGAGAGCACAGTCGGCATCGCCACCGGTATGGCGGCCACGGTCAGCACCAGGGCGAACTGTAGGGTGCTCAGGACCGGGTCTCCGCGGAAGATCGCAACAGTGACAATCACCGCGACCAGGGCGATCGCGAGGACGATTAGGTACCGGCCGATCTTCAAAACCGCCTTTTGGAAATGGCTGACCGTGTGCGCTCCCTGCACGAGCTGCGCCGTCTTGCCGAAGTAGGTGTTCTCACCCGTGGCATAGACGAGCGCGCTGATCTCTCCCCTGCGAATGGTCGAGCCGGAGAACACTGCCTGGCCGCATTTTTTCTCGACGGGCAAGGATTCCCCCGTCAGCGCCGACTGGTCGACCTCGACGGAGTCGCCCTGCAACAGACGCGCATCCGCCGGTACAATGTCGCCCAGCCGCATGCGGATGACGTCCCCCGGCACCAATTCCCGGGCCGCCGGGTTGATCCATTTCCCGTCGCGGATCACCCGGGCCTTGTTCGCCAGCCTGGCCTTGAGGGCGGCGATTTCATTTCCCGCCTGGCGCTCCTCCCAGAATCCGACCACGGCGTTGGCCACAAGCAAAAGGAGGATGATGAAGAAATCCGGCCAGTGCCGGAGCACGCCCGACAGGATGACCGCAATCTCGATCATCCACGGGATCGGCCCCCAAAAATAGCCGAGAAATTTCAGGAAGAAATTGGTCTTCTTTTCTGCCAGCTCGTTGGGCCCGTATTGCGTCAACCGTTTCGCCGCCTCGGCTTGACTTAGGCCATTGGGCGAGTAGCCCAACTTCTTCTCGACCTCCGCCAGGGGCAGCATTTTCAGATCATCCTTCGGATCGGTCTTGGCGTCCGGTTTGGATCCCGCCTTGGCGGCGGGAGCCTTGGGTTTCGGTTCGGCGGAGTCATTTGGCTTCGATGCGGGATCCTTTGGCTGGTCGGTACTCGGCTTCATAATAGGAATTCTCCTTGTTTGTTATACCGCGCTGATCCCAGCCCGGATGATGGCCAGAAATTGATCGGCCTGCAGGCTGGCGCCGCCGATGAGAGCGCCGTCCACTCCGGGCCGGCCAAGGAACCCGGCGGCGTTGTCCGGCTTGACGCTTCCGCCGTACTGGATGGCAAGCGCCTGAGCCGATTTCTCTCCGAACATCTGTCCAAACCGGCGCCGAATGACGGCGTGGCCCTCCTGCGCCTGCTGCGGGGTGGCATCGTGTCCGGTGCTTCCGATTGCCCAGATTGGTTCGTATGCGATGATCAGATGGCTCAAGAGTTCCGCTGACAGCTGCGCCAATCCCTGGGCGACTTGCCGATTGAGCACCGCGTCAGTCTGGCCGGAATCGCGTTGATCCCGGGTCTCGCCGACGCAGAGTATCACGTCGAGGCCGGCGGCCAGGGCAAACCGCACCTTTTGGTTGATGAACGCATCGGTTTCTCCCAGCTTTTCCCGGCGCTCGCTATGGCCGAGGATGACGTATTTGCAGCCCAGATCGAGGAGCATCGCCGGGCTGACCTCGCCAGTGAACGCCCCATCCTTTTCGGGATAGAGGTTCTGCGCTCCCAGCGCGACGCGGCTGCCCTTGAGAATTCCGCCGGCCAGGGCCAAATAGGGAAAAGGTGGACAGATGGCGACGGATACATGGGGCGCGGTGCCAACCCCGTCCACGATCGCCTTGGCCAGCGGTCCAGCTTCAGCGGAGTTGGTATGCATCTTCCAGTTACCGATTATGAATTTCTGGCGCATGTTCGATTTCCATTGGGTGCTCAGGACTAGCCGGCCGATCCGTCTCCATTGCGGCATCGTACGTGCCGCGGCGAGCGGCCGCGTTGCACTTGGCGCGGTGATACAGAGCCTGTTGTGCCGCCGATACCTGAGATTCGTTGCCTCGCCAAATCTCCAGAGCCGGTCGCTGGATGGCTCGGGCAAACGAAAACGCCACTGCCCAAGGCAGCCGCGATTTGAATCTCACGTTCATGGCATTCAGTCTGGCCGAAGCCAGTTCACCGGATTGGCCGCCCGATAGGAAGGCGATCCCCGGAACGGCTGCGGGGACGGCCCGCAGGAGACACCGCACCGTGGCATCGGCCACCTCGTCCACCGTCTCCTGCTTGGGGCAGCTCAATCCCGGAAGCACCATGTTGGGCTTCAGGATCATACCCCCCAGCATCACCCGTTGAACGTAAAGCTGGTTGAAAACCGATCGCAGGACTTCCTCAGTCACCTCGCCGCACCGCTCCAGGGTGTGCTCGCCGTCCATGAGCACTTCCGGTTCGACCACGGGGACCATTCCGGCCTCTTGGCAAAGCGCGGCGTAGCGGGCCAACGCCTGCGCGTTGGCCTCGATGCAACCCCGGCTGGGAATGCCGTCGCCCAGGGCGATCACTGCGCGCCATTTGGCAAAACGGGCGCCCATGTGAGAGTATTCCGCCAGGCGGTCGCGCAATCCGTCCAGACCTTCGGTTACTTTCTCTCCGGGATGACCTGCCAGGCACTTTGCACCGGTGTCGACTTTGATGCCGGGAATGATTCCGGCATCGGTGATGACTTTGACAAAGGGAGTTCCGTCCTTTTTCTGCTGGCGGATCGTCTCGTCGTAGAGGATCACGCCACTAATGGACTCGCCGAGACCGGGTGTCGTGATTATCAACTCCCGATAGGCCCGTCTCGCCTCCACGGTCTGGGGAATCCCCACCTTGGCAAATCGCTTGTCGCAGGTTGGATTGCTTTCATCCATCGCCAGCAGGCCCTTGTCGGCGGCGACCAGCGTCCTCGCGGTGTCGGTAAGCCGTTGCGTATTTATCGGGAGTTGCATCACTTCCGGTTTTGGATCTCCCGCGCGCGGTTTCGCTGATGCGATTTCGCCTTCAGGCAGCGTCTGTCGACTAACTTGGCTTGGCGTGCTCATTCGTGGCGGTCTCGGCTGGTGGGGCTACGATTCGTCCAACCACTTCCGCGCCTCGGCGGCATTGGCGTTATCGAAATATCGGACGGTCGCTTTCGTGAAAACTTTGAAGCATGCCGCCAGGCCCTGCTGCCACTTCCTCTCCCCGACCATCGCCAGCCGATCAATGTCGGCGAAGTGTTTGATATCAAACTTGATATCCTCCCACATCGCGCCGGCATCCCAGCCGTGGAAACCGGTCATGTCGAACAGCACCCGCAGCCTTCCGTGCTGCCGGAGGAGCCGCTCAAACTCGGGCACAAATGGCGCGTAATCCGCTTTTACCAGCTTCCCGCTGATGTGAATGGCGAGAAGTTTCCCGCCGTTTTCTTCATGAAGTTGTATGGGCATCGGGAATTCCTATCGTTTGTCTCAGTGTCAATTTGCCTTCGGAATTTACCTCAGCTGCTTTGCCGTCACAGTGGCTGAAGCACACGAGGCTTCTCCTCGAGCGGTGGTCCTGTCCGCGTGTCAGCCGGACTCCACTTCCAATTCCGAATTTCCGGCAGGTCCTCGCCATGTTTGTCGATATACCGCTTGTGCTCGATGAGTTTGTCTTGCATCTGCTGCTTCAGATAAGCGCCCTTGGACCCCAAATTCGGCACGCGGTCGACCACGTCCTGCACCAGGTGGAACCGGTCCAGGTCGTTCTGCACCCTCATGTCGAAGGCCGTCGTGATCGTGCCCTCTTCCTTGTAACCGCGGACGTGGAGATTGCGGTTGGTCCGGCGGTAGGTCAGCCGGTGGACCAGCCAGGGGTAACCATGGAAGCCAAAGATGATGTGCTTGTCCTTGGTGAAGAGCGAATCGTAATCGGTTTCGCTCAGTCCGTGCGGGTGCTCGCTCTTGGGCTGCAGCCTCATCAGATCCACGACATTGATCACCCGGATCTTCAGGGCCGGCAGGAATTCGCGAAGGATGGAAACGGCGGCCACGATCTCGAGCGTGGGGGTGTCGCCGCAGCAGGCCATCACCACGTCCGGCTCTGCGCCCTGGTCGTTGCTGGCCCATTGCCAGATGCCGATTCCCTCCGTGCAATGAACGACTGCTTCGTCCATGTTCAGCCACTGGGGAAGCGCGTGTTTGCCCGCCACGACCACGTTGACGTAATTCCGACTGCGCAGGCAATGATCGAAGACCGATAACAGGCAGTTGGCATCGGGCGGGAGGTAAACGCGCACGATTTCGGCCTTCTTGTTGATCACATGGTCAAGAAAGCCGGGATCCTGGTGGGTGAAGCCGTTGTGGTCCTGCTGCCAGACGTGGGAGGCTAGAAGATAGTTCAACGATGAGATCTTCCGGCGCCAGGGGAGCTCCAAGCACACTTTCAGCCATTTAGCATGCTGGCTGAACATCGAGTCGACGATGCGGATGAAGGCTTCGTAGCTGTTGAACAGCCCGTGCCGTCCGGTTAGCAGATAGCCCTCCAGCCAACCCTCGCACTGGTGCTCGCTGAGCATCGAGTCCAAAACGCGTCCGGCGGGGGCGAGGAATTCATCATTTGCCACAGTACGGGCGTCCCATTGACGAGGGGTGACTTCGAAGACCGCTCCGAGGAGATTTGAGAGGGTTTCATCGGGACCGAAAATCCGGAAGTTGTGGCGATCCAGGTTCAGCTTGGCCACGTCGCGCAGAAATTTGCCCAGTACGAGCGTATCCTGGGCGTCAACCGCGCCGGGCGAGGGGACCTTGACCGCATGGTTGTGAAAGTCCGGCATACGCAGGTCGTGCAGCAATTTTCCTCCGTTGGCATGCGGATTGGCGCCCATCCGCCGGTCTCCCTTTGGCGCCAGATCGGCCAACTCCGGTCTGAGACGGCCATTGGCATCGAACAGCTCCTCGGCCTTGTAGCTTTTCATCCAGCTTTCGAGGTACGCGACGTGCTCGGGATGTTCGGAGTCAACGAGAAGTGGCACCTGATGCGCCCGAAACGTGCCCTCGATTTGCAGGCCATCGACGACTTTTGGCCCCGTCCAGCCCTTGGGCGACTTGAGGACGATCATTGGCCACCGCGGCCGGGTGTTGTCGTGATTGTCCCGAGCATTGCTCTGGATCCGCCGGATGTCCTCGATGGCTTCCTCCATGGTCGCAGCCATGAGTTCGTGCATCTTTTCCGGGTCATCGCCCTCCACGAAGTGGGGCGTCCAGCCGCAGCCGCGCAAAAATTGCTCCAACTCCTCGTGCTCGATGCGAGCTAGGACCGTCGGATTGCTGATCTTGTAGCCGTTGAGGTGCAGGATCGGCAGCACGGCCCCGTCGGTAATCGGGTTGAGGAGCTTGTTGGATTGCCACGCAGTCGCCAGCGGCCCCGTTTCCGATTCGCCATCGCCAACCACGCAGGCGACGATCAAGCCGGGATTGTCGAATGCGGCCCCGAAGGCGTGGCTGAGCGAATAGCCCAGTTCGCCGCCTTCATGAATCGAACCGGGCGTCGTCGGCGCAACGTGGCTGGAAATTCCGCCGGGGAACGAAAACTGGGTGAACAGCTTTTTCAACCCGGCTTCGTCCTGGGTGACGTCCGGGTAAACTTCGCTCCAAGTGCCTTCGAGGTAAACGTTACCCACGATCGCCGGACCGCCGTGCCCGGGACCGGCGATATAAAACATATCCAAGTCATACTTCTTGATGACCCGGTTCAAGTGCACATAGATGAAGTTCTGGCCCGGCGTGGTGCCCCAGTGCCCGACCACCAGCGGCTTCACGTCTGCGAGCTTCAGCGGTCGCTTCAGCAGCGGATTATTGTAGAGATAAATTTGGCCGACCGACAGATAGTTGGCGGCGCGCCAGTAGGCGTTGATGCGTTGAAGCAATTCGGGAGCAAGAGTCGTTATGTTTGTTTTCATATTGTTGGAGATAATTTAAAGGGTCACCTTCCGCAGGCGAAGGGCGTTGCCGATGACGGAAATGGAACTCAGGCTCATCGCGGCGCCGGCGATGATCGGGCTGAGCAGCAGCCCGAAAAATGGGTAAAGCGCCCCGGCTGCCAGCGGGATGCCCAGCGCGTTGTACAGAAAGGCGAATAACAGATTTTGCCGGATGTTCCGCAGTGTGGCGCGACTCAAACGAATGGCCTTCGCGATGCCGCGAAGGTCGCCTCGCACGAGTGTAATGCCGGCGCTCTGGATGGCCACCTGGGTGCCTGTGCCCATGGCGATGCCGACCTCAGCCTCGCTGAGAGCGGGGGCATCGTTGATTCCATCCCCAGCCATTGCCACGTGCTTGCCTTCCGCGCGCAGCTTTTTCACCTGAGCGACCTTCCCAGCTGGCTCGATCTGCGCCTCCACGGCATCGAGGCCGAGTTGCCCTGCTACCGCGGCGGCAGTGCGGTGATTATCGCCGGTGAGCATGACGAGCTTTAATCCGAGTGCGTGGAGCTCGCGGACAGCTTCGGAAGTCGTTGGTTTGATTGGATCGGCGATGGCGAGGGTTCCCGCCGGCTTGCCATCGATGACGACAAAAACGGCGGTGCTGCCTTCTTCCTGAAGTTTCGTGGCCGAGGCTTCCAATGACTCCAAACCGGCAACCTTTTCGTTTCTCAGGAAGTCCGGTTTGCCAATCATGACCGTCCGGCCTGCGACGGTGCCGAGAACACCACCCGCAGTCACCGAACGAAAATCGTTCACGGCCGCGAGAACGAGGCCCTTCTCCTTTGCTCCCCGCACAATCGCGGCGGCGAGTGGATGTTCGCTGGCCTGTTCCAGCGAGGCGGCGAGTCGGAGAAGCTCGGTCGCCTCCCAGCCACCCGCGGGCAGCACCTCCCTGAGCTTCGGCTTGCCCTCCGTGAGAGTACCCGTCTTGTCCACGACGAGGGTATCGATCTTTTCCAGCCGTTCGAGCGCCTCGGCGTTTTTAACCAGCACGCCTTCTTGCGCGCCCCGGCCAATGCCGACCATGATGGACATCGGGGTGGCTAGGCCGAGAGCGCAAGGACAGGCGATGATGAGGACCGCGACTGCGTTGACCATTGCGTGCCCGAGCCTGGGCTCTGGCCCGAGCCACATCCAGAGGACGAAGGTAAGCGCCGAAACCGCTAGCACCACCGGTACGAAAACGCCCGCGACCTTGTCGGCAAGCCCTTGAATCGGCGCGCGGCTGCGCTGGGCTTCGGCTACCATCTTCACAATCTGCCCGAGCAACGTGTCGCTGCCCACCCGCTCGGCGCGCATGACAAAACTGCCGGAGCCGTTAACGGTGCCTCCGGTCACCTTGTCGCCGATGGTCTTTTCCACCGGGAGGGGTTCGCCGGTGATCATTGACTCTTCCACGCTGGAATGACCTTCGACCACTGCGCCATCGACGGGCACCTTGTCACCGGGAACCACCCGCAACCAATCGCCTACCTTCACTTGGTCGAGCGGGACTTGATGATCGCCGCCCGGTGCGACCTGGCGCGCGAGGGGTGGCGCGAGGTTGAGCAATGCTTTGATGGCACTACCCGTGCGACTGCGGGCGCGCAGTTCAAGCACCTGGCCAAGAAGAACGAGCACAATGATGACCGCTGCGGCTTCAAAGTAGATGGGAATCTTGCCACCGTGCCGCATCGCGGGCGGAAACATGCCCGGCGCAAGCATCGCCGCGGCGCTAAAAACGAAGGCTGCGCTTACGCCGATCGAAATCAGCGTGAACATGTTCAAATGGCCCGTTAGAACAGACCGCCAGCCACGGTGGAAAAAAGGCCAGCCCGCCCAGCCGACGACGGGTATGGCGAGAGCGAATTGCGTCCAGCGCGAGGCGTCGCTTTCCACCCAGGAATGAGCGCCCAATGCGGGGATCAAATGAGCCATCGCCAGGACAAAGACCGGCAGCGCCAGGAACGCGCTGATCCAGAAGCGCCTCGTCATGTTGCGCAGTTCGCCACTCTCCTCGTCATCCATACTCGCGGCGCCGACCTTCGGTTCCAGCGCCATGCCGCATTTAGGGCAATCGCCCGGATGATCCTGCTGGACTTCAGGATGCATCGGGCAGGTATAAATCGCTTTGTCTGCAGTCTGTCTGGGAGCCGTTGGGGCTACCGTGACCACGGTACTGATGCTATCAATGGTCATGGCTTCGCTTGGTTCGCCTTGACGGTCGGCGACGAGTGCCAAACCGCGCAGGCAATCAAAAGTCCCGCGCGCCTGCGGAGATCATTGCCGGGAGATTTCACATCGGTCCCCTCAGCTTCCGGTAGCGGCGAATTAGGTTGTTCGTTGAACTGTCGTGTTTGAGCCTCGGCGCTGTTTTGCTCTCAAGCTCGGGAACAATGCGCTGGGCAAGGACCTTGCCCAACTCGACGCCCCATTGGTCAAACGAATCGATGTTCCAAATAACGCCCTGCGTGAAAACGCTGTGCTCATACAACGCGACAAGTTTGCCGAGGACTTCCGGCGTCAGCCGGTCGGCCAGGATGACATTGGACGGACGGTTGCCCTCAAAAACCCGATGCGGCACCAGCGCCGGCG
>Ga0302319_10002845_pt1 | contig 36789 bp, 27 predicted proteins | sample Bog_T0_2_FD_203319 | JGI IMG/M metagenome (GOLD analysis project Ga0302319, IMG submission 203319) | Peat permafrost microbial communities from Stordalen Mire near Abisko, Sweden - Bog_T0_2 | ecosystem: Environmental > Terrestrial > Soil > Wetlands > Peat | place: Sweden: Abisko, Stordalen Mire...
TTAACAAGGGGGTGAACGCGAGCCCTGCGGTCAGCGCAAGGCCGCCAGACCGCGTTCTGGACCCCGTCCGATCCGGCTTTGGCGGCCCAACCTCCCGCGGAGAAATGATATGAAAAACCCGATCGCACTGGCAGCGTTGGTGGGCAGCCTTGCGCTGAGCCTTGCCAGCTGCGGCGACAGCCCCGGGACAAGGGCGGTGACGGGCGGCGCGCTGGGTGCCGGCGCCGGAGCCGGCGTTGCCGCGATCACCGGCGGCCGGCCAGCGACCGGCGCGCTGATCGGCGGCGGGGTCGGCGCGATCGGCGGCGCGGTGACTGCGCGTTAGCGGGCCTGACGAAGCCGATCGGCTGTCGATCATTGTGGCGGCGGAATCGCCTAACGCCCCGGTCGGCGACACGACGCATGATCCGTGCGGCGCTGCCGCCTTCACCGTCCGTTTATAGCATTCAGGGAACTTCTCTCGCCGGTCCGACCGGGCTGGCGGGGCCGGAGGAATAAGCATGGCGGTGGATCAGCTCGCTCAGGACAACGTTCGGGACGCCCGGGCCCGTCTGGCACGTCATCTCGCCGAGATGCAACGCACGCAAATGGCCCTGGCCTCCGAATCCCGGTCGTGGAAGGCGTTCACAACGAACGGTCACGCCACAGCGGAGATCGAGCTGGCCTGGGAAATGCTTGAGAACTACCTGGCGATGTCCGATGCCTTCCTTGAGAACATGCGCGGACGGCTCGACGCGCGATTGTCGCTGCTGCGCCGCGGTGAGCCGGTGCTGAACGGCCATGCTGAACTGGCGCCGGGTCACGCGTCGTTCTGGCTTGATTTTTCACGCCTGCAAGCTGTCCTGCGGCGGATCGGCGCACGGCTGGATTGACACTGGCCGGTCATTACCAATCAGACGCCGGTCTGTCCGGCATCCGACCCTTGGGGCACCCGTAACGCGCCGGCGGATTGCGCGATGGCCCCCGCCGGTGCGCTGATCGGTCAGCCGGCAGCGCTCATCGCCGCCACCAACCCCGTTTCTTGTCCGCCGCGGGCGTGTCGTCGCTGCCGATGAGGATCGGCTTCACCAGCGGTCCGGGCGCCACGTCATTCGCAGCCGCCAGCGGTTCTGGCTCCTCCGCCGCCACAGGCTGCGGGGTCTCGATCACCGCCGCCGCGGGTGGCTCGGCCGTAACCACCGCCGGCAACTCCACGGCGGTTATCGCCGGTGCCGGTGCCGCTTGCGGTTCGATCGTCACCACGGCCTCGTGCCGGTCGGAAAAATCGTCGGCCGGAGGCGCCGCCTTCGCTGGATATGCTTCGTGCGGGAAGGCGGCGGTTTCCTCAGCCTGTTCCAGCACATCGAATATGTCGAACGTATGGCCGCCAAACGGGTTGGCCGGGGTCGGACCAGTATACACTGGCGGCAGTTCAGGCTGTTCGGCGCCCGGCAGCGCGGTCGGCGGCAGCCCGCCCTCACCCTCGCGCCGCCGGCGTCGACCACCCCGGCGGCCGCGACGTCTGCCGCGCGCCTCATCGCCATTGGCGTCGCCGTCTTCGGCTCCGGCTTCCGCATGCTCCGGCACGCCCTCGATATGAGTCTCGGCGGCCTCCTCCTCGCTCACCGAATCGGCAGCCTCTGCCGGAGCCACTGCGGAACCGCTCTCCTCGCGCCGGCCACCGCGCCGCCGACGGCGCCGCCGACGGCGCCGTCGCTCGCTTTCCTCGGCGGTCTCGCCGGCTTCGGCGCGAACACCGTCTTCCGCCTCGTCACCATCCTCCTCGTCGCCCTCGGCCAGATCCTCCTCATCGTCTTCGATCTCGGCCGCCTCCACGGCGGTTGGGAGGCTGGCCCCGTTCGACACGAAAGCGGGCGGCGCAGCCGGAGCCGGCAGCGCGTCGGGCGTCACCGCGGCGGGCAGGTCGGACGGCGCCAGCGCACGCACCTTTTCGATGCGGTAGGTCGGCGCGTTCTCGGCGTCGTCCGTGGCGAAATTGATCTTCAGGCCGTATCGCGCCTCGATCTCGCGCACCCGGTCGCGCTTGTGATTGAAGATATACAGGGCGACGGGCGTCGTGACGTAGACCACGATCTCGGCCGCACGGCGTTTCGCGCCTTCGTCCTCGATGGCGCGCAGCACGTGGATCGCCGCGCTCTCGGTGCTCCGCACATGACCGGTGCCGCCGCAATGCGGGCAAAGAATGAAGCTGGTCTCGGCCAGTGACGGACGCAGCCGCTGCCGGCTCATTTCCAGCAGGCCGAAATGGCTGATATGGCCGAGCTGGATGCGCGCACGGTCGTTCTTGAGCGCTTCCTTCATGCGCCGCTCGACCATCGCGTTGTGCTTCTTCGCCTCCATGTCGATGAAGTCGATCACGATCAGCCCGGCGAGATCGCGCAACCGAAGCTGGCGCGCCACCTCGTCGGCGGCCTCCAGGTTGGTGCGCAGCGCGGTCTCCTCGATGCCGCGTTCCCGTGTGGAGCGGCCGGAGTTCACATCGATCGCGACCAGCGCCTCGGTCTGGTTGATCACCAGGTAGCCGCCGGAGCGAAGCTGCACGGTCGGCTGCAGCATGCCGTCGAGCTGCTGTTCCACCTGGTTGCGGGCGAACAGCGGCTGGCCGCCGGCGGAGGTGGTGTCGCGCCAGAGCTGGACCTTCCGCGCGTGGGTCGGCATCAGCATGCGCATGAAGTCGCGCGCCGCCTTCCAGCCGTCCTCGCCGTCCACCAGGATCTCGTCGATGTCGCGCGAATAGACGTCACGGATCGAGCGCTTGATCAGGCTCGCTTCCTCGTAGATCAGCGCCGGCGCCACCGAGCGCAGCGTGTGCTCGCGGATGTCGTCCCATAGGCGCAGCAGGTATTCGCAGTCGCGCTTGATCTCGGGCTTGGGCCGGTTGGCGCCGGCGGTGCGGACGATCAGGCCCATCCCCTTGGGGATGTCGAGCTCGGTCATGATCTCCTTCAGCCGGCGCCGGTCGGTGGCCGAGGTGATCTTGCGCGAAATCCCGCCGCCGCGCGGCGAGTTGGGCATCAGTACGCCGAAGCGGCCGGCGAGCGAAAGGTAGGTGGTCAGCGCCGCGCCCTTGGTGCCGCGCTCTTCCTTGACGACCTGCACCAGCAGGATCTGCCGGCGCTTGATGACTTCCTGGATTTTGTAGCTGCGCATGTAGCGCGATGCGAGCCGGCGTTCGGCCCGCTCATCCGCCTCGACGTCCCCGCCGACGGTTTCCGGCGGCGGGGATATCTCGCCCCCGGTTTCGTCGTCGTCATCGGGGTCGGCGTTGTCAGGCTCCTTCCCAGCGGGCTCGTTCTCATCCAATCCGTGGTCCGCAGCGTCAGCTTCCGGCCCGGCAACCTCAGCGGAGTGTCCCGGAGATGCCTCCGCCGAGAAAGGCTCCGCATCGGGGCTGGCTTGGACGTCCTCGGTCGCACCGCCATTCTCGCCGGTAGCGGAGGCAACCGGCGCCGCATGGGCCGGGTCTAGGTCCGCGGGCTGCGCAAGAGCCGGCAAGTCCCCCGCCGTTGCGTCGTGGGTCGGCTCTTCGTGGACAGGCTGATCCTCGGCGGGCGATGCATGGACCGGCGCGACATCGATCGGTGTCTGGCCGTCCGACGGCTCCAGGCCAGTCGCGTCGGACGCCGGATCAGTCTCAGCCCCTTCGATCGGGCCGCTCACCCGGTCGGTGCGGATCGCCAGCGGCTGCGCATCAGGTGAGTTCGACTCGCTCTCGGCTTCCGGCGGCTCGTCGTCCCCGTCAAGCTCGATGACCTCCCCGTCCAGCTCCCCGGTTGGCTCAGCGGGCCGCTCGTCTGTCTCGCCGCGCGGATGGGCGCTGTCCGGTGCGGGATGGCGCAGGAGCTCGCGCTCCTCCTCCTCTTCCTCCCGGCGCGCTTCCTCCGCCTGCATATCTAGCAGACGTTGCCGGTCGGCTACCGGAATTTGGTAGTAGTCGGGATGGATCTCGCTGAAGGCGAGGAAGCCGTGGCGGTTGCCGCCATACTCGACGAAGGCGGCCTGGAGCGAAGGCTCCACCCGGACCACTTTGGCGAGATAGATGTTTCCCTTGAGCTGCTTCTTGGTCGATGTCTCGACGTCGAAATCCTCGAGGCGGTTACCGTCCAGCACCACCACGCGGGTCTCTTCCGCGTGGGTGGCGTCGATCAGCATGCGCTTGGCCATGAACTCCTGAACTCCGGTGCGCCGCACCTCGCTCTGGCGCTGACCCCGTCAGGTCGCGCGCCGGCGGGCGGCTGAATTGGTTTGCGAAAACGGGCCGCCCCGCGCAGTCAGCGCAATCGCGCAGCCCGTCAACGCCATCTGGGGAAATGGAACGCGCGCCCGAAAAGGGAAGCCCCAAAACGACGCTGTCCCACAGGGGAAAGCCCTTTATGGGAAAGCCCAGCATAGAAAAAACTGGCGCGACGACGGTCATCGTTCCCTGACAGTGCGGGCATAACGTCCAATACGGAACGCAACCCGCTGTGAAGCGAGCGCCTGCCGAACCGCCACGCGGACCGGCCCCGCCGCACCAACAGACCCCCGAGCCGTGGCGCGATGCGGGCGGCGGCGCGGCCTCAATCGGGCGGACGGGGACCAACCCTTTGGAACGACCCGCCTTTTCCACCAATGGGTATCCCCACGGGAGGCACAAGGCAGGACCACAGGTCCTCAGCATCCACCGGATCGGCCAGAGGGCGCGGTCAAGCCGCCTCCCCCGTTTGCACCACCGGAGCGGCACTCACCATGAAGCAAACCGTCCGACGCTGCAAGCAGAACCGGCCGAAACGACATGAATCCTTGTTCATCAACGCAGAAGATGCAACGCTGCATGTTGTGTGTTAAGTTGGAGTCCATGTCCGTGTGGAGTCCCGTCGCGCGCCGTATCGTGTTGGCCCGTCTCGGCACCGGCGTCGGCGTCGTCGGCACATTCCTGCTGCCGCCCGCTCTGCACGCGGCGATGGCCGCGGCGCCGCACCACAAAGCAGTGCCGCCGGCGCGGGAAGGCACCAGGGACGCACCCAGGCCGCCGGCGCCGCTGGTCATGCTGGACCCCGGCCATGGCGGCAAGGACCCGGGCGCGATCGGCTATTCCGGTACCTATGAAAAGCATGTGTCGCTGGCGGCCGCGCTGGAACTGAAACACCAGCTCGAAGCTGGCGGCCGCTATCGGATCGCGCTGACACGTTCGCGCGATGTCTTCATCCCCCTGGAAGAGCGGGTCATGCGGGCCCAGGCGGCCGGGGCCGCGCTGTTCGTCTCAATGCACGCCGATGCGCTGTCCGACCACAGCGTGCGCGGGGCCAGCGTCTACACCCTCGCGCCCACCGCCTCCGACGCGCAGACCGCGGCGCTGGCGCGGCGGGAGAACAGTGCCGACCGGTTCGGTGGCCCACTGGCGCGCAACGCCTCGCCGGAGGTGGCGCATATCCTGGCCAGCCTGGTCCGGCAGGAGACCCGAATCGGCTCGGCGCAGATGTCTCGCGATCTGGTCGGCAACCTCGACCGCGACCTGCCGATGCTGGAACACCCGGCGCGCCATGCCGGCTTCGTGGTGTTGAAGGCGGCCGACATCCCCAGCGTGCTGGTCGAAATGGGCTTCATGTCGAATCCGCAGGATGAACTGCTGCTGCGGCGCGCCGATCACCGGGTGAAGGTCGCGCAGGCCATGAGACGCGCGGTGGACGCGTATTTCGCCGGGACCGCGCGCATGGCGGGCGACGTTTCGCGACAGGACATAGCCGGTTAGCGTCATCGTTGCTGGCCTGTCGGCGGGAAAACCCCATATCACCAAACTATGAAGAGACCGATGAAAGCGGGCGAACCCCTGTCGCCGCCGCCGTCGGGTGGAGCTGCCGGCTCGCGCCCGAAATCACCGCCGGCGGCCAAGCCGCGGCCGGGCGCGCTGGTACGCCTGAGCCGGCTGTTCGGCGGGGTTGTCGGCGCCGTGCTCGGCATCGCCTTGCTGGTCGCGGTTGTTGCCGGCGGCGTCGGGCTGGTCGCCTATCAGCGCTTCAGCGCCGACCTGCCGGACGTGGACGGGCTGCGCAACTACCAGCCGCGGGTCATGAGCCGGGTGTTCGCCGGCGACGGACGCCTGCTCGCGGAGCTTGCCACCGAGCGGCGGCTGTTCGTGCCCTACCCCGCGATCCCCGACCTGGTGAAGCAGGCCTTCGTCTCGGCGGAGGACCAGAATTTCTGGATCCACCGCGGCGTCGATCCCGTGGCGATCGCGCGCGCGGCGGTCACCGACCTGGGGCAGATGGGCCAGGGACGCCGCCCGGTCGGCGCATCCACCATCACCCAGCAGGTCGCCAAGAACATGCTGCTGGACAGCCAGGTATCGCTCTCGCGCAAGGTCAAGGAAGCAATCCTGGCCATGCGGATCGAGCAGACACTGACCAAGGAGCGGATTCTCGAACTGTACGTGAACGAAATCTATCTCGGCCTTGGTTCCTATGGCGTCGCGTCGGCGGCGCAAACCTATTTCAACAAGCCGATCGAGCAGCTCACCATCGCCGAGGCAGCCTTTCTGGCGGCCTTGCCCAAGGCGCCGAACAACTACAATCCGTTCCGCTATCCGGATGCCGCAAAGGCGCGACGCGACTGGGTGCTGGACCGGATGGCCGACGACCACGCGATCACCGCCGCGCAGGCGGCCGCGGCGAAGGCGGAGCCGATCGTGCCGTCCGAATTCCGCCGGCCGCAGCCGCTACCGGCCGCCGACTGGTTCGCCGAGGAAGTGCGCCGCGAGCTGATCGCCCGCTTCGGGGCGGACGTGACGACGGAAGGCGGGCTGCAGGTGCGCACCAGCCTCGATCCCGTGCTGCAGGTCGCCGCCGAGAAGGCGCTGCGCGACGGACTGATGGCCTATGACCGCAAGCTGGGCGGCTGGCGCGGTCCGGTGACTCACATGGATGCGGCGCCGCTCGCGCATGACTGGGCTGGTCCGCTCGGCAAGCTGGGGCATCCGCCCGGGATGTTGCCGCGCTGGCGGCTCGCGGCGGTGACGAGCACGACCGAGGGCGAGGCGCGGGTCGGCTGGCTGGAACCGCAGCCGGGCGGTCAGCCGCCGCAGCCGAAGACCGGAGTCGTTGTGCTGTCCGACCTCGGTTGGGCGCGGCCGGTGAAGGACGGACGCCAGGGCGGGACCCCGCGGCGCATGACCGATGTGCTGCTCGCCGGCGACGTGGTGATGGTGGAACCTCCGTCCATCGCGGCTCCGTCCCCAGTGCCCCCCGCCAAAGGCGGAGCGCCGGCGGCAACACAGGCGGTTGGCCGCGTCGCGCTGCGTCAGATCCCCGCGGTGCAGGGCGCGCTGGTCGCTGTTGACCCCATGACCAGCCGGGTGCTGGCGATGGTCGGCGGCTGGAGCTTCGAGATCAGCCAGTTCAATCGCGCCAGCCAGGCCCAGCGCCAGCCCGGCTCCAGCTTCAAGCCGATGGTGTATCTCACCGCGCTGGAACAGGGCCTGTCGCCCAGCCAGAAATTCCTCGACGCGCCGATCGTCATCAACACGCCCGAGGGACCCTGGCGGCCCGCCAACTACGAGGGCTCATTCAAAGGCCCGATGTCGCTGCGGCTGGCCCTGGAAGAGTCGCGGAACCTGGTGACGGTGCGGCTGGCGCGGCATATCGGGATGGAGGCGGTGGCGCAGACCGCGATCGCCTTCCACATGGTCGATAGCATGCCGCGCGTACTGCCGGCCGCGCTGGGCGCCGTGGACACCACGGTTTTGCGCGAGGCCGGTGCCTATGCGGCGCTGGCGGCGGGCGGGCGGGAAGTGGTCCCGTCCCTGATCGACAGCGTGCAGGACCGCGACGGCCATGTGGTCTGGCGGCCGGAGGGTCTCGGCTGCGTTGCATGCGGGGACCAGACTCCGCCCCAGGTCACCGATGACCGCAAGCAGATCGCCGACCCGCAAAGCGTGTTCCAGCTCGTCACCATGATGGAAGGCGTGGTCCAGCACGGCACCGGCATTGCCGCCCGCGCCGGGCTGAACCGGCCGATCGCCGGCAAGACCGGCACCAGTCAGGACTTCAACGACGCCTGGTTTTCCGGCTTCACGCCCGACATCGTTGCCTCGGTCTGGGTCGGCTTCGACGACCCCGCCTCGCTGGGCGAGGACGAGACCGGCGGCGCGGTTGCGGCGCCGATCTGGCGGGAGTTCATGGGAACGGCGCTGCGGAACCGTCCGGTGCTGGCGTTCCAGGCGCCGCCGGGGGTCAGCTTGGTTGCCTGGAACACCGGAGCCGGGCAGCGCACCGACGCCTTCAAGCCGGACCAGGTACCGGGTGCGTCCGCCTCGCTGCCCGGCGAAACCCCCGTCAGCACCGGGGTGGCAAGCGAAAGCCCGGGACAGCCTGCGCAGCCGGTCAGCGGCGGGGTCGACACGAGCATGGGCGGGCTGTATTGAGCCCGCCCTCAGCCTCCGGCTGATCAACTCGCACGCCGCGCAACGGGACCAAGAGATGTCCGCCGAATCCGACGCCCTGAACGAACAGATCAAGCAGTCGATCGCGCTGCTGAGGAGGCATCTTTGACTGGGATGTCGCCGAAGGCCGCATCGCGGAGCTGAACGCTCGCGCCGAAGACCCCGACCTCTGGAAGGATGCCGCCGCCGCGCAGAAGGTGATGCGCGAACGCAACCAGATCGCCAGCCAGATGGAGGGCGTGCGCAAGCTGGAGGCCGACCTCGCCGACACCATCGAGCTGATCGCGATGGCGGAGGCCGACGGCGACCAGCCGATGGTCGCCGATGGCATGGTCGCGCTGCGCAGCCTGGCCGAGGACACCAAGCGGCGAGAGATCGAAAGCCTGCTCTCGGGCGAGGCCGACGGCAACGACTGCTTCATCGAGGTCAATGCCGGCGCCGGCGGTACGGAGGCGCAGGATTGGGCCGAGATGCTGCTGCGGATGTACATCCGCTGGGCCGAGCAGCACGGCTACAAGACGCAGCTCATGGAGCAGAGCGAGGGCGAACAGGCCGGCATCAAGTCCGCCACGCTGCAGGTGACCGGCCCCACCGCCTATGGCTGGCTGAAGACCGAGGCCGGCGTGCACCGCCTGGTCCGCATCAGCCCGTTCGACGCCAATGCACGCCGCCAGACCAGCTTCGCCAGCGTCTGGGTCTACCCTGTGGTCGACGACACGATCGACATCGAGATCAACGATGCGGACCTGAAAGTGGACACGTTCCGCGCGTCGGGCGCCGGCGGCCAGCACGTGAACAAGACGGAAAGCGCGATCCGCATCACCCACGTGCCCAGCGGCATCATCGTCGCCTGCCAGACCGACCGCAGCCAGCATCGCAACCGCGCCACCGCGATGGGGATGTTGAAGGCACGGTTGTACGAGGCTGAACTGCGCAAGCGCGAAGCCGCCTCTGCCCTTGTGGAAGACGCCAAGACTGACATCGGCTGGGGCCACCAGATCCGCAACTACGTTCTGGCGCCTTACCAGTTGGTCAAGGACCTGCGCACGGGGGTCGAAAAGGGCAACCCGGACGCGGTGCTGGACGGCGACCTGGACGCGTTCATGGCCGCCGCGCTCGCCGCCCGCGCCGGCGCGACCCGCTCCGAGGCCAGCGCACAGGCGCGGTAAGGGCCAGGGAGTGGCATTGGTGGATGGCGCTTCGCTGATCCACCCTACGTCCATCGTCAGGCGCGGCTTTTCGACGCCATCTCGTAGGTGCCTTTCGACAGCGACGGTACAGCCAGGATGCGGTCCAGTTCCGCCCGCATCAGCGCCTGCCGGGCGGCGTCCATCCGACGCCATTGGCCAAGCGGCGAGACCAGCCGCGCCGCGACTTGGCCGTTCAGCGGATCGAGCGCGATCACCGTGTCCGCCAGGAAGCCGTATCCGGCACCGGAGGCGTCGTGGAATCGCACGGGGTTGGCGGCGGTGAAGCTGCCCACCAGCGCACGGACTCGGTTCGGCGTGCGCAGATCGAAGTCGGGGTGGCCTGCCAGCGCGCGCACCGCCGCTGGGGTGTCCGGCAGCGATGAGGTCGCCTGGATCGCAAACCACTTGTCCAGCACAAGGTCATCGCCGCGCCAGGCGGCATAGAACGCATTCAGCGCCGCGAGCCGTTCGGGGCAATCGACCGTCGCCAGCACGGCGAGCGCGGCCAACACGTCGGTCATATTGTGCCCGGCATCGAACTGCGCCTTGGCCAGGGCGACGCCCTCCGCACCGCCATCGGCCGCCAGGAAGCCAAGGCAGGCGTTGCGCAATGCGCGTCCGCCGATCGCCGAGCCCTCGATCCGATACGGACCGGGATCGGCCAGCCGGTCGTACGTCGCCCGCAATGCCGGGCGAATCGCCTTGCCGATCGCCACGCGCGCCTGATCCCGCACCGCATGGATCGCATCCACGTCGGCGATCGTCATGGCATCGGCCAGGAAGGATTCGCTCGGCAGCATCAGCGCCTCGGCGGCGAAAGCCGGGTCCGTGTCGGCGGTCGCCAGCGTCGCGGACGCGGCTTCGATCAGCCCCGGATCGACTGGCGGCAGCTTTGCCCCGCTGCGCCATGCCGCCGCCATCTCCAGCAGCCGCACTGCGGCGTATTGCTGCCCGGATTCCCAACGGACGAACGGGTCGGAATCATGCGCCGCGAGCAGGCGCAGCCGCTCGGGCGACACGCCGAACAGTTTCACCGGCGCCGAGAAGCCGCGCAGCAGCGACGGCGTAGGCACGCTCGGCACATCCTCGAACACGAAGCGCGTCTCGGCCTGCGTTCCGAGCACGACCCGCGTGCCGTCGAGCGGCGCCGCCTCGCCGGCCAGCCGGGTCGGCAGCGCCCGCCCCTGGTCATCGAGCAGCCCCAGCGCCACCGGGATCACCAGCGACTGCTTCTCCGGCTGGCCCGGCGTTGGCCGCGTGTTCTGGCGGAGGATCAGGGTCCAGCGCTGCGCCGCCGGATCGTACTCGTCGGCCACTTCAAGTTCGGGCGTGCCCGCCTGGTGATACCAGCGCTTGAAGCGCGTCAGATCGACACCGGACGCGTCCTGCATCGCCTGCACGAAGTCGTCGATGGTGACAGCGTGGTTGTCGTGGCGCGCGAAATACAGATCCATGCCGCGGCGGAATGCGGCGTGCCCGATGATGGTCGCCATCATGCGGATGACCTCGGCGCCCTTGTTATAGACGGTGGCGGTGTAGAAATTGTCGATCGCGATGTAGCGGTCGGGCTGCACCGGATGCGCGAGCGGACCGGCATCCTCGCGGAACTGCATCGCCCGCAAGGCGCGCACGTCCTGGATGCGCTTCACCGCGCGGCTGCCCTGGTCGGCGGTGAACTCCTGGTCGCGATAGACTGTCAGCCCTTCCTTCAGCGAGAGCTGAAACCAGTCGCGGCAGGTGACACGGTTGCCGGTCCAGTTGTGGAAATACTCGTGCGCGATGACGGTCTCGATGCCCTGGTAGTCGGCATCCGTCGCCGTCTCAGGACGCGCCAGGACGTATTTCGTGTTGAAGACGTTGAGGCCCTTGTTCTCCATCGCGCCCATGTTGAAGTCGGACACGGCAGCGATGTTGAATACGTCGAGGTCGTATTCGAGCCCGAAGGTTTCCTCGTCCCAGGTCATCGCCTGTTTGAGCGAGCGCATGGCATGGCCGCAGCGATCCTCGTCGCCGCGGCGCACCCAGATGGCGAGCGCAACGTCCCGGCCGGATCGGGTGGTGAAGTGATCGGTCACGGACACCAGATCGCCGGCGACCAGCGCGAACAGGTAGCAGGGCTTCGGATGGGGATCGACCCAGACCGCTTGGTGGCGGCCGTCTTTCAATGTCGTCGAGCCCTGCGGATTGCCGTTCGACAGCAGCGCCGGGTAACGCGCCGCATTGGCGATGATTGTGGTGGTGAAGCGCGCCATCACGTCGGAGCGGTCGGGGAAGTAGGTGATGCGGCGAAAGCCCTCAGCCTCGCATTGGGTAAAGAAGCTGCCGTTGGACACGTACAGGCCGGACAGCAGCGTGTTGTCCTTCGGCACGATGCGCGTCTCGATCTCCAGCGTCGCGGTGTCGGGCAGGTCCGGGATGACGAGCTGCCCGTCATCGACGCGGTAGCGGTTGGCACCGAGCGGCGCGCCGTCGAGCGTTAGGCTAACCAGATCCAGCGCCTCGCCGTCCAGCCGCAGCGGCGCGCCGGGATCGCCGGCCGGATTGCGCCGTACGGCCAGACGCGACGAAACGAGCGTGTCGGCTTCATCCAGCTCGAACGTCAGATCGATCGTGTCCACCAGGAAGGCGGGCGGGCGATAGTCCGCCAGGCGCGTCTCCCGCGGCGTGCTGCTGGGCACGGAACTGGCGTCGAGCGAATGGGTCATGCGGTGTCTGTCCCCGGCTGTGGCTTGCCGACGAATATGGCGCAGCAGACGCGCTGCGCGCCAAGTCCCCGGCATGGCACCCGTTATGGTCGCGCCGGTCGAGGCGCAGCCTTTCCTGGCTTGAGCACCCAGGACGACCATCGTCGCCGGCCAGAGCGTTACCAACGCGTTCACAATACCGGGAGTAGATGGCGGAATATCGCGAGGGGGATAGCAAGCGTGACGTGGGAGCAACGGTCTGATCGAAGTCGTTCGGCTATGAGTGCGGCATGCTCCGGCTGACGAAGCACGCCTGTGAAGCTGCCGACGACTGCAGATTGCGCTTGCCTGGATTGAATCGGCGGTTGCGTCCCCAGATCGGGCCGGGCCGGACCCGCGGCATCCTGATCGGACCCGGTCCTACAAGGCGATTGCGGCGTTTGGCGGCCGGGTGCTCCGCGTCGTACACAGGCCGGAGGGCGATGATACAGTGGTGTTCACGGTCCACTTTGACCGGGGGGCAACGCGATGATGAGGAGCAGCTACGACCCGGAGGCGGATGCGCTGTTCGTATGGTTCGCGCCGCAGGGCACAAAGTCGTCCGAAACGCAGGAAGTCGCACCGGGTATCATGCTTGATTTCGATGCGGAGGGCACCGTCATCGGGATTGAAGTCCTGGACGTTCGCGAGCGCATGAGGGCTGGGGAGAAGGCGGCGCGGGCGATCGCGGCCGAATAGTTAACCGTTAGCGGGTCGGCGCAACGAGGCTCGCCGCTGCACGCGGAACGCGAAAACCCCCGCCCCTTGGCACCCCCGAGCCGTTTGCCTACGGTACCCGCCGCGCCGCAGGCTGCGCGGCGATAGGAACATGGGGAACAAACGCTCATGCTGAGAAGGACAATGCTGGGGGCTGCAGCGTCGGTCGGGCTGGCGCTCGCAGGCACGGCCGCGCCGGCTTCGGCGCAGATCCACATCGCCACGGTCGGCCCGCTGACCGGCGAATACGCGACCTTCGGCCAGCAGATGAAGGAAGGCGCCGAGCAAGCGGTCGCCGATATCAACAAGGCCGGCGGCGTGCTCGGCCAGCAGCTCGTGCTGGATGTGGGCGACGACGCCTGCGATCCGAAGCAGGCCGTGTCGGTCGCGAACCAGATGGCGAGCAAAGGCGTGAAGCTGGTGGCGGGGCATTTCTGCTCGGGCAGCTCCATTCCGGCGAGCAAGGTGTACGCGGAAGAGGGCGTTCTGCAGATCTCCCCCGCTTCCACCAACCCGGACTACACCGACAAGGGGACCTGGAACACGTTCCGCACCTGCGGCCGTGACGACCAGCAGGGCAAGGTGGCCGGCGACTACCTGGCGCAGCACTACAAGGGCCAGAAGATCGCAATCCTGAACGACAATTCCGCCTACGGAAAAGGCTTGGCCGAAGAGACCAAGAAGGCGCTGAACGCGCATGGCGTGAAGGAAGCGGTGAACTTCGCCTACACGCCGGGCGAGCACGACTATTCCGCGGTGGTCAGCCGCCTGAAGGAGGCCGGCGTCGCAGTGGTCTATGTCGGCGGCTATCACACCGAGGCCGGGCTGATCGTGCGCCAAGCCCGGGAGCAAGGGCTTAAGGCCACGCTGGTCGGCGGCGACGCGCTGGTGACCAACGAGTTCTGGTCGATCGCCGGTGACGCCGGCAACGGCACGCTGATGACCTTCGCCGCCGACCCGCGGCTGAATCCCGCCGCCGCCGACGTGGTGAAGGAGTTCAAGGACAAGAGCATCGATCCCGAGGGTTACGTCCTGTACACCTATGGCGCTGTGCAGGCCTGGGCCGATGCGGCGAAGAAGGCCGGCACCACGGACCCGAAAAAGGTCGCCGAGGCGCTGAAAACGAAGGGTCCCTGGCCGACCGTGATCGGGCCGATCAGCTTCGACAAGAAGGGCGACCCGACCACGTCGGGCTACGTGTTCTACGTCTGGAAGGACGGCAAGTACGCGCAGATGTGACGTTCGCGTCGCGCGCGGCGAGGCAGGCCCGGGGCATCGCTCCGGGCCTTTTTTGTTGGGTAGCGTTGGTTGGTAGGCGGATCAGCGAAGCGCCACCGGCCGTTGCCGCATGCCGTGGACGGCGCAAGAGCTTGTCTACCCTACCGCTGTCCGATGGTCACCGGGACGCGGTGGTAGTTTCTTCCGTAATAGATCAGCCCCTCGTTCGCGGCGCCTATCTCCACCGCCTCCACCGTGCAGAAGAACACGTCGTGCGTGCCGACCTCCACCACTTGTGAAATGCGGCAGTCGAACGCGACCGCGGCGCCGTCCAGCACCGGCGCGCCGCTGCTCAGCCGGTGCCAGGTGCCGGCATCGAACCGCCGGGCCATGCAGGCGTCCGTCAGGCCGGCAAACACCGCCGACACCGCCTGCTGCCCGCCGGTCAGCGTGTTCACGCACAGCACCCCGTTCGCCTTGAACGCCGGATACGAATCGTTGGCGCGGTTGGCGCAGACCAGCAGGGTCGGCGGCGCGTCGGTAACGCTGGTCACCGCCGACGCGGTGAAGCCCGCCAGCCCGGCCGGGCCGTCGGTCGTCACCACGGTCACCGCGGCGCCGAGACGGGCCATCGCCTCACGATAGGATTGCTTGCTGATGGGCAACTCGGACTCCGTCCGGAAAAGGTGTCGCACCACTATGGGGTGCCGGTGGGCCGTCAACCAGGAGCGCAAGCGAACCGAAGCGCGGCTCCGATCGCGACGTCCGGCGCGCCGCGCGGGCTTCATCCTGGAGCAGCGGCGAAAGATCGCGATAGCGGGGGTGTTACGGCATTTCAGAACTCGCTTGTCGCACTATCTCCTCGCTCAGTGGTGACGGCGGGAAGGGGAGAAGTGACCCGACACAACGCAACACGCTCGCAAGCCGGGTCGAACCCCTTCCACGACGCGGGGGGCGAGTTGGCCGCTCTCATCGACTCGCGCGACTGGTCCGACACGCCGCTCGGGTCGGCCGCGACCTGGCCGCAGAGCCTGCGCACGGTGCTCGGCATCATGCTGACCTCGCGCTACGCGATGTGGATGGGCTGGGGGCCGGAGCTGACATTCTTCTACAACGATGCCTACGCGGCGATGACGCTGGGCGCCAAGCATCCCTGGGCGCTCGGCCGACCGGCCAGCGAGGTCTGGGCGGAGATCTGGCAGGATCTGATCCCGCGCATAGACGCGGTGCTGCGCACCGGCCGCGCCACCTGGGACGAGGGCCTGCTGCTATTCCTGGAACGCAGCGGCTTCCGCGAGGAGACCTATCACACCTTCTCGTACAGCCCGCTGCCCGACGATTCCGGGGAGATCGGCGGGATGCTGTGCGTCGTGACGGAGGAGACGGAGCGCGTCATTGGCGAGCGGCGGCTCGCCACGCTGCGCGAGTTGGCCGCCGAGCTGGCCTCGGTGCGCACCGAGGCCGACGTCCGGCGGGCAATCTGCAAGGGCCTGGAAGGCAACCTGTACGACCTGCCGTTCACGCTGACCTACCTGTTCGACGACACTCCCGGACCGGCGCGGCTCGCCTGTTGCACCGGATTCCCGAGCGACGGCCACCTGGCCGCCCCGGAAACGGCGCCGCTCGACGGCCATCGCTGGGGGCCGACGCTGGCGCGCATCCGTGCCGGCGCGCCGCATGTTGTCATGAACGACCTCTCGGGCTTTCCGCCGCTGCCGTGCGGCGCCTGGGACATTCCGCCACGCCGCGCGGTGGCCGTACCGATCGCCCAGCAGGGCCAGGACGGCGTCGCCGGCGTGTTCATCGCCGGCATCAACCCGTATCGGCCGTTCGCCGAGCCCTATACCGGGTTCAAGGGCCTGATCGCGGCGCAGATCGCCGCCGGCCTGGCAGGGGCGCGCAGCTATGAGGCGGAGCGGCGGCGCGCCGAGGCGCTGGCCGAAATCGACCGCGCCAAGACCGCCTTCTTCTCCAACGTGAGCCACGAGTTTCGCACGCCGCTGACGCTGATGCTGGGCCCGCTGGAGGAGGAGATGGCGGCGTGCCGGGGCCGCAGTGCGGAGCGGTTGTCCATGGCGCACCGCAACGGGCTACGGCTGCTGCGGCTGGTGAACACGCTGCTCGACGTCGCCCGCATCGAGGCCGGCCGCGTGCGTGCGAGCTTCCGGCCGACCGATCTCGCTTCCTATACGGCGGAACTGGCCAGCAACTTCCGCTCGGCTTGCGAACGCGCGGACCTGACGCTGGCGGTAAATTGCCCGCCGCTGCCGCAGCCCGTCTACGTGGACGCGGAGATGTGGGAGCGGGTGGTGCTCAACCTGGTCTCCAACGCATTCAAATACACACTGCGCGGCGGCATCCGGATCAGCGTCACGCCCACCGACGGGGCCGCGGAGCTGGTGGTGGAAGATTCCGGCGTCGGCATTCCGGAGGCGGAAATCCCGCGCATCTTCGACCGCTTCCACCGCATCGAGGGCCAGGCGGGCCGCACGCTGGAGGGCACCGGCATCGGGCTGGCGCTGGTGAACGAGCTGGTGCGGCTGCATGGCGGTTCGATCGTGGTGCAGAGCCGGATCAATGTCGGCACAATCGTCCGGGTCAGGCTGCCGTTCGGACGGGCGCATCTGCCGGCCGACCAGGTCTGTGAGACGCGCGGACGGGTGGCGCCGGAGGGCGTGGTCTCGGCCGCCTTCGTCGAAGAGGCCTTGCGCTGGTTGCCGCAGGATGAGGCGGCGGAAAATCCGGTCGGCAGCACCGATGTGGCGCTCGGCGCGGACCAAGAGCGGCGCGGCGCTGATCGTCCCCGGGTGCTGCTGGCCGACGACAACGCGGATATGCGCGACTACGTCAGCCGGCTGCTCGGTGCGGAGTATTCGGTGCAGGCGGTTGCCGACGGCGAGGCCGCGCTGCGGGCGGTGCAACTGTCACGCCCCGACCTCGTGCTAACCGACGTGATGATGCCGCGGCTGGACGGGTTTGGCCTGCTCGCCGGCATCCGCGGCGACCCGGCGCTGCGCGACCTGCCGGTTATCCTGGTCTCGGCACGCGCCGGCGACGAGGCGCAGGTGGAGGGGCTGGATGCCGGCGCCGACGACTACCTGGTGAAGCCGTTCTCGGCGCTGGAGTTGCTGGCGCGGGTCCGCACCAACCTCGCGCTCGCCCGCATCCGCAGCCAGGCTGCCGAGCAGATCCGCGAGGAGGCGCACCGGCTGGAGCTGCTCAACCGGACCGGAAAGCTGATCGCCGCGGAGCTGGACCCGGACCGGCTGGTGGAGACGGTGTTGGACGCGGCGCGTGAATTGACCGGCGCGCAATCCGGCGCGTTCTTCGCGTGGTCGGCCGGCGCAACGCCGGTGTTGACCCGAACGGTCGGGGCGCCGTTCCCGCTGACGCCGGATTGCGGCGTGCTGGCGGCCGCATTGGGCGGCGCCGGCGTGGTGCGTGGCGCGGAGCCGCGGCATGGGGTGGCAAGTTGCCTGGCCGTGCCGGTGGTCTGCCGCTCCGGCACGGTGATTGGCGCCCTGGCGTTCTGCCACCAGCAGGCGGACCGGTTCAGCACGCGCGACGAGCTGATCGTCGCCGGCATCGCCGCCCAGGCGGCGATCGGGCTCGACAACGGCCGGCTGTACCAAGCCAGCCGCCAGGCGGAAGAGGCGTTGCGCCGGCTGAACGAGACGCTGGAAACCCGCGTCGATGCGGAAATCCGCGAGCGACTGCGCACCGAAGACGCGCTGCGCCAGTCGCAGAAGATGGAAGCGATCGGTCAGCTCACCGGCGGCGTCGCACATGACTTCAACAACCTGCTGACCGTGATCAGCGGCGGCGCCGAGACGTTGCAGCGGCTGCTGCCGGCGGATTCCCTGGGCGCGAATGCCGCGCGGGTGAACCGGTCGGTGGAAATGATTGCGCAAGGCGCCGGGCGGGCCGCCACGCTGACGCACCGGCTGCTGGCGTTTTCGCGGCGGCAGACGCTCGACCCGCGGCCGGTCGAGGCCAACAAGCTGATTGCCGGCATGTCGGAGCTGATGCGCCGCACGCTGGGCGAGCACGTGGCGATCGAGACGGTGCTGGCCGGCGGGCTGTGGCGCACGCTGGCGGACCAGAACCAGCTTGAAAGCGCCTTGCTCAATCTGGCGGTGAACGCGCGCGATGCGATGCCGGGCGGCGGCAAGCTGACGATCGAGACCGCGAACGCCCACCTGGACGAGGCCTATGCGGTGCGCAACCAGGAGGTCGTGGCCGGGCAATACGTGCTGGTCGCCGTGTCGGATACCGGCACCGGGATGGACAAGAATACCCTGGATCGGGTGTTCGAGCCGTTTTTCACCACGAAGGAGGCCGGCCGCGGCACCGGGCTCGGGCTCAGCCAGGTTTATGGCTTCATTAAGCAGTCACGCGGGCACGTGAAGATCTACAGCGAGCCTGGTCAGGGCACGGTGGTGAAGCTGTATCTGCCTCGCCTGCTGGCCGCCGACATGCCCGCGGCGGAGACTGAGGCGCCTGACACGGCGACGCCCCGGGCCGTGGGCGCCGAGCTGGTCCTGGTGGTGGAAGACGACGAGGATGTGCGACGGCTCACCACCGATACGCTGCGCGAGCTGGGTTATCGGGTGCTGGAGGCGGCAAACGGTGCGGCGGCGATCGAGACGCTGGCAGGCTCACCGGGGATACGGCTGCTGTTCACCGATGTCGGGCTGCCGGGCGGGATGACCGGGCGGCAGCTCGCGGAGCAGGCCCGCCGGCTGCGCCCCGATCTGCGGGTGCTGTTCACCACCGGCTACGCGCGCAACGCCATCGTGCATGGCGGGATCTTGGATTCGGGGACGCAGCTTCTGCTGAAGCCGTTCACCTATGCCGGGCTCGCCGCCAAGGTGAGGTCGGCGCTGGAATGATGCGGGCGGCCGGCGGACGGTCGCCAGGAGGTTCTTGAATTCGGCGAATGGGATCGCCAAAATCGCCCGACTGACCCGCGTTCCGCTTGAGTAGCACGCCGCGGGCGGCCGAAGCGCAATCTGCAGCCTGGTCACCTGAGCGGCGGCCGGTGCAACTCGGCCGCCGGACGTCGATCAGACGGCGCCAACCCTGACAAATAGCCACAGACACACCAGGGCCAGGCCAACAAGCGCCAAAGCCGCACTCAGCCCGCGCCATCCGGCCTTTTTATGGCTGTAGAAACTGCCGACTCCGCCGAACAGCACAACCAGCAGAAGAAGAATGATAAGCGCTGTACTCATGGATACCTTCACTGTCACTGCCAAGTCCTGTCGGACCGCATAGTTGTGGAGATGGTTGCCTGATGATGGGGGTCCACCGGGACAGTCTCAAACCTTCTTCAGGAACTCTGTCTTCAGGACGAGCCCTTTGATTTTCTCCGCATTACACTCGATCAGTCCGTCGCCGCCGGTCAGGCGGATGTTCTTGATCACCGTGCCCCGCTTCAACGTCGCCGAGGTTCCTTTCACCTTCAGGTCCTTGATCACCTGAACCGAATCCCCGTCGGCCAGCGTGGTGCCGTTGCAGTCCCGCACGTTCTCCAACGCGATCGTCTCCTGACGGTGTCCGTGCCCCGTTTGCGATCAACGAAGGGCGAAGCTTCAGGCCGTTTGCTTAGCAGACCGCGCCCGGTCGCGGCGAGACCCCGATCTGTTTCAAATTGATGACGGAACCCCAGACAGGCCGGACAGCCCGTTCCAAAGGTTCAACCGCACCGACACGGATGCGGGCCGCGACAGGGTGGAATGCTAGCCCCGATCGCGGAACGCATCGGGTGCGGCGGCAACGGCGGATCATCCGTTGGCGGCGCGGCGATCCATCCCAATTAGGTTTGGCCTCGCCGAGACCGGCGGCGCCAACGGCACAGGAGCTGGGGATGAAAGACCTTTTGATGGCCGGTATGCTGGTGGGCTTCGCCTGGGCGTCGATCGGCGTGGTCGGCTATCCCAGGGTCTCGTGGAAGCCGGGAACCGTGCTGGGTGTTGGGTGCGCTCTCTGGCTTATCAGCCGTGAACGGCTGTCGTCGGAGTTCGTCGAGATGTGGGCCACCATCGTCTTTCTGGTGGTGCTGTTCTCCCGGCAATGGCTGTTCCCGGCGCGCGTGACGAAGCCCAAGAGCCCTTCGGCCGACTAACGACGCACCGATTGGGGGCAGCTACGCGGGCAACTCGCTCAGGGCTTCCCGATAGGCTGTCAGCGCATCCTTGCCGAAACAGGCAAACACAACGCGGTCGATCGGAGCCCCGTCCCCCAGTGCGGCGGCGACGGTTCCGACGGCGACGCGCGCGGCCTGCGCAACCGGATAGCCATAGATCCCGCAACTGATCGCCGGGAATGCGATGCTGCGCACGCCGTGTGCCGCCGCCAGGCGCAGGCTCTCGCGGTAGCACCCGGCCAGCAGCGCCGGCTCGCCGCTGGTGCCGCCGCGCCAGACCGGCCCAACCGTATGGATCACGAAGCGTGCCGGCAGCCGGTAGCCCTGGGTGATCCGTGCCTCGCCGGTGGGGCAGCCGCCCAGCGCGCGGCACTCGGCCAGCAGATCAGGACCCGCGGCGCGGTGAATCGCGCCGTCCACCCCGCCGCCGCCGAGCAGGGATTCGTTCGCCGCATTGACGATCGCGTCCACCGCCAGCGTTGTGATGTCCGCCGCCAGCACCTCCAGGCGCGGCGTCACAGCCAGCCCCGGCGTCGGAACCACAGCAGCGGTATCACCGCGCTGAGCACGATCAGGCCCAGCGCCATCGGATAGCCCCAAGCGAAATGCAGTTCCGGCATCGCCTCGAAATTCATGCCGTAGATGCTGGCGATCAGCGTCGGCGGAACGCCCACGGTGCCGACCACGGCCAGCACCTTGATGATGTGGCTCTGCGCGATGTTGATGAAGCCGAGCGTCGCGTCCAGCAGGAACTGCACCTTGTTGTTCAGGTGCCCGCTGAAGTCGTTCAGCGACAGAATGTCCTGGCGCAGCGTCTTGAGGCGGGGAAGCAGGTCGGGCGGCAGCCGGTCGTGGGCCGAAGCCTGCACAAAGGCCACGATGCGGCCGGCGCCATGATGGCTGTCGTGCACGTCGGAGATGAACTCGCCGGCACGCCCGATCGCCGCCAGCGTCTCGCGCAGCAACCGGTCCTCCTGGTTGCGCTTGTCCGGCGCACCGGCGCGGAAGATGCGCCGCGAGATCGCGTCGAGATCCGCCCTGGTCTGCTCCAGCGCGTCGGCCTGGCGATCGACAATCGCCTCCAGCAGTCCGACAAAGATGTGGGCGGCGGTCAGGCAACCCGGCGCGACCCCGGGCTTGCGATCGGCGAAGAGCTCAAACACCGCACTGTCGGCGAAGCGGATCGTTAGCAGCCGGTCGGACGACAGCACGAAACCGACCGGAACCAGCGCGCTGTCCCCGTGGCCGATCAGCGGCATGCTGAGATAGAGCTCGCCGTTTTCGGCGGCCAGCCGGCTGGAGGTCTCGATCTCGCTGAGTTCGTCGCGGGTGGAGACTTCCAGCCCGGTGGCCGCCTCGACGGACCGCACCTCGTCCATCGTAGGGCTGACGAGGTCGATCCATGTCGCGCCACGCAACGCGTCGCCGGAGGGCTCGGCGATGCGTTGCAGCGTCCCATTGTCGCAGGTGAAAGCGGTCAGCATGCGCTCATGCTGACCCGCCAGGCGCCACCGGTAAAGCCTAGTTCCGTGACTTGTCGACCAGCTTGTTCTTGGCGATCCACGGCATCATCGCGCGCAGCTTCTCGCCGATCTGCTCGATCGGATGCTCGGCCAGCCGCCGGCGCGTCGCCTTGAAGCTGGTCTGGTTCACCTTGTTCTCCAGCATCCAGTCACGGACGAAGCGGCCCGACTGGATATCGCCCAGCACGCGCTTCATCTCCGCCTTGGTCTCGGGAGTGATGACGCGGGGACCGGAGACATACTCGCCGTATTCAGCGGTGTTGCTGACCGAGTAGTTCATGTTCGCGATGCCGCCCTCGTAGATCAGGTCCACGATCAGCTTCACCTCGTGCACGCACTCGAAATACGCCATCTCCGGCGCATAGCCGGCTTCGATCAGCGTCTCGTAGCCGGCCTTCATCAGTTCGACCAAGCCGCCGCACAGCACCGCCTGCTCGCCGAACAGATCGGTTTCGCACTCTTCCTTGAAGGTCGTCTCGATGATGCCGGCACGGCCGCCGCCGATCGCCGAGGCGTAGGACAGCGCGATTTCCAGCGCATTGCCGGACGGGTTCTGCGACACCGCCACCAAGCAGGGCACGCCGCCGCCGCGCTGATACTCGCTGCGCACCGTGTGGCCGGGCCCCTTCGGCGCGATCATGAACACGTCGATGTCGGCGCGCGGCTCGATCAGGTTGAAGTGGATGTTCAGCCCGTGCGCGAAGGCCAGCGCGGCGCCCGGCTTCATGTTCGCGACCAGCTTGTCGCGGTACAGGTCGCCCTGCCCCTCATCGGGGGTCAGCACCATAACCACGTCGGCCCACTTGGCGGCGTCCGCCGGGTCCAGCACCTTCAGCCCCGCGGCCTCGGCCTTGGCGACGCCCGTGGAGCCGGGGCGCAGGCCGACCGCGACATCGGCCACGCCGCTGTCCTTGAGGTTGTTGGCGTGGGCATGGCCCTGGCTGCCGTAGCCGATGATCGCGACCTTCTTGCCCTTGATCAGGTTTACGTCGGCGTCGCGATCGTAATAGACGCGCATGGTATCAGTTCCCCTCGGTCTGCTTGTGGGTCGAGATCGTGCCTTGTCCGCGCGCGATCGCGGCCACGCCGGTGCGCGACACTTCGGCCAGCCCGAGCGGGCGCATCAGGTCCAGGAAGGCGTCGAGCTTCTCGGTGTTGCCGTTCAGCTCGAACACGAAGCTCTCGGTTGTTGCGTCGATGACCCTGGCGCGGAAGGCATCCGCAATGCGCAGCGTCTCGACCCGCTTGTCGCCGGTGCCGGTCACCTTGATCAGCGCCATTTCGCGGGCGATGTGCGGGCCTTCGCGCGTCAGGTCGGAGACGCGGTGCACCGGCACCAGCCGATCGAGCTGCGCCTTGATCTGCTCGATCACCATCTCGGTGCCCGAGGTGACGATGTTGATGCGCGACCGGCCGCGCACATCGTCCACCGGAGCAACCGTCAGGCTGTCGATGTTGTAGCCGCGGCCGGAGAACAGGCCGATGACGCGCGCGAGCACGCCGGCCTCGTTATCGACCAGGACGGAGATCGTCGCGCTGCGCAGGGTGGTGTCATTCTGGTTGGGCATTGAACTACCAACAGGGGCCTGCCCCGCAAAGGGGGCCGTCAGGGTGAGTTATCATCCGAGCAATGGCAAAGCCCGGGCGGAATACCCCGCCCGGGCCTGCCGGCATAGTCCGGTATCAGACGAGCACCAAGCCCTCATCGGTGATGCCGGCGGCGTGCATCTCGTGTTCCGGACCGAGCAGCATCTCGTTGTGCGCCGCCCCGCTCGGGATCATCGGGTAGCAATTCTCTTTCTGGTCCACCGCGATGTCGGCGATCACCGCGGTATCGGACTCGATCATCGCGCGAATCACGTCGTCGAGCTGATCGACGCTCTGCGCGCGCAGGCCTTTGGCGTGGAACGCGTCGGCCAGCTTCACGAAGTCGGGCAGCGCCGCCGAGTGGCTTTCCGAGTAGCGCGACCCGTGCAGCAGCTCCTGCCACTGGCGAACCATACCCATGTATTCATTGTTCAAAATGAACACCTTCACCGGCAGCTTGTACTGCGACACGGTGCCCATTTCCTGGATATTCATCAGGATGCTGGCCTCGCCGGCGATGTCGATCACCAGCGCGTCCGGGTGCGCGATCTGCACGCCCATCGCGGCCGGCAGGCCGTAGCCCATGGTGCCGAGCCCGCCCGAGGTCATCCAGTGATTGGGCTGCTCGAACTTGAAATGCTGCGCGGCCCACATTTGGTGCTGACCGACTTCGGTGGTGATGAAGACCTCCCGCTTCAGTTCGCGGGTGATCTCGTACAGGCGCTGGATCGCGTATTGCGGCTTGATGATCGCGCCCGGGCGCATGTCCTGGGTGAACTTCAGGCATTTCTCACCGCGCCAGACGTCGATCTGCCGCCACCAGGCGGTGATCGCGGCCGTCTCCGGCGGCGTGGAATCGGCCTTCCAGGCGGCGATCAGGGCGGCCAGCACGCGGGCGGCGTCGCCCAGGATCGGCAAGTCAACGGCGACGTTCTTGTTGATCGACGAGCCATCAATGTCGGCGTGGATTTTCGTCGCATTCGGGCAGAACGCGTTGATCCGGCCGGTCACGCGGTCGTCGAAGCGGGCGCCGATTGCGAACAGCACATCGCTGCCGTGCATCGCGAGGTTCGCCTCGTAGGTGCCATGCATGCCCAGCATACCGAGGAACTGCGGATCGCTGCCCGGATAGGTGCCGAGACCCATCAGCGTGTTGGTAACCGGGAAGCCGGTCAGGCGGACGAACTCCGTGAGCAGCGCCGAGCCTTCGGTCCCCGCGTTGATGACGCCGCCGCCGGCGTAGATCACCGGGCGCTTGGCGCGCTTCATCAGGGCGACCGCTTGCGCGATCAGCTTGGGGTCCGGCTCGGTCCGCGGGCGGTAGCTGCGATGCGATTCGACCGGCGACGAATAGGGCGTCTTGCCGATCAGGATGTCCTTCGGCAGGTCGATCACCACCGGGCCGGGGCGGCCATGGCTCGCGACGTAGAACGCCTCATGGATGACGCGGGACAGGTCCTGTGGCCGCTTCACCAGGTAGTTGTGCTTGGTGGCGGGACGGGTGATGCCGGTGGTGTCGGCCTCCTGGAATGCGTCGTTGCCGATCAGGTGGGTCGGCACCTGGCCGGTGAGGCAGACGATCGGAATGGAGTCCATCAGCGCATCGACCAGGCCGGTCACCGCGTTCGTCGCGCCCGGGCCGCTGGTGACCAGCACGACGCCGACCTTGCCGGTCGAGCGGGCATAGCCCTCCGCCGCGTGAACCGCGGCCTGTTCGTGGCGGACCAGAATGTGGCGGATGGCGTTCTGCTGGTACAGCGCGTCGTAGATCGGCAGGACCGAGCCGCCCGGATAGCCGAAGACCACGTCAACGCCCTGATCCTTCAGCGCGCGCAGCAGCACCTCTGCACCCGACTGGTTATGATCATTCGACATTGGCTGGCTCCTGGAGGCGGCAAAATGAGGCGCTTCCCTATTCCCTAACGCTGCGCCGCGTCAACCCAATCCTTGAACGAAAGCTATCGTATCGGGCTGATTTCTTTCCGAAAATTGCGCGGGCTCCGCGTAGCGCGCATGGATCGTATGCGTCCGCCCGGTTTCGGCCAGCGCGTGGTGACGAAACCATGTTGCCTGCCGCTTGGTGTACTGGCCGGTGACCAGCTCGGCCCGGCTTGTTGCGTCGGCCAGCGTGATCTCGCCACGGAGATGGGCCGCCAGCTGCGGGACGCCGTGCGCCCGCATCGCCGGTAGCGCCGGGTCGAGGTTGAGCGCCAGCAGGGCGCGCACTTCGTCCAGGGCGCCGGCCGCGAGCATGGCGGCGAAACGGCCGGCAATTGCCTCGCGCAGCTCGGGCCGGGGCGGGTCGAGCAGGATGGCAGCGAACCGGGCCTGCGGGGGTGGGAACGTTGTGCCTGGTTCGGGGTCCGACGGCGGCTGCGCGCTGGGTTGGCCAAGGGATCGACCAGAGGATAGGCCCGGGGTTTGTCGCGGGGTTTGTCCGCGCGCCTGCCAATCGGCGAGGCCCCGGCCGGTGCCTCGCCAGACCTCGAAGGCGCGGGCGATGCGCTGGCTGTCCGCCGGGTCAAGCCGGCAAGCGCTCGCCGGATCAACCGCGGCGAGCCGGGCGTGCAGCGCGGCGGGTCCGATCTCGGCGAGCAAGGCCCGCGCCTCCGCCCGTGCCGCCGGGCCGGGATCGGGGATGTCGGCCAGCCCGCCGGTGAGCGCGGCGAAGTAAAGGCCGGTGCCGCCGCACAGGATGGGCAGACGTCCCGCTGCGCGCGCCGTGTCCATCGCCGACAGCGCGGCGCCGCGCCACCAGGCGACGCTGCCCGCCTCGGCCGCCGGGCGGACGCCGTAGAGCGCGTGCGGAACCCGCGCTTCATCGGCCGCGCTGGGGCGGGCGGTCAGCACGCACAGCTCGCGATACACCTGCATGGAGTCGGCGTTGATGATCGTGCCGCCGAAGCGCTCGGCGAGGGCGAGCGCGAGCGCCGATTTGCCGCTGGCGGTGGGGCCGGCGACGATCAGCGCGGTGGTATCGGGGAGATGGGTCAGTTTGACCGCGGCCGGACTGTGGATGCTGCTCTGCCGTGCTCGGAGTCAAACGACCTTGCCAACACAAAAGCAGCCGTCGGGCCACCTATCGAGACAATTGCAAAGACCGACCCGACAATGGGACTTCCAGCGATACCGGCGACAGCAGACAGACAGAAACCAAGGCACGCAATACAAAACGCGAATATTTGACCGCGATTCATTCTCGATTCGGCACCGTCGGCGGCTTTTTTCTCCATCGCCACCCGATGGTCTCGTTGGATTTCACTCCACTGGATGATCTTTTCCGGCAGATCGGGGTGGACTGCGCGATATTCCAAAAGCATGCTCGGCGGCGGTATGGGGCCAGCAAATGCCGTTCCGATCAGCACCGCAAACCGGAAACGCGGGTCGTTTGGGTCAACACCTATGTCCCGAAGTCGACTTTCCGCTTCCGGCGGAAGGGGAATGGCCTGGCCTTCAAGAAGCGATTCGTCAGTCGGTGGGGGAAGTTTGGTTTGGCTTTCCCGGATAGGTGTTTGTTCCGAATTCCGAAAGTCGCCTCTTTCGTCCGTGCTCATCGACCATCCCTGCGGCCGGCAACCCGCGGTGTACCGTCCAAAGCGCACACTGCATGTCGTAACCGACGGCTTGCCAGTCCGACCGGAGGACCTCTCTATCGCTCAAAGCGACGATCGCGCTCGGGCGCCCGCTCAGCGGCAGAGGATCGATCACGCTGCCGGCACCGAACAGATCATCCCGTAAGCGCCTCCGCACGTTCGCGGTGACCCCCCGATCACCGTATGCGTAACTCAGAAAGATAGCTGGTCGACCCATTGAGTCCCCGCGATGATGCGCCCACCGCCCCGCGGCGGCATTCATATGGGAGCATTGGCTTGCCCTTCCAAGAATCGCAACAGATCATCGCTTTGCGGTTAACGCACCCCCTGCCGGCCTCTCGACGTGACATTGTCTATGGAAGCGAGTGTTGGCCGTCTCACGCCGCCAGCACCCAGCCGCCAAACCGGTTCACCCAAGCCTTGCACCCTCCCCTCCCCGCTGCCACACCCGGCGCGTTATGACCCATGTCCTTACCCTGGTCGCCGCGCGCGACGCCACGCTAAGCCCCGCCATCATCGCCCGCGTGCGGGACGCGGTGGGCGGCGGCGAGCCCGTCATCCTGTCGCCTGGGGAGGCCGCCGATATTCCGGTCGCCGGCGCGCCGGACAGCGACACGGTGCGCGCGGCGCTGGCGGGAGCCCCGATCGACGCGATCACGATCCCGGCGGTGGGTCGGCGCAAGGCGCTGCTTCTCGCAGATATGGACAGCACGATCGTCACCAGCGAGACGCTCGATGAGCTGGCGGATTTCGCCGGGCTCAAGGTGACCATCGCGGCGATCACCGCGCGGGCCATGAACGGCGAACTGGACTTTCAGGCGGCGTTGCGCGAGCGGGTTGGCATGCTGAAGGGCCTGCCGATCCAGGCGTTGGAGCAGACCTGGCGGCGCGTGCAACTGACGGCAGGCGCCAGGGAGCTGGTCGCCACCATGCGCGCGCATGGCGCCATGACGGCGCTGGTGTCCGGCGGGTTCACCTTCTTCAGCGGGCGCGTGGCCGAGGCGGTCGGGTTCGACCTGCACCGTGCCAACGGGCTGCTGGACGACGGCAGGGCGCTGACCGGCGCGGTGGCGGAGCCGATCCTTGATCGCACCGCCAAGCTGGACTTGTTGCACGCGCTGTCAGCCTCTCGGGACATCCCCCTGTCAGCGACGCTGGCGGTGGGCGACGGCGCGAACGACCTGCCGATGCTACGCGCAGCGGGGCTCGGCGTCGCGTTCCGCGCCAAGCCGGTGGTGGCGGCCGAGGCGCGGGCGTGTGTCGATTACGCCGACCTGCGGGCGCTGCTGTTCCTGCAGGGATATCGCGCGGCGGAGATTGTCGGCGGGGGGTGATGGCGCGCGGCAGTGGAAAGCCACCGCGCGCAACCTGCTATCAGCGAAGATGCGCCGGCGCCTGCGGGTTGTTGGCAGGGTTGGTATCATGCTTGGACAAGCGCTTGATCAACACGCCGTCCACCAGCGGTTGCAAGTCTGATTCGAGCGCATCGGCCGACGCCTTTTCGTAGACTTCCTGGCCGTCAACATACAGCGTGAATGATTTGGTGTGTTTTGCCTTCTTGGCCGGGTCCTCGATGGTGACCTTGGTCCATTTGTAGAGCGGGAATTTTTCGACGCCGTGCTTCTCGGCTTCGGCAACATAATCCGCAAAGGCATCGTACTGACTTTTCAGGGTCGCGTGATGCCTGGCCAGGATGTCCGTCAGCGGCTTGAGCGTCGCCGCACCAGGATCGCTCCGTGCCGTTTCCGCAAACTCATCGCCCAGGATGAGCCGTAGCTGATATTGCCATTCATCGCTCATGGTCGAACCTCTCTGGCTGTCACCGTCTCGGCCCCGGGCGGGCGGGCGGCAAGGATCACCTACGCTGTCACCGACGCTTGTCGCATCGCTGGATCAAATCCCGAACAAGACAAACCGCCCGCGGCACCCCGCCGCCAAACCTGCCGGCCTGGCTCATGCGGAAGGCCGCGGCCGTTTAGCCCGGCTTCTTCTCCTTGTCGGCCGGCTTGTCCTTATCGCCCGAAAGCGTCAGCGGAACCCACTGCACGCCATCCTGGCGCTGGATCAGCATCAGCACCGAGCGCCGGTTTTCCTTGCGCACGCGGTCCACCTTCTGCTGCACGTCGGCCGGAGAATTCACCTCGCCCTGCTGGACCTCGACGATCACGTCGCCTGCCTTCAGCCCGGCCGTCCCGGCTGGGCCGTTCGGCGTCACGTCCGTCACCACGACGCCCTTCTGGTCGGCGCCGATCTGGAACTTGTCCTTCAGGTCCGGCGTCACCGGGGACAGCTTCAGGCCAAGCCCGGCGATCTCGGTGGGCTTCGTCGTGTCCGCCTTGCCGCCTGGGGTCGCCGCCGCCAGTTGCGCTTCGTCCGGCTTTTCCGCCAGCGTCGCCTGCAGCGTCACTTCCTTGCCGTCGCGCCACAGCACCACCGGAACCGATTGCCCGACCACGGAATCGGCGACGATGCGCGGCAGCGTCTTCATCTCCTTCACGTCCTGGCCGTTGAATTTCAGGATGATGTCGCCATTGCGGATCTTCGCCTTTTCCGCCGGACCGCCTTCATTGACCCCCGCGACCATCGCGCCGCCCTGCGAGTCCTTGAGCCCCAGGCTCTCGGCGATGTCCGGCGTCACCTGCTGGATGCGCACGCCGAGCCAGCCGCGCCGCGGATGTCCGAACTCCTTGAGCTGCGCCACGATTGTCTTCGCCGCGTTGGACGGAATCGAGAAGCCGATGCCGATCGAGCCGCCCGACGGCGAGTAGATCGCCGTGTTGATGCCGATCACCTGGCCGTCCATGTTGAACAGCGGGCCGCCCGAGTTACCGCGGTTGATCGCCGCGTCGGTCTGCAGGAAGTCGTCATACGGCGTCTGGCGGATGTCGCGCCCGCGGGCGGAGACGATGCCCGCGGTTACCGTGCCGCCGAGCCCGAATGGATTACCGATCGCCAGCACCCAGTCGCCCACCCGGGCCACATCCGAATCGCCGAACTGCACCGCCGGCAGCGGCTTGTCTGACGTGACCTTCAGCAGCGCAATGTCGCCGGTATCGTCACGCCCGACCACGGTGGCCTTCAGCGTGGTGTGGTCCTGCAGCGTCACGCTGATCTCGTCCGCGTCGTCGATCACGTGGTTATTGGTGACCACCAGCCCGGACGGGTCGACAATGAAGCCCGACCCCAGGCTTTGCATCCGGTGCTCAGGTGTGGCGGGTGCGTTGTCGCCATGGCCGCCGCCGTTATTGCCGCCACCGTTGCCCCCGGGATGGTTGCGGTTCAGGAAGTCGCGAAAGAACTGCTCGAACGGCGAGCCGGGCGGGAACATTGGGATTTCCGGCCCGGCCCCCGGACCGTTGTTTTTCGCCGCCTGAACCGATTGGGTGGATGAGATGTTCACCACCGCCGGCAGCAGCTTGGCCGCGAGGTCGGCGAAGCTGTCCGGAGCTGGCCGCGCCAGGGCAGGCGCCGCCGGAATGCCGGAGGAGGCTAAGGTCGTCACGGCCAAGGCCATGCACGCCAGCGCGACGGCACGGAACGGTCGGGTTCGGGTGGAGCGCATGGTCAGTTGTTCCTGGCGTATTGGCCGGATATGGCCCGGCTTACGATGGCCCGCAACCGGCTCAGCGGCCATTGGCGCCTGCCGAGGCCGGTGGCGTGGGACCCGACGAAGGAACCGACCCGGGGACCGGCGCTGCCTGAAGGTAGCGCAGGAACTGGTTGTCCGGCGTCATCACCAGGCGCGCGTTGCCGGTGCTGAACACCTCGCGGTAGGCCTGCATCGTCCGCCACACACCGAAGAACCCGGCATCCTGGCTGTAGGCTTTCGCATACAGTCCGGTGGCCTCGGCCTCGCCTTCGCCGCGCAGCCGGTCACCCTGGGCGCGCGCTTCCGCCAGGATCACGGTGCGCTCCCGCTCGGCGTCGGCCCGGATGCGGGCGGATGCCTCGGCACCCTCGGCGCGGGCCTGGGCGGCGATGCGCTGCCGCTCCGACTGCATGCGGCTCAGGATCGCCTGCGTGTTTTCCTCCGGCAGGTCGGCGCGGCGGATGCGGACATCCTGCACGGACACACCAAAGCCCTTCATTTCCTCGTTCACCTGGTCGCGGATGCTGGCCATGATCCGCTCGCGGTCGGCCGAGAGCACATCCAGCAGCTTGTGGTTGCCCAACACGCGCCGGAGGCTGGCGGAGACGATCGAATTCAACCGCCCGCGGATGCCTTCCTCCACTGTACCGACCGATTGGTAGTACAGCAGCGGGTCGGTGATGCGGAACAGGGTGAAGGTGTCCACGATCAGCCGGCGCTGGTCGCCCAGGATGACCTCTTCGCCCGGTAGCTCCAGGCTCAGCAGCCGGCGGTCGAAGCCGATCACGGTCTGGACCAACGGCAGCTTGGCGTGCAGGCCGGGATCGGAGATCACTTTCACCGGCATGCCGAACTGGGTGATCAGCACCTGCTCGGTTTGCTGGACCTCGAACAGCGCAAGGCCTGTCAGCAGCAGGAGAACGGCGGCGGTGGCGACGCCGACGACGCCGAGGCGGTTCATCGCGTGGCTCCCGCCGGCTGCTGTGCGGACTGTGCGGTGGTCGGCGCGCTGGGTTGCGGCGCCGGGACCGCCTGGGCCGGCAGGTTGAGCGGCAGGAACGGCACGAGCCCCTTCAGCCGGTCATCCACCACCACGGCCGGCGTGCGGCTCAGGATCTCCTGCATCGTTTCCAGGTACATCCGCTGCATGGTCACGTCCTTGGCCTGCTGGTAGGCGGCGAGCACCGACAGGAAGCGCTGCGTCTGGCCGGTCGCCCCGGCCACCGTCGCCTGCTTGTAGCCCTGCGCCTCGGCGGTGACCCGCGCCGCATCGCCACGGGCGCGCGGAACGATGTCGTTGCGGTAGGATTCGGCCTCGTTGCGCATGCGCTCGGCGTCGGTGTTGGCGCGCTGCACGTCACGGAAGCTTTCGATCACCGCGCCCGGCGGGTCCACCTTCTGCAACTGAACCTGGGTGATTTCGACGCCGGCGCCGTAATTGTTGAGGATTTGTTGCGTCTGCCGCAGCACGTCGTGCTCGATCTGCGCGCGCAGTTCGGTCAGCGCCGGCTGGATCGGCGTCCGCCCGATCACCTCGCGCAACGAGCTCTCCGCCACCGCCCGGGTGATGACGTCGGGATTCCGGGTATTGAACAGATAGGCCTTGGCATCGCTGATCCGCCAGAACACCGCGCAGTCGATGTCGATGATATTCTCGTCGCCGGTCAGCATCAGGCTTTCTTCCTGGATCTCGCGACCCTGGACCCGGCCCGCCTCGATGCGGACGTTCGGCGCGCTGGTGCGATAGCCGATCTCGATGCGGTTGATCCGGGTCACCGCCGGTCGCTCCACCTCCTCGATCGGCCAGGGCAGGTGGTAGTTCAGGCCGGGCAGCGTGGTGCGGTCGAAGGCGCCGAATCGCAGCACGACGCCCTGCTCGTCCGGCTGGACGCGATAGAAGCCGCTGGCGAGCCAGACCGCGACCACGGCGATGCCGAACAGCGCAATCCCCCGCCAGCCGACGAAACGGCCGCCCCCGCCACCGCCGAGCAGCCTGCGGATGGTTGCTTGCAGGTCCTTGATCAGCTCGTCGAAGTCGGGGAGCTGGCCGCCGGGACCGCCGCCCGGACGCCCGCCGCCGGGCCGGCCGCCGAACGGGCCGCCGCCGCCGCCCGACCCCCAGGGGCCGCCGCCACCGGGCGGACGCTGTCCGTCACCGCCGCCGTTACCGCCGGGCCGGTCGCCGCCCGATCCACCGGAAGGACCCCACGGGCCGCCCGAGGGACCACTGCTGTTCCATGGCATGACTAGGTATGACGCTCCCAGATGGATTTGGCGCGGCGCCGCGTTGGCGGATCGCTCTTCAGGCGCCATATCGTGTCATGCCCAGGTTATCGGACCGTGGCAGGAGGTTTGCAAGCGGATGACCAGCCCGACCACGGACACGCTTCGAGCAGCGTTGCGCGCCATCAAGGACCCGGCGTCGGGCAATGACATCGTGGCGGCGGGGCTGGTCGAGGGCATCGAATCGCGCGACGGCCTGGTGCAGGTGGCGCTGCTGACCGACCGCGCGCATGCCGCTGTCATGGAGCCGGTGCGCCGCGAGGTCGAGGCTTTGCTGGCGCGCCAGCCTGGCGTGCTGAACGTTGCCGCGGTGCTGACCGGGGCCAAGACGGAGACGCCGGTCGGGGCGCACGGGCGGGGGCATGGTGGTCATGGTGCGGGTGGCCAGCAGCCCGCCAAGTTGCTGCCGGACGTGAAGGCGATCGTCGCGGTCGCGTCCGGCAAGGGCGGCGTGGGGAAATCGACCGTGGCGGTGAACCTCGCGGCGGCGCTGGCCCGCGCCGGGCACCGCACCGGGCTGCTGGATGCCGACATCTATGGCCCGAGCCTGCCGCGCATGCTGGGGCTGGCGCGCCGGCCCGAGATGCGGGGCAACGTGATGATCCCGATCGAGGCCTGGGGCATGAAATGCATGTCCATCGGCTTCCTGGTCGAGGAGGAGCAGCCGATGGTCTGGCGCGGCCCGATGGTGATGGGCGCGCTGGAGCAGATGATGGGCCAGGTCGCCTGGGGCCCGCTCGATGTGCTGGTCGTGGACATGCCGCCGGGCACCGGCGACGCGCAGCTTACCATGGCGCAGCGCGTGTCGCTGGCCGGCGCGGTGATCGTCTCGACGCCGCAGGACATCGCCCTGATAGACGCGCGGCGCGGTGTGCGGATGTTCGAGAAGGTGCGTGTGCCGGTGCTAGGGCTGGTCGAGAACATGAGCTTCTTCTGCTGCCCGAATTGCGGCCACCGCGCCGAGATTTTCGGCCATGGCGGCGCGCGGGCGGAGGCGGCACGGTTGGGCGCTGAATTCCTGGGCGAGGTGCCGCTGCTGCTCGACATCCGCGCCTCCGGGGATGCCGGCACGCCTATCGCCGCGGCCGCGCCGGCGAGCGACGCCGGCCGCGCCTTTGCCGCGATCGCGGCGCGGGTGTGGAACAAGGTGTCGCAGCCCGCTGCGGCCGGCCCGCGCATCGTCATCGACTGACGCGGCGGGCGAGGGTGAAGCCCGCTCTGGGTGGGCTCAGCGCTCGCCCGGGCGCTTCTCCGGTTTTGCCGCCGGTGCGGGTGCGGAATGCTGGGGTTGCGGCGCTGGCGCTGCGACGTGCACGGGTGGTGGCAGAGCGACGTGACCCTGCGGCGGGGGCGCAAACGCGCGTGCCGCAGGCGCGGCAACGTGAACCTGCGGCGGCGGGGCGAAATGCGCCTGCGGCGTAGGCGCGCTGCGTGGCTGGAAAGCCGGGCGCGCCGCGGGCAATTCCGGGCGCACTGGCGCCGCGACATGCACCGGCGGGGCGACAGGCGTTATCCGGGTTGGCGCTGGATGCTGCGCGGCGGTGATCGGCTGGTGCGGGACGGCCGGAGCGACCGGCGCATGCACCACCGGCCGCTGCGGCTCCGCTGGCAGCGACGCCCCCGCATGGGGCTGGCCGGCAGCGCCCGCATGGGGTTCCGTCGCGGTGCCTTCCAGCGGCGGCACGGTCGCGGGTCTGGCGAGAACCGAGGGCTCCGTCGATCCGGCAGGTCTTGAACCGGCGGGGACGAGCCCGGGTCGGGCCGTTTCCCGCCCAGGTTCGGCGGCTGGCAGGCCAGGCGCATGAACAATCGGCGGCGGCCCTGCCTGGATTTCGCCCGGCCGCCGCAGCGCCGGAAGCCCCGCATGCGGCACCACGGGTGCTGCGGCGACGGCACCAGGCGACGCTTGCCCGGGACCCGCGAGCGGCGGCCGATGCGGAGCGGCGAACGCCCCGGTTGCCTGAGCGGCGATCGTCGGTCCTGGCGCGCCTGGCCGGATCGGTGCCGTGCCCGGCGCGAGGTTGAGTTGGCGTGCCACCGCCTGTGTCACGCCAGACGTGGCAGCGGTTGGCCGGACCGGGTCGGTCCCCACGACCGGATGCGCCGCCGCCAGGATGGTCGGATCGACGGGCCGCCCAAAGCGGCCGATCGGCTGCGAGCCGACCACCGCGCTGGCCGGAACCACGGTCGCCGCACCCCGGTTCACGGCGTTCCCGATACTGACCGGGCCGTTGATCGGAGCGTTGCCCACGCTGTTCACGTTGACCTGGCGCAGGTAACCCGGGCTGGCGTGGTACCAGGGATGGTAGGGCTCGCGCGGGCCGAGCGGGTACCAGCCGATGCTGCCGGCGGTCAACGCGGCGCCAAGCGCAACGCCGGCGCCAATGCCGAAGAACGTGACCAGCGCCGGCGCGTAGACCGGATACGCCAGCGGTCCGGGTTCGGCCTCCGGCTCAGGTGCCCAGGCCCAGCGTCCGTCGATATCCACCCAGCGGCCGTAATGGAACGGCGCGTAGCCCCAGGCCGCGTCGTCGATCCAGGTCCAGCCCCAGGGTGCAACGTAGGCCCAATGGCCTTCCCGATACGGCGTCCAGCCGGCGGCGACCTGCGGATACCAGACCGCGCCATAGTCGGGTGCGGTGTTCCACGCGCCGTAGCTGGCAAGGTCCTCGGCGCCCGGCATCCGCGCCACGACCGGCGGAAGGGCCACGGGCGGATGCGGCGGAAGGCGCTCGCGGGCCAGCATGGCGCCGATGAACGCGTCGTGCCGCGCCGGGCCGATTTCGGCTTGCATCGTATCCGTGCCGGTCACTGTGGCGGTCTGGTTCGCCACGACCTCCAGCGCGAGCCGCTGCCCGGCCACCTGCGCGGCGCCGTCCAGCACGGTGATCAGGGTCGGCCTCTCCGTGTCGCCGACGGCGATCGCGTAGCGGCCGGGCGTGGTGATGGTCACCGCGGCGCGGGGGGTCTGGAGCACGTAGCTCTCACCGGGTGCGAGGCTGCGCAGGTGAAGATAGAGCTCGCCCTGCGGTTCGCTTGCCTGCACCGTCGCAGCGTCCAGCACGCCGATATCGAGTTCGCTGCTGCCCGCCATGGCAATGCGTCCGCCGCCGAGCTCGATCTCGGCCTCGGCGCGGGGCTCGGTCCAGTATGCATCGCCCGGGGCGACCGGATAGTTTCGCGCGGCCGGACTCCACTGCGTGTCTTGCGGTCCATGGAACGATACCGTGCCGCTGCTCCGGGCGAGGCGGCCGACGCGGGCGGGTGGATCGGCGGTCTGCTGGTCGGCCGGCGGCTGGTCCGCGGCTGGCTGGTCGATTTGTGCCGGCTGCGCGCGTGCCGGCCCCGCTGGCAGGGGACCGAGCGCAAGACCCGCCGCAGCGGTTGCGGCGATGAGGCGGAACCGGTGACTGTCTGTGCGCATCGCCGACTCCCTGAGATGAACCGGATTTATGGTCGGTCAGGTGGCCAAACCACGACACAATGACGGCGATCTTGCCCCAATTCGCGATTGTCTGGCTTCGTGATTGCGGCCAGGCAAGACAGCGTCGCCGGTGCCGGAGGGGGCATCCGCCAGGAAGCCCTCGGCGATCTGCGCGTACACCACCCAGTTCGGCCGGAGCTGGTAATGCGCGTGTTCGGATTGCCCGGCGTGATCCGCGTGACCAGGCTGGGGGTCATGCCGGCGATGCTCACCACGACGACCTCGCGATCGCGGATCGAGGAGACGTACGCCGTCGTGGTCCCCTTGACCGCGACGGTGAACGGCGTCTCGCCGCCGGCGACACCCGGCGTGACGGAG